>Ga0190361_1000978_pt1 | contig 10959 bp, 10 predicted proteins | sample 48721845_MG_FD_161273 | JGI IMG/M metagenome (GOLD analysis project Ga0190361, IMG submission 161273) | Hydrothermal vent microbial mat bacterial communities from Southern Trench, Guaymas Basin, Mexico - 4872-18-4-5_MG | ecosystem: Environmental > Aquatic > Marine > Hydrothermal vents >...
CGACACGGTGGAGATCTTCCGATCCCTCGTTGAGCTACGGGAGGGAGGGGCCTCCCCAGCGGACCTTGCGGCCACGGCCCAGGCCGCCCTGGCCCGGGGCCTGGCGCGGATCGCGGTTCGGGTCGCGCGGGAGTGCGGGATCCGAGCGGTGGGCCTCACCGGCGGTGTGGCGGTGAACGATCGGATCGCCTCCGCAGTGCGGGAAGAGGTGGAGGGGGCGGGCCTCGCGTTCCTCTCACACCAGAAGGTCCCTCCGGGAGACGGGGGGATCGCCCTGGGACAACTCGCCCAGGCGGCCTGCGCCCGGTAAACTCGCGCCCGTGACCGGCCAGCTCATTTTAGGGGCAGTGATCTTGGCCCTGGTGCTGGGTTTACTCCTCGCCCCGCATGGAGAAGGGCTCCCCGGGGAGGGCACCTTCCAGATCGTGGGCCGGGTCGCCCCGGACTTCTCACTGCGGGGCCTCTCCGGGGAGTGGCGCCTCTCCCAGCACGTGGGCAAGCCGATGATCCTCGCCTTCTGGACCACCTGGTGCGGGATCTGCAAGACGGACCTCGCCATCCTGCAGGAGTTCTACGAACGCTATGGAAAAGAGGTGAGCGTGGTGGCCATCTGCCCCGAGCACTGGTGGGAGGTGCCGAGGATCACCGCCCAGTACGGGATCACGTTCCCCGTCCTCTACGATCCCGGGGCCAAGGTGACCGGGGGGTACGAGCTCCTCGAGCACCCGCGCTACCCGTTCACCGTGTTCGTGGACGAGAGCGGCCGGGTGACCGGGGCCTGGCCCGTGGGCCTGCGCGACGTGGAGTTTCTGACAGGCCTCCTTGCCCAAGCGGGCATCGCTCTAGAGCCATAGGACCTTGTCAAAGGATCTTCTTCTACTCTAGCATTCCCACATGGGCTACGTGAAGTTCCTGGGGACGGCAGGGGCGCGGTTCGTGGTCGCCCGGCAGCTTCGGTACTCGGCCGGTACCTGGATCGAGCTCTCTGGCACCCAGCTTCTCTTAGATCCCGGGCCCGGCACTCTGCTCCGCTGCCGCAAGGTGCGGCCCCCCTTGGATCCCGGGAAGCTCGCCGGCATCCTCCTCTCCCACAAGCACCTCGATCACTCCACGGATGTGAACATCATGCTGGAGGCCATGGCCGGTGGGGGCACTAAACGCCGGGGGGTACTGTTTGCGCCAAGGGACGCCTTGGAGGGGGACGACCCGGTGGTCCTCCGTTACGTGCGCAATTTCCCAGAAAGAATCGAGGTTCTGGAGGAAGACCGGACATACCATGTAGGTAAGGTGGAGATCAGGCCGGTCCGCCACATCCATGGGGTGGAGACCTACGGGCTGATTCTGAGCTCGGACGAAGGTCGCCTGGGGTTTGTGGTGGACACGAAGTTCTTTCCCGAACTCCCCCAGCGCTACAGGGGCTGTGACCTGCTTGTCTTGAACGTGGTGCGCAAGGAATGGTCCCCGGATATAGATCATCTCTCTCTTCCCGAGGCGATTGAGCTCGTAAAAGCGGTGCGGCCAAGGCTCGGGGTGCTCACCCACTTTGGGATGACCATGCTGCGGGAGAGGCCGTGGGAGCTCGCAGCCCAGATCTCCGAGAAGCTGGGCCTGGAGGTGGTGGCGGCCTCCGATGGCCTGACCCTGGAGTCGTCCCGCTGGCTCAGCTGACCAGTTTCTTGCGGCGCTTGCTCCGGTAGAGGTGGGCGTCGGCCCGGCGGAGGAGCTCCTCGGCGTCCACCGGGGCATCTGGCTTCCACACCACCGTCCCCATGCTCAGGCCCAAGCCCAGCTCTTCCAGCCCTTGTTCCTTGACCCAACGGAAAAGCCGCCGGCGCAGTCGGTTCGCCACCTTGCGGGCTTGGCCATCGGTCTCCGGGAACACCAGCACGAACTCGTCCCCCCCGTAGCGGAACACCAGGTCCGATTCCCGCACAGTTTTACGCAATAGCTCAGCCACTCCCTTCAGGATCTCATCTCCTTTGAGATGGCCGTACCGATCGTTGATCAGCTTGAAGTTATCCAGGTCCATGATCATCACCGCTAGCGGATGCCCGTACCGCCGGGCCCGCTGCACCTCGTGCCTCAGGGCCTCGGAAAGGTAGCGCCGATTGTAAAGCCCGGTAAGGGGATCGCGGATGGCCTGCTCCCTAAGCTTCTCCTCCAGCCGCACCCGCTGGATCTCCTCCCTAAGGTGGCCGGCCAGGATCTCTGCGAGCTGCACATCGCCCCGGTTGAAGGCATCCGGTTCCGTCGCCACCACCTGGAACACCCCGAAATCCCCGATGGGGACGGAGATGACGCTTTGGAAGGAATGGTGGGCCGGCCTTGCTTCAGGGAAGTCCCGGATGTTGCCCCAGAACGTCCGTCCCTCCTCCCAGGTCTTCGCCCCGAGGCCTTCCCCCTTCCGGGAGGGCTGTGCCACGTCTACCGCGATGCCGGAAGCGGCCTTGGGAACGAGCATGTCCCCCTCCACAAGGTCAATGGAACAGATCTCGAACCCCAGAATGTGTTGGGCTACCTGTACCGCCGTTTGCAGTACTTCCTCCTCGGTAGTGCACTGCTGCAGTCGCTGGACGGCCCGGTGCAATCCAGTCAACTTATCGGTTATGGTGCGAAGTTCGTCCAGCTGCTTTAGGCTCACCAGAGCCACCGCAAGCTCTGAAGCGATGATCTGGAAAAGGTCGCGGTCCTCCGGTGGGATCCCATCCACCTGATCGTGTTCCACGTTTAAAACCCCGAACTTCTTCTCCCCATGGGCAATCGGGATTGCAAGTTCACACTTGGCCCCGGCGATCCCGGGGACGTAGCGGGGGTCCTTGGCCACGTCGGGGACGTAGACAGGCTTCCCGGAGGTGAAGGCAATCGCGGTTATGCCCTTCCCTTTGGAGAGGGGGATCCTCAACCTTTGGGCCTCGGGGAGGTATCCCCGCTCTGCCACCACCTCCAAGGCGTCTTCCTTTGCCTCCAAGATCGCACAGGCCCGGTAACCCAAGATCTGGTGGATGGAATCGAGCACGACGTTGTACAGCTTGTCTTTGGAGTCGGCTAGTTTCATCCGCCGGGAGGCTCCTTCCAACGCCTGGAGTCTTTCGGCCAGCTGTTTGCGCCTGGCGATCTCCCGCTGAGCTGCTTCGTACAGCCAGGCGTTCTGTATGGCCACGGCGGCCTGCTCGGCCAGCAGCTGCAATAGGGGAAGCTGATCATCGAAGGCGTGGGGGACGGTGCTGTGTGCGTACAGCACCCCCTTGACATCTCCATCCAGAACTATGGGGACGCCGGCGAGTGACCGAATCCCCGTTTTCACCAACACCTGATTGGCCGGGATCGGGGTATTCGCCTCGTCCAAGACAGGAGGTTCGGTGGTCCCATCCTCCCGGATCTCCCCCACCAAGATCGGCTCCCCGGTGGCCAGGATCCTCTTTGTAAACCCCCGAGGTCGCATCCGGCTGGGCAATGGGGGACCAGGAAGGAGATCGAACGCCTCCATAGGGGTCCCTTCCTCGTCAAATAGGGTAATGTTCGCGTAGTCAGCCCCGACCCCTTCCTGGAGGGTGAGGACGATCTGTTTGAGCACGTCTTCAAGCCTCAGGGAGGAGGTGACCATCCTCATGGCGTGGGTGGCGAGCTCGAGTTGGGCTACTCGGTGTTTCAACTCCTCTTCAAGACGCTTGCGGGCGGTGATGTCCCGGTTCACGGAGATGGTGGCTGGTTGGCCCTGATACTCGAACTGGACAACGGCACATTCCGTCCAGTACAGGGTCCCGTCCTTGCGCCGCTTGAGCTCCTCGAACACCAGCGTCTCGCCCCGGGCCAGCCGCTCATTGGCTCTCTCGTAGGTGATTGCGGGCTCTTCCGCGGCCAGGTCTCGCATGATGTTCATCCTCAGGAGTTCCTCGCGAGGGTAGCCGGTCTGTCGCTCTGCAGCCGCGTTACACGCAAGGATCCTTCCTTCAAAGTCGGTGATGAACAGGGCGTCGGCCAAGCGGTCCCAGACCAGACGGAGGATTGCATTGCGTTCTTTCTGTCGCGCCCGATCCCACTCCAGGCGCACCGCATGGGCCGCCTCTTCCACCAACGGGGCAACCAACTCGATGTCTTTTTGGGAGAAGGCATCGGGGTCGTCCGGGCTGTCCAGGTTGAAGTAGGCTATCACCTCGCCCTCGTGGACGATGGGGAAGGTGAAGAGGGCGGCGATAGGGAATCTCTCGAGCTTCTGTTGCACTTCGGGAGGGAGCGCGGCTTTACCTAGCTCGACGGGGTCTTTGACGATGGCGGGTCGCTGATGCCCCAAGTATGCCTGGACGGTTTGGCCCTTGGGGATCTCGATTTCCACGAGCTCTTTAAGGTCCCAGCCCACCGCCGCTCGGTACTTAAATACACCCCGCTCCTCATCGAGAACCAGGAAGCTCCCCGCCTTGGCTCCCGGCACAAGCTTCACCGCGTATTCAAGGAGCCATTGCCCCAGAGATGCGAGGTCGCGACGACGGTTGATCTCCCGCAGAAACCCTACCAGTCGCTTGAGTTCTGCGGATGAGCTAGGAGTATCCTCCTTTTCCACCATCGTTAAGGTAACCCCTCTGTGGAAATAAGATAGCTGGCTATGGGGTGAAAGGCAAATCCGTGGGGCACCCCAAGATCACAAATTCGTCCTATGTTCGGCGGCTAGCAGATCCTGGGAACGGGATCCCCTAAGGGCATCTCCAAGAACCTGCGGCCGCCCACTCCCGTGTCCAGGATCACCTTGCCCGGATATCTTTCTATCGCCCGACCGATGATGGCCGCCTCCCGGCCAAGGGGATGCTCCCGCAAGGCCGAAAGGACCTGCGCTGCCCGATCCGGGGCCACCCCGATCACCGCCCGCCCCTCACAAGCCACCTCAAGGGGACTTATCCCCAAGAGCTCCGAAAGGCCACGCACCTCATCCCGCACCGGGATTTTCGCTTCCTCGACTTCGATCCCCACGTGCGATTTCCTGGCCATCTCATTTAGGGCAGCAGCTAAGCCCCCCCTCGTTGGGTCCTTCATGGCCGTGACCCCGCCCACCTCCAAAGCCCGTGCCACAAGCGGCCAGATCGCGGCCACGTCGCTTGAAAGGTTGCTCTCCAGTGAAAGGTCCTCCCGGGCGGAAAGTAGAGCAAACCCATGATCCCCCACCGGCCCGGTCACGATGATCACGTCCCCTGGGGAAAGGCCAGCGTCGGGGATCGGACGGGCGGCCACCCCGATCCCGGTGGTGTTGATCGCAATTCCATCAAGCTCCCCTTTTCCCATGACCTTGGTGTCCCCGGCCACGAGCGCCACCCTGAGCCCCTCGAGCACCTCTGCGATGGAAGTGAGGATGCGCTCGAGGTCGGAGAGGGGAAAGCCCTCCTCGATGATGAGGCCCAAGGTCATGGCCAAAGGGCGCGCCCCCATCACCGCAAGATCGTTGGCCGTCCCGCAGGCAGCGAGCCTGCCGATGTCCCCCCCGGGGAAGAAGATGGGCTTCACCACGTGGGAGTCGGTGGTGATCACCGGCACCCCGGGCGGAAGCTTCAGGGCCGCCCCGTCGTCCAGGGCGTCAAGCCCAATTGAGCCGAGGCTGCGCAGCGAAAATCGGGGCAGGATGTGCTCGGAAAGGAGCCGTCCCATGAGCTCCCCCCCTGCCCCGTGCAGGGCACTGATGTGCTCTTCGCTCAACCTCTTTGGGCTCATAGCCTGGGCCTTCCCCCGTATCGGTACCACACGCTGCAAGCTCCCTCGCTTCCCACCATGCACGGCCCAACTGGCGAAAGGGGCGTGCAGATCTTACCGAACAAGGGGCAGTCCGTGGGTACGGCCCTGGCCACGAGGATATCCGCGCACAAGCATCCCGGGACCGTCTCCTCGCCGAGCTCTCCCTCGACCCCGAACTTCTTTGCGGCATCGAAGCGGGAAAACTCCTCGCGGATCGCAAGGCCAGAGCCCGGGATCGTCCCGATCCCCCGCCAGCGGGCATCTGAGACCTCGAAGGCCTGGGAAAGTAGCTCCTGGGCGCGGGTGTTCCCTTGCGGAAGCACCGCCCGCACATAGGCGTTTTCCACCTCGGCTCTGCCCTCCTTGAGCTGCCTTAGGATCAACGCGAGGGCGTAAAGGACGTCCAGAGGTTCAAACCCCCCCACCACCACTGGCACATGGTACCGCTCGGCGACGGGCCGGTAGGCGTCGCTTCCGATGATGGTGGACACGTGCCCTGGGGCCAAAAACGCATCAATCTCGATTTGGGGGAGCTCCATGAGGGCGGAAAGAGCAGGTGGAATCAGTTTGTGCGATGAGAACACCGAGAAGTTCGCCGGTGGGGTGTCCAAGAGCACCGCCGCCGTGCCGGGAGCGGTTGTCTCGAACCCCACAGCGAAGAAGACCACCTCCCGGGCTGGGTTTTTCCGGGCCACTTCCACCGCATCCGCTGCCGAGAGCACCGTGCGCACGTCCGCCCCTTGTGCCCGCGCCTCCTCTAGGGACAGCTCGGTGCCGGGTACCCGCATCATATCGCCAAACGTGCACAAGATGACGCCTTCTTGGGCCAATTTCACCGCCACATCCAGATCCACGGTGGAGGTCACACACACGGGGCACCCAGGCCCCTCAAGCACCTCCACCCCCTCGGGGAGGAAGCTCCTCAGACCATGCTCGGTGATGGTGATCTCGTGGGTGCCGCACACGTGCACGATCTTCACAGGGCGGGCCGGGGCCAGACGTGAAAGGAGCTGAGCAAACTCCCTTGCCCGTTTGGGATCGCGAAAACTGAACAGGTCAGGGCTCATCCTGAGCTTGGCAAGCGAAGAGCTCATCGAATAGCCTCAACGTCTCTTGGGCGTCCTCAGGATCCAGGCGCCGGATGGCAAAACCCGTGTGGATGAGGAGCCAGTCGCCCACCCGAACCTCCTCCCCCAGGGCGTCTAGTCTAGCCCGGGTCCGGGTACCGGCGAGGTCCACGGTGGCCACGTTTCCTTCTAGAGCGATAACCTTGGCTGGAACCGCAAGACACATGAAGAATCACCCGAAGACATTGTAGCTGGCCCGAATGTTGACCACAATCGGCACCCAAAGGAGGGCGAAATGGACCTAAGCACGACCTGGCAGATGTTTCTTTCCTACGTGCCCAGGATCGCGGCCGCGTTGGGGACCTTGGTCCTGGGCTTCCTGGTGATCCACTGGCTCATCCGGCCGCTCGGCAAGTGGCTCCTTCGCCGTAGCCGCTTAAAGCCGGCCGTGGTCTCGATCGCCTTGTCCATGGCGGTGGCGGTAGCTTGGATACTGGTGACGGCCGGAGTCCTGTCTGCCTTAGGGCTTACGGTGATCGCTGCGGCCCTGTCCGGCTCGATTGCGTTGATCGCTTTGGCAGTGGCCAACGCGGCCAAGGGCACCACCAGTGACATCATCTCCGGTCTTTTCCTGGCCGGTGATGATGACATCGATTTGGGGTTCCGAGTGAAGATGGGAAACGTGGAAGGGGTGGTGGAGAAGATCGACCTCAGGAAGGTACGGATCCGGGATGATGAGGGGCATCTGCACGTGCTTCCCAACCGCACAGTGGAAGGGACCGAATGGATCGTGCTTTCCCGGGGAGATCCCAGCTCCTAGCGCCAGCCCCGCAGGTGGTAGAAAAGCAAAGCCAGATATTCGCGGACGGCGAGCGCTGAGTCCCACAAATACTCGCTTGCCGGAACGAAATCGTACGGGGTGAAGCTCGCCCTGGCCCTATGACCACAGGGGGCGGGGATTGCGGCCAGGCCCAAGTGCTGGCAAACCGCCATTGCCCGGGGCATGTGAAAGGCAGATGTGACGAGCACAAACGGCCTCGTGCCAAGTCGATCGCGGATGGCCAGGGCATTTTCGTAGGTGTTGCGGGAAGCGGCCTCCCATTCTACGAGCTCCCCGGGCACCCCCAGGGCGCGGGCAGCCTGGGCCACCAAGGGGGCTTCCGCCGGCCGGCCCGGTTCCCCCACCCCACCCACGAACAGAAGCGGCAGTCCCTCCCCCAGCAGCCGCCACACCCGCACGGCCTCAAGGAGCCTTTCCCCGGTGGAGGTGGAAAGATCGCTTGTGATGGGGCGATCCGGGGCCCAGCCTTCACCTCCCGTAAGCACCACCACCTTCACCGCCTCATCGGAAGGTGGGACAAGGAGCGCGGGGTAGCGCCCCTCCAGGGGCCGCAAAAGCAGCGCCGCCCCAGGGCCGCTTCCCAAACCGTAAAGCAAGAGGAAAGCGGCCAAAAGGAGCGCGAACAGCCCTTTCAGTTTGCGCACAAGCGCCCAACACATCGCCGCCAAAAGGAGAAAAAGTCCCCATACTAGCGGATCCGCAAAACAATCGAGAAGCTCGATCATCCGTGCTCCCTTCCCACCCGCAGCGCGGGGGTTAGGACCAGGCCCAATCCGGCCACGGCCATGAGCGCTGGCCCTACCCCTAACCGGTCAGCGAGCAGCCCTACCACTGGGGCAAGGACGGCTAGCACGACCGTCTTGAGCTGTGATTCCACCGACAGGCCCGAGGCCATGAGGCGGTGGTCGATGACCTCGGAAAGATACCCCACCATGAGCGGTCGCCTGAGGTTTTGGAGGAGATATAGGCCCACGAAGGCGGCGATGGCAAGCCCGTACACCTTGAGCCAGGCCCCCAGCCCGGCGAGTAGGAGCAGTCCAAATCCCCCTCCGCAGGTGAGGTTCACGCCCCGGGTGAGGCCTCCCAGCCGCTCCATCCTGCCGGCGGACTGGGCGGAAACCGATGTCCCCAAGTAGAGGAGGAAGTACAGCACCCCCACCACCAAGGCCGTCCTCTGGTCCCCGGACAGGGAGAGGAACACCGGCAGGGCCAGGGCTTGGGCCTTAAGGATTGGCTGAAGGTAATCCTTTGTTCCCTTGAAAATCCCATCGAAAGCCGCTGACTGGAGGAGTCCCCGCAGCGTGGCCGGACTCTTGAACATGGAGATAAAGCCCTTGCCCGTGAGGCGGAGCCTCTCCCCGAGCTTCTTTCGCCAGCCACCGGAGACGGAGAGGAGCTCCCCGTCGAGCTCCTTGGGGTAGGTGAGGAAGAGCACCAAGCCCAGGAGGTAAGGGACGATGGAACCCAGGAACACAACCCTATAGGAGCCGGAGTAGAGGACGAGTCCGGCGGCGATGAGGGAAGCGAAAGCCGAGCCAAGCTGGGAGCCGGCTCGGGTGTGGCCGTAGTAATCGACCTTGAGATGTTTGATCCCCTTTAGGCGCAGGTACTCGAGGATCATCGCCTTGTGGGTACCGGAACGAAAGGTTTCCCCGAATGCGAACAGCACCATGGCCAGGGCATAGGGCCCAAAGCCAGGGAAAAGGTAGAAGACGGCGAAGGACAGGATGTAGGAGGAAAACGAGGCGAGCATGGCCTTCCTGCGGCCGAAGGAATCCGCGATCACCCCGGTGGGCACCTCCAGGAGATTCGTGGCGATCTCGCGGATGGAGAACAGGGTCCCGATGGCAAGGAATGAAAGCCCTGCCTCGCGGAAGAAGAGGATGAGGAAGGGATCGAAAAACCGAAGGTTTTTTAAAAAGCCGTACAAACGAAACTTGTAGTACATCCGGTCCCGCGGGAACCGCTCACGCGGTTTGTCCTGTGTCATCGCCGAGCGATCTTAGCGCGTGACTCCCACCACTAAAACCCCTCCCAGACATGGGGGCAAGCCTTGTGGGGGATGGGGAAGGCCGTATAATCCTTTTGGGGTAACCGGGGGAGTCCCGGAAGGGGCTGAGAGGAGGCGGAGGCCTCGACCCCTGGAACCTGACCTGGGTAATGCCAGCGTAGGGAAGGTTGCCCATCGCCGGCAAAGCCCACGCCCAGGTTGGGGTGTGGGTGAATGAATGAGTGGCAGCTTTTGGAGCTGATTCAAGGACGCGTCCCCGCCGCCGGGGACGATTGTGCGGTGCTCCCGTTCAGGGACACTTGCCTCCTCCTCACCACCGACATGCTGCATCGGGCCTCCGATTTCCCCCCCGGCACTACCCCATACAGCATCGGCTGGCGCTCGGTGGCCGCCTCGCTTTCCGACATTGCAGCCATGGGAGGGCGCCCCTTGGCCGTGGTCCTGGCCGCCTCTGCCCCGGACTGGGACGGGCTTCTTCCCGGAGTGCTCTCCGGGGCCCAGGATGCCTGTGAGGAGGCCGGGGCACGGCTTGTGGGCGGGGACCTGGACTCATCGAGCGAGTTGTTCCTCACCTCCACCGCGCTCGGGGAGGCAGCCCGCCCGGTCCTCCGGTCCGGGGCCCGGCCCGGGGATCTCCTGTGCCTGTCCGGACCGCTCGGGCGCACTGCCGCGGCTCTGCACTTCTTCGAGCAGGGGAGGCTGGAAGAGGCCAATCGCCTTTTCCGGTTTATCCCCAGGGTAAAGGAAGGCCTCAAGCTTTCCTCCCTCGCCACCTCTATGATCGATATCTCCGATGGCCTAGCGCACTCGGTCCACCTTTTGGCCCGGGCCTCCGACGCGGGTTTTCTGGTGGATCTCTCCCGGCTTCCCCTCCTGCCGGAGCTCGAGGAGTTCCTCCCCGAGGGGGAAGCTCTGGAGAAGGCGCTCTACTTTGGGGAGGACTACGAGCTCCTTTACACCATGCCCCCCAAGCTCTTCCGCCCGGAGCTCGGGATCGCGATCGGCGAGGCGGTGGAGGGCGGCGTTTGGCTCGTCCACTGCGGAAAGCGCGAACGGCTCCCGGATCGGGGGTGGGCCCATGGCGGGTAAACTGATCGTCATCGTTGCCGGAGGGGAGCTCCCACGCCCGGAAAGGCTTAAGAGGGCGGCCGAAAAGGCAGCCCTTGTGATCGCCGCCGACGGAGGGTTTCTGAGGGCACAGGCCGCGGGCATCCCGGTCCACGTCCTGGTGGGGGATCTGGACTCGCTGCCGGAGACGCCCCTCCCACCAGGGCCCATGGTGGTGCAACACCCCGTGGAGAAGAACGCCACCGACCTGGAACTCG
>Ga0190361_1000979_pt1 | contig 10957 bp, 13 predicted proteins | sample 48721845_MG_FD_161273 | JGI IMG/M metagenome (GOLD analysis project Ga0190361, IMG submission 161273) | Hydrothermal vent microbial mat bacterial communities from Southern Trench, Guaymas Basin, Mexico - 4872-18-4-5_MG | ecosystem: Environmental > Aquatic > Marine > Hydrothermal vents >...
AAAAATCTGTTTGCTGCTGGGGATGGTGCCGGTCTTTCTAGGGATATCGTCAATGCAGCAGCTACCGGGATATTGGCCGGGAGGGGTATTCTGAGGGGAAGATGAAATCTATCTAAAAGTTGCCGCACTTACAACAGCGAAGATATCTTCATGCTCGTATCTAAATTTCTCAAAAACCCTTAGATTCATAGTTCCTGTAGGGTAATTTGTTTTCTCTTGGATCACTTTGTATTATTTTAGTTTGTTCTTAATGTTTACTATGAGTAAAATTATAAATAATTCGGATAGATTAGAGGTCAAAGATAACGAAGTTAGAGTGGACGAGTTGATGTATCTGGAACACATTGTAACTGAGATAGAGGAATATTTTGAATACATGAAAAACGAGGAAAAAATTAAAGTTAGTAGTGCAACAACAAAAATACTCGAAGACATCTCTAACAGATTATACGAAAAAACGCAGCACATTAGAAAGTCCATTGGTTTACCCCATTGCTTGTAGTAATTGGATGAGACAGAATATGAAACAATACGAGGCAGTAATAAAGGTAATGGAAGAAAATGGAGGTTTTGCAACTCTAAAATATCTAAACGATAATGTCTTAAAAGTACCTGGTGTTAAATGGAAAACAAAAACACCATTCGCCTCTATTAGGAGAATTGTTCAGGATACCCGATTTTTCTTTAAGATAAAACCGGGACTATGGGCATTGAAAACCCATAAAGATAAACTTCCTCATAATATCTTGGAGATAATTGAGGAATCTAAAACACCTTTTGAGAAAGAGCAGAGATATACTCATTATTACTATCAGGGAATTTTAGCTGAAATCGGCACTTTACATAACTACCAAGTTTATATCCCTGCTCAAGACAGAAACAAGCCATATCTCAATAAACAATTAAAAGATGTGACGACTATGGAAAAACTTCCTCCATTCACTTATGACCGCATCATTAAGGTAATCAGAGGTATAGATGTTATCTGGATGAATGAGAGAGGATTTCCAAATACTGTTTTTGAGGTAGAACATTCAACAGATTTTAGAAACTCCATAAATAAATTTCATGAGTTAGTAGATTTTTATACTGCCATGGTCATTGTTTCACATAAACGGAGAGTATCCCAGTTTAACTCTGTCTTGGATTTGAGCGTTTACAAAAATCTAAAGAATAGAATCAAGTTTTGTGATTACGAACACATAGAGAATTACTACTCAAATCCCTTCCAATTTAAACAATTTATTAAATAAACAACCCCGCCATAAATGGTGGGGTATTTCATGCTAACCAATTGCTTAGGGTTGATTGCCCAAGGTCAGTCTCCAAATAAGCCAACAAAAAGGTGAACATGGTCGGTGTTCACTTCAAGCTCTGTTCAGGGTGCTGAATTGAGAGAAACTGTGCAGAAGATAGCAGGGAAAATAGGTATAAAGGGTCAAATCAGGAATGTAAAGGGAAAACCAAAGGTAGAGATATTAAGGAAATTGAGGGATTGAAGGAAAGAAAATTACCTAAGAACCTCTACTTATGGTTTCTTCTCCGATGATGGCAGGTCGCCAAGTGCCTTTTCCAGGATAAAGCCATTCTGACCTCTATATGTCAAAAACTCCGAAAATCGTAGGGAAAGTGGGCATAAATCTATCCGTTTAGGCGTTAAATTGGATTTAAAGGTTTTAAGGGCCGATTCTCAAGCTTATATAACTAATTTACCAAAAGTTGAATATCCTTGTGAAGTTTTCTACATAACAAATGTTCCTTTGAAAGAAGTAGAGACTGGTTTAGGTTTAGAATATGAATAGGAGGATACCAATAAAATGCACTAAACATTGAAGAAATGGATGAAGATAGTGAGAACATCAAGGAAAAAGCAAGGAAACTCATCATAGAGGATGAGAAACTGAAGCTCGTATACGAAAGAGGTGAGATCAGCAAGGCCGAATTTGAAGAAAAGCACAACTTAATCTTAGAAAAACTTGATGCTCTAAAGAAAAGGAAGGTACAGATGGAGAGTGAGAAGAACAGGCTCTTGGCAGAGTTATTACATCTGAGGGGTGAGCTAAAGGAAGGACGTATAGATGATGACATATATGCCAGAAGATTCAGCGAGATTCAGGGAAAGTTGGAATCGATTGAGCATCCAGATAGACAGTTAAAAATCAAAAAAGGCATTCCTGAAGATACAGATTACTACATATTCCCAAGATCGTTGTGGATTATCCTGATAGTCTTTGCTACCATTTCAATTGGTGGTTTGGTTCTAGTTACTATTGGTGTGTCTTCTGTTATGTCGTCTATACCTGCTCAATTCAAAGGTATGCTGCTATCTTATCTACTGTTAGTTCCGATAGTACTAATAATAGGAGTACTCATAAGGGCAGCTATTTTATGGGTAGGTGCCTACATTGCCAGTATCGAAGAAGTTACATACAGCAAAGGGATTACATGCGCAGTCGCCGAGGTTATTGTTTTATCTGGTTCATCAATCATATTTAGTTTATTGTCCATTGATTTCTTCTTTATGGGTGGTTCCATTGGCTTAATTACCCCAATTTCATGGATACTGTTAATATTACGATTTCTTTTAGTTGCATCTTTAAGTGTGTGGATCATCAAATCAGTATTTTATACAACATATACTAAAGCAGTTATCACATGGATTGTTAGCATTATTATCGGTGTTGTGATCTATCTGATCATGATCGCATTGTTTGGATTAGCGTTTTATATGTGATGATCATAATAAAAAACTAAGGGGTGATACCTATTCATCCAAAGATGGCTATGTTAACCTACTCTTTGCCACATCCTGATAACAGTGATCTCTCCCTTCTTGACTCTTTATCTTTTCACAGATACTTTGATCCTTTTTTACTATTGCTACTCTGGAGTAACACCAGTATTTATTCTCTTGATCTTCTATCATCTCACATATATCTGGGTCTTTTTTTGTTACGGCCTTACAGCAGTATAACAGATTTTGATCGCTTATTTTCTCACATATGGCGGGGTTATCTTGTACTTTTGCCACAGCATAATAACACATATATCTACTCTCCTGGTTATCTATCCTCTCACACCCAGAGACATCAAGTGCTGTGCTAACGACATGTATAGTTTCTACTGTACTTGTCGTTTGAGTTGATGTTTCTGTATCCTTCGTAACTTCCCTGAATTCCAACGAATTTGACCTACTACTTATATAGAATTTCTTTTTGGAGGTTTTACCTGCGGGTGTGTAGGAACATACCTTAGTTTGATTGACAACTTTTTCACCATCTTTAGAGTATACCACAACGCAGATTGTTCTATCTTTATTTTCATCGTTAATGAAGGTACATACACCCTTAATATGCCAAATATGGCCCTTATCATGATAATAACTGCTGGTAACAATCTCTTTTTCGCAATAAAAGGATTTCTTCTCGGAAGATGCCTTGTAAAGCATCTCCCTTTTTATGCATGATCCTTCGCTGGTATGGCCTGTTGTTTCAAGTTCCATTCCATGACATGACTCGTGAACTAATATAGAGGGTAATCGTTTAGGGTTTAGCAGCGGACGATAACTTAAATAAATTGCCTTTTCTTTTTGATCATAGCATGCTTCTGATGGCGTTCCTTGCACTGAACATTTTTTCAAAACTATCTCATCTGGTCTAATCAGGATTTTATTTCCATATCTGCATACCATATCATAATCTCTCTTTGAATTCTTTTTAATTTCATTGATAGCATTCAATATTACCTCCTTTTGATTTATACCTTCGAATACATAGTATTCTGGCTTCTCTCTTGAGGTGAATTCCTCTATATGTATGTGACAGAGTGAACTCTGGATGCTTACTGTGCTTGTCGTCTGTATAGTAGTGTTTGTCTTCTCCACCGGCTGTTGCACACACCCTAAAGTAAAAGCTAACAGATAGACTGCCCCGAAGATTAGAATTTTAGATTTCATGTTATCCCAGTTTTGGAAGTTGATTACCATATTCCCCGCACGATGTACCACTTGCCATTTTTCTTTGCGACAAATACTATCTAGTTGAACATGCTCAATATCCAGTGGACTAAAAGTATTTTAACTTGAATGTACAAAAATACAGGCTCTTCTCCCATTTTGGGGAGAAGTTGTATTATTTATTAAGTGTCGAAGCAAAAATACTGCTTGGTATCATCCGATAGAGTGTAGGAAGCCTGCAGAAACCTCATCGTGAAACCTCATCGTTTTAAAGATAAATCCAAATGTGGTGTTTTAAGCCGCAGTCTCTTGGTTATACCCAAAGAAATACTATCCCTTAATCCAGAAGAAATAGATTTTGAGGATAAGAAAGCTGTTAGAAATCTTATACTTAAGCTTCTCAATGTCATCGAAAGCCAGGTAAAGATCATAGAAGATCAGCGACGAGAAAGAGATCAAGAAAGTGGAGAAAACGAAGTAAGAAACAACGCATCAAGATCGATAAAACAGAAATCAGAAGGGTTGATCCAGACATATTTTTCATATAGATGACACAGGTGCAAGACACAAGGGTATGAATCATTATGTGCATGCGATATGCACTACACTCTTTACAGCATTTTTCATCCTGCCAAGGAAGGACAGGGATGCTATTAAAGATATCCTCGGGTTGAGCAAGGATGAACAGATCGAAAAGATCATGATCTCTGACGATGCAAAACAGTTCTGGGGTGTTGCAATCTTACATGCATTATGTTGGATACATGAAATAAGGTACTACAGGAAGCTTAATCCCTTTTTAGAATGGCGCCGTATCAAACTCCACGACTTCCTTACAGATATCTGGAAGTTCTACGAACAACTTAAGGAATACAAGGAAAATCCAGATGATAGGCAAAAGGAGTTTCTGGAACGACAGTTTGAGGAGTTATTTTCCACCAGAACGGATTATGAGGAACTGGACAAAAGGATAGCATTGACGATATCACTGCATAATAATCCGGTAGAGATAGCGTTAAGAGAACTCGTAATCAAGAAGAAGATCAGCTACGGAACGAGAAGCGAGTACGGAAGAATAGCATAAAAGCAATGATTAATCCCACAAGTTATTGAGCAATTTCAAATGAATTACCACTCGGATTAAATAACAATCCCACAGTAATGCAGTATCAGGATAAATAAAATCCCTGGAACCCCGAAGAGGGTTGCAATGATCAATGTCAGTAGTGTTATCTTAATTTTTACCTCCAAGATATGGATCAATATCAAGAGCAGAATTATACCAATGACCGAATTTATTATATAATACCTCGAGATTTCCCATAATTTTGAAAGTATCGCCATTACAGCAAAAAATATTGCCAGATAGATTATCCAATGAAAGTCCTTCATAATGGGAAAATTTTTATCAATAAAATCCATTGTCTCGGTTAGATAATCTTCAAATGAGGGAAAGAAAGAAAAGAATATATCTCTCAATTTTCCAGCAATTGTTTTTATAACACCATAGATTTCATCCAAAACGGGCTTTAGTTTATCCTCCGCGGCTGCAAAACTGCTCAGGTATAAAATCAAGATTGATGTAATCAGGATCTTGTTTAGGTCTCTGAATTGCATTTTTATTAGCTTTTTTATTCACTATAAATAGTATTTCTAACAACACTACCGGCTTCAACATACGCCCCGGGATAGATAGATCTTCCAGGCATTATGGAAACATTAATTCCAGTTTTGACGTTATCCCCCATTAGGCAACCGAATTTTCTCCTCCCAGATCTTGTGAGTTTATTTTTTATCTCTATTCTGACCTCATCATTATCCACCCTTAAATTTGCTACCTTGGTTCCAGCACCGAAGTTACAATTTTCTCCAATAATGCTGTCTCCTATATAAGATAGATGTCCAACATTAGTTCCAGACATGATAATGGAATTCTTTATCTCTACTGCATTTCCGATATGCACATTGTCCTTTATCGAGGAGCAGGGTCTTATGTAACAGTTGGGTCCTATGATGCAATTTTCTCCGATATAGCAGGGGCCTTCTATGTATGAACCCGATCTTATCAGGGTTCCATTTCCGATATGAACATCCCCCTTGATTACCGCAAATTTCTCGATCTTTACCCTTTTGTCCTTTTTCAGTTTCATTTCATTGAGAATGGTTTCATTTGCCCCCAATAGATCCCAGGGTCTTCCTATGTCGATCCACATACCCTTTGCTTTAAAACCATGAACCCTCTTCTCCGGAATTAAGGTTTTAATAGCATCGGTCAGTTCATATTCCAAGCGCTTTGATTTCTTTACATTTCTTATTGCACCAAAGATTTCTTCATTGAAGACATATATCCCGGCATTTGCTAATCTACTCTTTGATTCCCTTGGCTTCTCTGTTATTTTTTTTACTAAGAACCCTCTCAATTGCACAATTCCAAACTCAGAAGGATCTTTGACATCAACCAAGCACATGCTATTCTCGGATTTATTCTTTTTATGATCCTTGATAAAATTAGAGATCAGTTTTTCGGATACGATGAGATCACCATTCATAACCAGAAATTCTTTTTTTACTTTACCTTCAGCCATCGAGACGGCGTGAGCAGTTCCAAGTTGCTCCCTCTGATTTACATATTCCAGCTTGATTCCATTAAATTTTTTACCAAAATAATCAACTATGACCTCTTTTTTATAACCAACAACAACTATCGCTTTATTGAATCCGTTCCTGGCCAATGCTTCCAGATCCCATTCCAATATGGTCTTTCCAGCAACCTGCAACATGGGCTTCGGTCTGGTGGAGGTCAATGGTCTCAGCCTGGTACCTTCACCCGCCGCTAAAATTATCGCATCCATAAACTGTCACCCAATACATTAAAATGCTACATATAATACATTATAATATTGGAAGAGATACAGATAAAAATAGATGCATCACATCCAAGTTATGGGGATTTCATCACCTCCCTCAAAAACACAGTGGCATAGTTTCCCTTCCCAAGTGAAAACCTGATTGTTAATCTCTTCTTTCCCTCATTCAATTCATCATCCCCAATATTAATGATCTCAAGATTTTCCACGATGGCAAAGCAATTCCTATACTCGCCTTTAGAGCTTAACTCCGGCATAGAATCCACCCTGAAATCCTCTTGAGAAATTCCCTCCTCATTCAAAATCCTCGAAGTTATTTCATCAATCTCTGTCTTATAACCAACCAGTGGAAGTCTTTCAACAACAATACCCCTTTTTATGTATTCACTCAACGATTTATTAAATATGTATGCCTGATATGCATGAATAAACATCTGTCGAAGTTTCTTTGGCAATTTTCTCAGAGCACCAATGAAATTCTCCTTTTCTCGTTCTTTTACAAGGAAATTCAACATAGCATTTTCGTAACCAAGGTGCTTGGGGAAATTCTTTAGTGTCTCTCTAAAGTCTCCCGTTTCCCTCAGGGTTTTTCTTACCTCCTTTACTTCTTCATCTTCTCCCTCAAATTCCATTGAAAGATAGATCATTACGGCACCTTTGAAATTTTTCTTCAGGATTTCTTTTCCAACTAAGTGAGTTATTGGTCGGACAGTCCCAAATCTCTGTACTCCAAAGAATGAAGGGATCTGACCCTTTAATTCATTCATTAGGGATGAGATTCTCTCTCTTATGATTTCTTCATCATATTCCAGATTTCGGATAACAACAGTAAATCTATTACCCAAGAGATCACCGAGATTTATCCTTTCATCCTCATATCGAAAATCCTTCAACTTTATATCTTTAATTCTAACCCTTTCCAAATCCTCGATTTTTTTATTCCATAAAGAGACTCGTTGCGTCGTAAGCGCCCTTTTATCCTTAGTCCCGGCAAATCCAAACCTCTTATGACTAATCCCCAGCCTTCTGGAAATCTCTTTTATTGCCTTCATAGTATCCCAGTTATATTTCTGCAGCGTAAAATGCACATACTCCTTTTCTTCCTGGTTTTTGTTTTCAATACCTTTATTACCAATCTCCAGAATCTTCCCATCTGGAGTAATCTCCTCAACAATAAAATCCTCTGGAATCTGTTTTATCCTTCCACCAATACCCTCTGTTCTGGAAGCATAGACCTCCATACCAAGTTCTTGTTCCAGTTCTGGGGGTTTTATTTCATCCATCTTAAATAATTATTATCATGACAAATTTAACTCAGTTGCAGAAAGAAGTCATGGACTATGATAAGAAATATGGCTGGAACAAAGACAAGGAAAGCCATATAGTACTTCATATGAGCGAAGAACTGGGGGAAATTTCAAGGAGAATTCTGCGTTTGGAGGGCTATAAAACAGAGAAATTTAAGAGGGCGGAACTTGCTGAGGAGTTGGTAGATCTACTCTACCTAACATTGAAACTGGCGAATAAATTTGACATAGATATGGAAAAAGAATGGTATGCTGCATTTGAGAGATATGAAAAAAAGAGCAGTAGGAAATGAACTATGTATCTGTTTTTTGCTCATAATTTTCCTCGTTCAGTGCAAGCCACGAGGTTATAAATTTATATTGCTTATGTTCTTTAATCTTCCCGAATTCCAGTTGTAACTACTCCGTTTTCATTTCCTCACATCTTTTCTCTTGAATGCTTCTGGGTTCGGTTGATGAGATGTATCTTAGAACAATTAGATAATTAATCTATTTTACAACATCCAATCCCCTTGCTACAGAAGGAAACTTTTTTAATTCATCCATAATTATTTCTCTAATCTCTTCCACCCTCTCCCTATTTTTTGCCTCAAATCTCAGAATTAGTGCCGGTTCTGTGTTAGATGCCCTCACTAAACCCCAGCCATCATCAAACTGGATCCTTGCCCCATCAACTTTAATTACATCATAATCCATTTGAAATTTTTCCGTTATTTTCTCCACGATTTTAAACTTCTCATCTTCCGGGCAATGAATCCTTATCTCTGGTGTGGAATAGTAATGGGGGATTTTTGCTATCATCTCCGATAGTTTTTCCTTACTTTTTGAAAGCAGTTGGGCCATTCTCACGGCAGCAAAGATTCCATCATCGTAGCCATAATAGTTATCTGCAAAGAAGAAGTGTCCGGACATCTCACCAGCTAATAAAGCATTCTCCTCTTTCATCTTTTTCTTTATGAATGAATGTCCCGTTCTGTACATTATTGGGATCCCACCGTGCTGTTTTATATCCTCTATTAATGCTTGAGAGCACTTCACTTCAAAAATTATCTTTGCATTTTTCCTTTCCTTCAAGATCTCTCTGGAAAAAAGAATCAAGGTCTGGTCCCCCCTAATTATCTCTCCGGTGTCATCAACTATGACAAGTCTGTCGGCATCCCCATCAAAAGCGATTCCCATATCTGCACTTTCATCCCTAACCAAGGAGATTAGATCCATCAGATTTTCATCTATGGTGGGATCTGGAAAATGATTGGGGAAATTTCCATCTGGCTCACAGTAGAGTTCTGTTACCTCGCAGCCCAAATCCCCGAAGAGTTTTGATGCCAGCTTCCCAGCGGTTCCATTTCCACCATCTATCACAACCTTCAGTTCCTTTTCGATCTCGATTCTTTCTTTGATAAAATTTAGATAATCCTTCAGTACATTCATCTCTTCAACCCTCCCCTTACCTCTCTTAAAATCCTCAGATTCTGCTATCTCTCCAATCTCCCGAATCTCGTCTCCATAAAGTGTGTGCGACCCCTTACAAATCTTGAAGCCATTATACTGTGGAGCATTATGGGATCCAGTAATCATGATGCCACCATCCTTTTTGTAATGAACGAGGGAGAAATAAAGTACGGGGGTGGGAACCATTCCTATGTTTGTCACATTACAACCGGTAAAGATCAGTCCTTTAATTAGGGAATCCATAAGTACGGGAGAGCTCAATCTGCAGTCCCTTCCCACTACTATGTCCCCCCCATCAACATAGGTTCCAAATGCCTTTCCTATCCTCTCCGCAGTTTCCTCTGTCAGATCTTTACCAAAAATCCCCCGGATATCGTATGCACGGAATATTGAAGGATTCATTTTGATAAGGTATTAAGATCGAATTTTAAAGAATTCTTCATCTATACTTTGCTATATATCACAAAGGACATCTGCAACCCATTCACCATCTTTTTTTTCAATTCGCATTTCATGGTATGTAACCGCCTTTATATCCGTCATTATAACATGCCTTTTTGGATTAAATTTCTCGCCCTTTAATTTTGCAGAAATTTGATATCCTTCATTTTTTTTAATTGAAACATGAAATTTCCCAAAGACCAAATCTTCTGTTTCAAAGAGAAAGAGGATCTCACTCAAAAAATCATGGAGAAGTGTTTCCAGAGAATCCGATTTGATTTCTATTTTTCTTTCTGTTTTTACAATTACGGAGTTAAGATCAAGGATCGAGGAGAACATAGCCTTGGCAGCATTTTCGAAACATGCATCGAGGGTCTTACCATAAGATCTAAATTTTAGATCGGCGATATGTTCTAGAAATTCAAAATCCTTATGGGGCATCTTTTAGAGATTTTTATCCAGAACCTCTAAGATTTCAGTCTTTATTATCGCTTTACCACCGGTTGGAATCGCTAAAACCTTTTCACATACCAGACACTTTACGGTACTGGCGGCACAGCCAAATATAACCTGTTCGTTGCCGCAATCACTACACTTTACCCTTAAAAATCTGCTATTGGTTTTCCTGATTTTCTTTGACATTTTTAAAGCTACATAACCTATTTAACCTCCACGGTCTTCTTAGTTCTCGCCTTGTGAACCCTCTGCTGTTTCTTTTTGCAGACCTTGCATTTTAATATAAAAACCGGCCTCTTTCCTATCTTGTACACATCCTTTTTAGGCGTCCTTGGAGAACCACCATAGCCCTTCTTTACTTCCTTATACTTTCTCCTGCCCCTATTCATTGTCCTTTCTTTTCCCTTTCTACTAAGCCTAACCTCATGCTCTGTATGCGCTTTACAATAGGGACAGTATGTCTTTATAGTATCTGGGAA
>Ga0190361_1000980_pt1 | contig 10950 bp, 15 predicted proteins | sample 48721845_MG_FD_161273 | JGI IMG/M metagenome (GOLD analysis project Ga0190361, IMG submission 161273) | Hydrothermal vent microbial mat bacterial communities from Southern Trench, Guaymas Basin, Mexico - 4872-18-4-5_MG | ecosystem: Environmental > Aquatic > Marine > Hydrothermal vents >...
CTGCCGGAAATAATGATCTGGAAGCGCATTACGTGCACGCGTGGTTTTAATCTCAACCGGTGCGTCAAGCAGAACATCCACATGGCCTACCACACCATACTTTTCGACCTTAACCTCACTTTCAACCCCAAGCAATTCCTGGAGAACTCTATGCCTACGCGCCCCATCCACAAAGAAGCCGAGCTGCCTCAAGGTAGGCTCAGCCGGCTCCACCTTACGAAAGTAGGCCTCACGCAAACAAAACGTTAAGTCCGAAACATGAATGCCCTCACGTATAGAATTATGCTTCTCCCTCAACGCCGCAAGAAACCGCTTCCTTAAGTTAGGGGCCTCATCAACTATCATCATCCATCCGCTCCCTCAAGTAGGCTTTAATCTGTCTAGCGCAATCTTCACAAACAAGCAAACCTAAACGCTCAAAAGTTCTAACCACATGCGTTAATTCAACCGGGCTACGCTTACAATAAGAACATTCACCATGCTCCGTAAGATCTAAACGCTTACAACCAACAACCTCACTCAAAACAAAATCGCTAGCCACGATAGGTGTCTCAGATGTCTCAGATGTCTCAGGAATTTTATTTTTATAGAGATCGCCTAAAACATTAATTAATAACCCTGAGCCACTTGAGACATCTGAGACATTTCTCTTCCACTTTAAGCCGATTATGCATCGTGGCCTTTCATCTCCCACTCGTTTTTGGATTCCTGTTTCCAGCCCCATGCTTTCGAGTAGTGGTTTCACTTCGTTTCTCCATGAGGGTATTCTGAAGCGTGGCCGATTCTTTATCATCCACGCCTTGAAGCGATTGTAGAATTCGGTTGAAGGAATGAAGCCTTCCGGATCGAACTCGCATTTTTCTTCTATGAAGGTTTTTAGCGGGTTTGATCTTTCCTCGTATCTTTCGCGTTTTTCCTCTATTGTGCCTTCATCCGTGAATCTTCCCCGCTTCAAAAGATCTCTGAGTATTCTTATGCATTTTCTGAGTAGGTTCTCGAATTCTTTTTCGGGTATTTCCGCGATTATGTCTTTTCCTGCGTCAAAAACGTTGGGAAAGTCTATGACTATCATTCGGCTGAAGAACCCGTCTGAAGTATCCAGGCTTTGAGGCAGATTGTTTGTTGCGATTATTAGTTTCGCGTAGTTTTCAAATTCAAATCTGTTTTTGAACTTGTATTCACCTGGTATAAGATCCTGTCCACAGAGCGCCTTGAGGGTTGCTGATTTCTCCATGGTTGCATAGTCTGTTTCCGCAATTATCGCAAGAAGCTTCTGGAAGAGCCGTGATGTCTCGAAACGTGAATTTTCCAATCGCTCTATATCTGTGCTAACACAATTTCTTTTTCCGAGAAACTTGATTAGCAACCTAAGGAAAGAGCCTTTTCCGTTTCTTCCTGAACCGAAAAGAATGAATATTCTGTGAATGGGGTAATTGGGGTATAGAGGATATGCGGTTATTTCATAAAGAAGTCTCCTTTTTTCTTCTCCCACCCAAGATGAGAAGAGCTTATCTATTGTTGGTGTTTCTTCACTTTCCCCTAGCTTCCAAGGTATCGCATTAACGAAAAAGTATTCAGACGTGGGTTCTCTGAGTTCACCTGTTTCTATATCCACGATTCCATTTTTCACTTTAATCCATGTTTTAGGCGGATTCTTAGGATGGTTTTTTAAGCCGATGATCTTGAAGGCTTGAAGCAGCCGATTTTTACGCACAGAACTTGTTATAGAACGCTTCAAGTCGGGATCTAAAAAGTCAAAGAAAAAGGCTAAAACCTCATCATCATCCTTCTGAACATAAATCCCTTCATTCCAATCGTAAACATAAAAGAAGCCTGTTAGGCTATCATAAAAATAAGGATTAATTTCAAACAGATTCTTAGCCCGTAAAATATACTCATCCTCAACAAGAGCATCTTGAACTTCTTTTTTTAGCTCCTCAATTCGACTTTCCCTTTGGGAAGTCTTTTTTATTTCTTCTATTAATCCGCGCTCTCTAGCTTTCTCTAATACTTCCTTGAAGATTTCCCCTCTTAAGGCTCCCGGGCCTGCTTCCGCACAGTCTATGATTCCCTCTTCCACGGCAAGCCATAGTAGGGGGCCGCCGCCGCTTTCATGTCTAAAACAGTGCCAGCAGTTCTTTTTTGGATTAACCCAAAAGTTTCGCCCGGTTGTTGATCCATGAATAGGATGCGGCCCATAATATTCATCCCCTTGTTTTTTCAAGCCAGCTAGAGGAACCACGTCTAAAATATCTATGTCTATGTTGGTTTCGCGTTTTTCCATGCGCGCGGTTGCTTCTATACGCTCAATCTCTTTCTCCGGCACAATATAATCCTTGAAAACCTCTTTGAGCTGTTCACAAGTCACCTGCGCTAGGGGGCTTTCATCAATAATCCGGTAAACCCCACCATTCGGATGTATGCTTCCAGGGCCAACAACCATTTTCCCCTGCCCTTGAATATCCCCAACGTTTTCGCCGTCTTTGTCACGTAGGCGAATAGGCTTCTCAAGGCTGCATAGATAGTACAAGTGCAAACCTTTTGAGCCGGGGCTTTGAACCGTGAACGTTCTAGGCAGCTTCTCCCTAGCTATCCTCTTCAATTCCGGATGATCCACATCAACTATAACTAGGCCCCAGCCGCCGACAACCCCATAATTACCACCTTTCCTAAGCCAATCTTGCAGCTTAGGATCATCGGCAAACATAGGGTTTTGCGTCCAGCCCTTATCAATCGCCTTCTTCCCTCGTCTAGCAACGCGAATAAAATGAGGCCCTAATCCCTGCAAACGTTTAATGAGGATTTCAGGTATTTCAACCATTTCTAATCTCCTCAACCCATCTGTTTAGGCAGTTAAGCACACTTCCCAAGATTGCCGGTAGGCCTTCAGGCCTAATTTCGCCTTCAACCTCGATCTCGATTGGTAGGCCTTGGTAGCGGTAGGCAACTTTAACCCTCATCCACGCTCAACCTTCTCGATTATTTGGAGAATATCCCGGCAAAAAGCGAGAACATCCTCCCGCTTCACATAGCGCTTGCAATCCTCACGAAAGGGGCATGTTTCGCAGCGATTCGGCGCAACAGCATTAGGATACTCCGAAAAACAGCCCGGAAGACTATCAGCCACTCTTTTGCACCTCCTTCTTTAAACGTTGCAAAGCCTCAAGCAGCTTAGCGATCAAAGCGATAATAGGCCGATTGCTTACCTCGTAAAGCTCCATGCTTTTTATCTGTAGAACGTATCCGGTTGTTCCATCTTCCAATTGAATTATTCGCAGCGTGAAGGGATCATGCCGTATTATTTGCTCCCTTTCCACGTTGTTTCACCGCAAAAGTTATAAAGATGTTTCGTTGATATATAGTTTGATGAAACAAAAATAGGTGGAGACGAAACAAAAGATGCCACGTAGTGGTTTTGAAGCAAAATTGGCACGCTTAAAAGCGTTGAAAACTGCATTAGAGCGGGAACCATTAACTTTTCAGAAGGCCTGTGAGCTACTTAAAGGCGTAAATCCTCGCATGGTTCAATATTACTTACGGGAGCTTTGCGAGCTTGACATAGCCGTGTATGATGCTGAAGCAAAAGCCTATAAGCTAAAGCGCTTGCAAAAAATTGTTTTCGAGAGCAAAGCTGATTATGAAATAGCTTTAAAACATTCGAGGAAGCTTCTGCTTAGTGATAAAGAAAAACAACGATTCGATCTTATAAACCCACATACGGCTATCCTAATGTTGGCCTTTCCGGAGGGTGTAAGGTTTGATTCAGGGGTCTCTGGATTTGGGGAAATAGTTATTTCTGGGTGGGAGGAACCGGAACTGCTTCAGCACCTTAAAACAGGTTATTTTGAAGATTTTTGGCTTCCATTACAGAAATACCGCAAGATGATAAAAGAATCCGATTTCCCAGATTTATCGGAGACGAAACCCCCAAGAAGCCCTGTCCCACCTTTTATTCCAAAATTCGGAACCCCTGAATATGAAGAATGGCGGAAACACCTAAAAGCTGAGGAAGAGCGTGAGAGGGAGAGGAGAAGGAAATTTCTTTCTTCTCCAGAAATAAAGCAGTTGAAGGATCTGGAAATGTATCTTATCGGCAAACTCTATACTTTGATGAGAAGTGTTGAGCATGGAATACCATTAGCCGGATACTGTGATCTCTGTCCCCATCTTAGAATAACGATAAAAGAAACTTAATGTGCTCCTTTATGAGGAAGAGGCTTTTTCTAATACTTCTTCAAGTAGCTTGTAGTCTTCCCTTATTCTTTGCGCGTTTTTTCTTATTCTGTGCATGAGCACCTGAAAACCGTTTAATCGTAGGCCTTTTTCCAGCCACTCCCTTAGTGTTCGCTTTTCCTCCTCCGTGAATATGTAGGCTCTCATTCTTTCAACCTCAGTATTTCACTTGTAGAAAGACTTATATAAGTCTTTCATACATAATTACAATCGTAGAAATACGATAATAGTAAAGGGAGAGAAAGAAATGATTGAGGAAAAGGCGAAGGTTGAGATCCCGACTGAATTATACGAGGAAGTCAAGAAGACGGTTGAAAAATCAGGCCTCTACGAAAACCTTGAGGAGTTTGCGGCTGAAGCAATCAGATGGAATCTTGAAAACCTTGAAAGACAGGGAAAAACCGTATCTATAAAGGTGAATGAAAGCCTCGCGCTCTTCCTTGCCGGGGCTGTGAGGAAGACTGGAAAGAACATGGAGGATCTAACAACCAAAGACGTTAAACACCATCTTATGAGGGAAGTTCTAGGCCTCTCGGCTGAAGAGTTCAGGCTGCTTGAGGCCGTAGTGAACTACGGGAAGGAATACGGCAGCATCCAGGAATACATTAAGAAGACGATTATAAGCGCCTTGGCTGCTGATTTAGCAGCTGCCGGACGCGAAATAGAACGGAAAAGCTAGGAGGGCTGAGGGAAGTGAGGGATTTTACGGCCGGAGTTTTCGCGGCTCTCACCTGGGTGCGCCTCTACCTCAAGGAGGGGAAGGTGGAGGAGCTGAAAGAGGAGATTGAAGCGGCAATCGAGGGAATCCTAAACGAGGAAGCATGCAACTTTGAAGTTCTCGCTCAAGCATACGCTCAAAACACATAGCCACGCCGGTTCAAATCCGGCAGAAACCTAAAATCTCCCTTCTTCTTTTTCTGTGTTTGTTCAATCCTATTACGTAACAGATTACGTAAAAAGTAGGAGAAGAGTTTTAGTAAATTATTAGGAATTGTCTATTTCTATCTACGTCTGTTTAAACTTTTTCCAAATATGCTTCCAGGTTCACAGGATCAAATACTAATTTAAATCGATTATCGATTAGAAAGTCTACTCCAAGAATGCTGGGAAGAGATTGGGATAAACTTCTAGTCTTCATATCTCTCTTTGTTGTTCTACAAGCATAAATCACAGGTAAAGTTCTATGCTCTAAGCCTCCCTCATCATTCCTAAACGTAATCACAGCCCTCTTAATCGGTTTAGCCTCTATAGAAGAGCCGCCGATTCCATAAACTCGTATAGATTTATGTATTCTGTTAAATGGAATCTGCATTATCAACGCATCTTTTTCACAAATAGCGCTTTGAGGGCTTCCCGTGTCAATTACAAATCTTATTGGTCTATAAATGCGAAATTGCGGTATTCTCAAAGTGGCATATAAAATAGGTTTTAGTCCTCCGGCAATATTTTCAACTTTAAGAGGAATGCGCATCGAGAGCGCTCCAATAGCTATAAAATAAACTTGGTTCCCTTTTCTGTAACAAACTCGATTAGTATTTCACTTAGGTTTTTTCCTTTTTTCTTCAATTCCTCTAGAAGAGCATCCAGCCGGGGATTATGCGCAATTATTTTGGCATCTTCTATGGCTATAAATTCATTTTTGTACTTTTCAACGATTTCATTATAATGTGAACTAAACCAACTGCCATTTTTCTCCATCTTCTCTAAGAGGATTAGATCCAAGGACAAAGCACTCATCCCCATAATATCATACCATAGTATCACATTATAACATAATAAATTTTGCGAATTTTAGCAAAAATTTAACGACCTCCTTCTATAATTACGTAATACCTTCTATAATTACGTAATATGATGGTTCAACCTCTATGTTTTATGCGTGTTTACCCTAGGGGTAAATTGCTTCAAAACCCCTAATCTCGCGTGATCCAGCCTCCGGGCTGATCTCCCCAACCCTGTCAACAGCTTGGGCAAACTCGTAGCTTCGACGCACAGTTTTCTCGTTCACACCAAACAAAGAACCCAAATTCTCAGCAGTCGCATTCTCCGAATTGAAAAATTGGACATTTTGTCCAATTTTTTGTGGGCGTCCTCGCGGTTTCTTTAGCATTTCGTATAGTTTGCCTTGGATGTAGGCTCGCTGTTCATCTGTTAGGTTTCGGCGGCCCACTGTAGAAGCCTTCGCTTGATTTCCGCAACCGCACTCTCCAAATCTTGAACACGCCGCTTTAACATCATGTTTTCGCTAACCAACCCGCTGATTATAGTCTGCAGCTCCCTTTCCCGCGCTTCAATCTCCCTTATTTTCTCCGTGTTCTCCCCCGCGCTCACAGAAAGGAAGATCTCACGCTCCAGATACATGCGCTTAACATCCTCATATTGGGCTTCTTGGTAGGCCCTAGCCATTTCACCTATTTCATGCCCAAGCCAGAAATCCACAACCGTTTTAGGAACACCCTTCCCCGTCATTATGCTGCTGAAGCTTTCACGCAAGGCGTGGGGGCTAACCGGATTTATCGCTTTACCATTCATGTTTTCATCCACGAAGCCGGCTTTCACAGCTAGCTCACGCATGAACTTCTGCACGAGGTTGGGTTTTATCGGCTCCATCCTCAACGCTTTCCTTCCCTCCTTCAGGAAAAGCGGATCGCTGTATGATAGCTGGATACCTTTGGCTTTCAAATCGTTTAGGTAGGCCCTCAAGGCCCCGCACGCGTCTTTCCCTAGGAAAGTGTAGTATTCGGTTCCGGTTTTAGGCCTGTATAGGCTGAGCTTCAGGGGATGCTCTCCTTTAGCTAGGCCCTCGGCAACATCCCCATATTTCAGGTTGCACAGTGTGGAGACATCCATTCCGCTCTGGAACATAACCAATATTATGGCCCGATCTCTAGGGCTTCTGCAGTGGTCTAGTAGGCGTTTAACATCCATGTTTGATAGGCGCATCCGCTTGTTTGTTACCCGCGGCCTGGGAAGCCGGCTTCGTCCCTTCAGCTTAACAACTATGCCGAAAGTATCATAGAAGCTTCGGATAGCGTTCACGTAGGTGTGCGCCAGCTTGCTGCTTACTCCTTTTCTTCCGCTCTCTCTGCCTCCCGGCCTCTTCCTCGGAGCCTCCGTTACGAGCCAATTGTAGAAGCCTATGAGCCTCTGCTTCACAATATCGGTTTTCTCACGTGGATCTCGTTTAGCGTCTTCAAGCGCTTCCTCCACAAGCCGCTCGGCTGATAGGCCTGTGTATAATGCATACATTCTGTATGCGCTTTTATATACGGATCTTGTTCCAGATCTGGTTATGCTTCCAATCCAGCGCTTCAGGTGGGGGCTATCCCAATTAATGTTTTTTTCTTTCCCCTGCATTTTAAACCGCCTCTAGGTAAATAAATACAAATTTTAAACTTAAAAACTTTACTATGTGATTTACCAAACAATGCTTTCGTAAATTACACAGTTAAGAAAAACATGAAAAGTTTAAACTTTTCATTCACCTAAATCCCGTTTTCCCTATATAGGAGGAGTGTAGGGACGTAAATAAATAAACGGTAAACAATTTTAAGGTTTCAATCTTACGGTTTCAACCGGGCTTTTCGCACGGCGGCATAAGGGGCAGTAACCCAGTTTATCCACAGCTTCGTCATGTCTGTTTATGTGATCTAGGATTGTTTTTGTGCTTCTCCCGGTTTGAGACGCTATTTTATGCATACTTAACCCTTCATTATACAAGCGGCATATTTCCGCATGCTCCATGTCCCCAACGGTTGTGAAGCGGCCTCTGTATTCGCCCTTCTCAGGAGCCTCCTCAAACGTTACTTTCAGCCCTACCTTGCCGGCTACGTCTTCGCCTTCCTTTGCATGCCATTCTGGACAGTTGAAGACGCCTACTCCAATATCGCCTCTACGGGATAGGATCGCGAATTCCCCAGGCTTCATGTATTGAAGCCAAACCGGTTCAAGCACGCTGTAGAGGAAGTGTAGATCACGTGGGATTCCAAGCGCGCCTTGAGCCTTGAAAACCAGGAAGTCAGCTAGGCTTCGGACATCTATGTCCAGGGCCATGAACCGCTGTGAATCCACGCCTAGGCTGCAGCCGCTATGACGGCTCTCCCGAAGCCAGTAGGTGAGGAAGGCCTTTGCTAATGACTGGTTCTCCGCGATCTTCATTCTCGAATACATTAGGTTAGCTGCTTCACGGCATATGACGTAAACCAGCCGGCTCCAACGGCGGCGCTGCCACAGCTTATCGATTATCAGGTTGCAGGCGTGAAACTCCGCGTCGATATTAGGATACAGCACACACGAGTTTATGATAAGATCATAGTTGCTGAAGTCTTTGAGGCTTAGCTTTTCAGCCGGCTTCACACTCACGCCGCCTGGAGGCTCAACAATCGCGTTTTCCGAGGAAAGAAGCAAGATCCGCTTTTCCTCTCTCCAGGGGCTGCGTAGCCAAGCGAGGTTTTCGCCTGAGCGGGCTGCAAACAGATCCAGTATGCAATTTCCGTGTTGAAGGTGGTATTCGGCGAGCCGCTCTAGAAAAGCGCTTTTCCCAGCTCCTCTCACGCCCAACGCAAGCCATGTGTAGGGTCGGCTCCAGCTAATGTTATGGCTGCCCCGAACCCATAGAATCTCCATTAGCTGGCTCAGCCTCCTCAGCTCTTCTATAGAAGCCTAGCATCTGTGTGTAGAGAGTTGGATCCACAAGGCTGCTTAGTTGAGCGAATATTCTCTGGGTTTTAGGAAGCGCCCAAGCCGTGAACTGCCCAACTAAACTATAGTAGTCTTCGGGGAAAGTGCACTGTGAACATACGAAAAAGAATTGTGCGGCGCATGCATTCCGCATTTCATAGGCTTGCTGCAGCTGCTTTTCTTCGGCTTCGCTCTTCTCCAACTCATCAATCTTAGAATCCCATTCTTTGATTGCCTCTTTTAGAACTTCAAGCAATTGAACATAACCTGATACTCCTGCATGGCGGATATAGTTGTTGCGGATCCACGGCATAATATAGCGCTTATACTGCTTCAGTATTTCCGGGGGCGGTAGAGTAACATTAAAGGCCCACGCAATAGTGTAGTAAGTGTAGGAAGGGCATGGATAAGTTACAAACTTTTTTCCCCGCTTTTTGGTTACAGTTGCCGCTCTATTCCACACCGCATTCAAGAAGGATAAGCAAACCCGATAGATCACATCAAGCTCCTCCTCATTTATGCCGAGTTTTCGCCTCTCTTCTTGGCTGAGAAGATAGGCTGCCTCGCAAACAAACCGTATTTTACGCAACGGCGCCGAGTAAACTGCTTGCGCTAAATGCTGACATAAGCTATGCTGCAAGATCCCCCTTGTTTTAGACCCACGCAAGGCCCTAAAGGCAACTTCCTCAAGATCTTCTTTCCCACTCAACTTACCGTTTCACCTCCTTTAATTATGTGAGTATGAAGCATTTGACAAAACTGAAAATGAGAACGGAAACGTTTCTCCGCTTCAGAAGTGTTAAGTAAACCAAAATTTTTTAGAACACTTAACCCATTTCTCGTTATGTAGTAGGTTTTAGCATTAAACGGATTAACAGCAACCAAACCATATTTTAACAGCTTCTTTAAAGTTCGAGTGTAAGAAGCGAAAAGCACATCAGCCTTCTTTTTCGCCTCCCTATATTCAGAGTAACCTTCACATCGGGTTCTATACCAGCCGACTCTTCCCTTCGGAAAGAGTTTTCCAGAAATAATTTCAGGCAAACTAACCGTGTATCTTGAATCAGGATAATAGCCTTCAACCGCTAACCGTATATCAACACAGTCAAAGTCATCCCTAAACATTTTTGAATAGTTTCTATTCAAATGTGGTTCTAACGAAAGGATTATGCTTTTTACTGATAAAGAAATGTGATTGAAATATTCTTTCTTTACATCTTCATCTGTAACTTCAAGTTTCGGTATTTTGCCTAACTTAATTAAAAGTGGAGCCATATCCAGAGATGCCTTTTTTAAATGTTCCTTTAACTCCTCAAAAGTTATGGAAGGGATTCTCCCAGCTAACAGAGCCAAAATATCCTTCATTCTTTTAGTAAATTTCCTAGGCCTACATTTCTCTCCCTCAACCACGCTTATTTTTCCCTCCTTCTTTCTTTTTCGGCTTGAAATACGGGCAGAAATAGGGATAACACGCTTTACCGGTAATCAAATATCCATGGCCGCCGAGCTTCTCCACTTCATGCTCAAGCACCATGAGGATTTGGTGAGCCATCTTCGCAAGCTCCAGTTCTCCAGCGTTGCAGAAGGCGTGGAACAGGGTTCTGGTCAAGTTTAGGGTTATGGCTAAAACCTCAACATCCATCATTCATCACCTCTCTACATTTATCGCGGTAGAGACAGTTACGGCATTTCCAAGCCATATCCTCCTCAACGCGGGGGAGCATACGGAAATCGCGAAAATTCAAGGCAGCGCGTAAAAGATCGGCCCTATACTTCAGCTCCTGATCTAAGCGCTGAAACTCTTCCTTACTCCACTTGATAGAGTAGAACTCCCACGGGGAATCATTATTTAATCTCTGAACAACAAGGTAGCCGCGGGGCACATCAAGCATAACCGCATAGTATCCGAGCTGCCGGAAATAATGATCTGGAAGCGCATTACGTGCACGCGTGGTTTTAATCTCAACCGGTGCGTCAAGCAGAACATCCACATGGCCTACCACACCATACTTTTCGACCTTAACCTCACTTTCAACC
>Ga0190361_1000981_pt1 | contig 10941 bp, 10 predicted proteins | sample 48721845_MG_FD_161273 | JGI IMG/M metagenome (GOLD analysis project Ga0190361, IMG submission 161273) | Hydrothermal vent microbial mat bacterial communities from Southern Trench, Guaymas Basin, Mexico - 4872-18-4-5_MG | ecosystem: Environmental > Aquatic > Marine > Hydrothermal vents >...
CGGATTTTGGGAGTATCTAGAAGAAGTTATTTTAAATTATTCTAGGCACAATCACCATGTCTTTATCTGTCTGAGGGGCATTAGATAACAGTTTTTGAGTGCTTAAGGAAGGTTTTATTTGGTCTTCACGAAATACATTTGTTAAATCTAAAGCATGATAAGTAGGTTTTATCCCGGTAGTATCTATTTCGTCTAGTTTTTCCATGTAAATCAAAATCTGATTAAGCTGTTCTGCAAATAACTCCATTTCTTCTTCAGAAAAAGAAAGTCGTGCCAGCGCGGCAATATGAGCCACTTCTTTTCTGCTAATCTTCATGTTATCTCTCCAAAAAACTTTTTAAGAATTTACTCCGGCTGGGGTGTTTTATTTTACGGAGAGCCTTTGCTTCTATCTGCCTAATCCTTTCTCTGGTTACCGCAAAAAATTTTCCCACTTCTTCTAAAGTATGATCTGTCCTTTCTCCAATGCCAAAACGCATTCTTAAAACTTTCTCCTCCCTGGGGGTTAATGTAGAAAGAACTTGCCGTGTTTGCCTGGCTAAATCCATCTTAATTACTGCCTCTTCAGGAGGTAGGATCCTTTTATCTTCAATAAAACTCTCTAAAAAGGTATCTTCACCTTCACCCACTGGTGTTTCCAAAGAAATAGGTTCTTTAGCAATTCTTAAAATTTTGTTCACTTTTTCTAAAGGTAATCCCATCCTTTCTGCGATTTCTTCAGGAGTAGGTTCACGTCCCTTTTCTTGAATTAATAATCTAGTGACTTTAATTAATCTGTTTATGGTTTCAATCATATGCACTGGAACACGAATTGTCCTTGCTTGGTCAGCAATAGCCCTCGTAATAGCCTGTCTAATCCACCAAGTAGCATAAGTGCTAAATTTGTAACCCCGTTGATATTCAAATTTTTCTACCGCCTTCATTAAACCAATATTTCCTTCTTGGATTAAATCCAAGAGATGCAAACCTCGATTAGTAAATTTTTTGGCAATACTCACTACCAGGCGTAAATTGGCTTCTACAAGTTTTCTCCTTGCTTTTTGGATCTTTTGTTCTCCCTTCTCAATCCGTCGTAAAACTACTCTTAACTTCTTAATTGAAATGTCTGCCTGTTCATTTTCTATCCGCCTCAGCCCTCTTTGCCATTTCTTAACTTTCTGTTCTATGATTTCCAATTCCTTTAAATTCACATTTAACTTTTTTGCAATTTCTTCTCTCTTATGGGGATATTTTCTTAAGTATGCTACAAATTTTTTTAGTTTCTCTCTAGATAGGCCCGTTTTCAAAATGCACTGGGCTATATCCGTCTCATAAATTTCTATCTCATGCATAAGTTGTCTCAATTGATTAATAATGTTATAAAATTGTTTCCTATTCAATCTGAGAGCTTTCAAATATAGATATAAACATTTTTTGTTATATTTCAGTCTTTGCTCTATTTGCAAACGGTGCTCTTTAGTAAGGTAACTATGCCTTAAAAATCGCGTTAATTTTTCATTTTCTTTCTCAGTAGCTGCTATTTCATCTAATATAGCCATTGCTTCTTGTTTTTTCTTTTCTATTTCTTGTTGCCTTTCTTCATCTTCGTCTTCATCTTCATCTAAATCCCTCACTACTTCCCTGATTGTTTTATTTCCTTTTTTTAACCATTCTCTTAATTTCAAAATCTCTTGAATGGCTATAGGAAGACCAGCTAATGCCTTTAAAACCTCTTCTTCTCCCTTTTCACCCTGCTTGGCTATTTCTATTTCTTGCTTTTTACTTAATAAGGGAATTTCTGACATTTCTTTTAAGTACAATCTTTCAGGATCAATGGGAGCTGTTTTCTCAATAGGTAAAAAATCAGGCATTATTCGCTCTTCAGGAAGGAATCCAAACCCTCGGTCCTCAGGAGGTTGGTCTTGGGATAAATCATCTGGCAGTGGAGGGGTTTCTACCACATCAATCTCCATTTCATCAAACACCATCAAGGCATCCTGGAAACTTTCAGAACCTGGCTCTTGAGGCAAAACTTTATTCAAATCTTCATAAGTAAGATACCCCTTTTCTTTACCTTGAGAAATCAAGCTTTTAATCTTTTGAAATAAATCTTTTTCTTTATTCATAGAGAGGCTCCTACCTCTTCTTTAAATTACAAGCAAATTTATTTTTTTGTCTCAAGAGCAGAAACAATCTCTGCCAATCTCCTTTTTTTTCGGCTTCTTGTATTTCTTTCAATAGACTTTTAAACTTTTTCTCTTGAATTTGATGTAAAAGGCCATGGGCTATTTCTTCAGAGTCAACAGGTTTGTGCCTTTCTAAAACCCAGCGTGCTATGAACCTTTGAAGTGATGGGTCTAATTCTAACATCAAATTTTCTATATCTACCTTACCCATATTTTGGTAAGATTTTATTATCTTTTCTAAAAGTAAAGCCAGTTGAGGATGTTTAATTTCAGAGGATAATTCATCTAAGTCAAACCAGGAAATATACTGAGGATAATGAAGTAAAAATTTGACTACATTTCTCTCAAAAATAGGTAAGGTCTCTTCTAAATCAAACGTTTCCTGCCTGCCTGTTTGGTAGACAGAAGTAGCTTTAGAAGATTTGCTTTTTTTATTCAAATTCAGCAATAAAGAGGGTTCTATATGAAATAACTGACAAATTTTATCTTTATAATAAGATTGAGTTAGAGGGTTTTTTATAAGAGAAACCATATTTAAGGCTTCTTGGATAAATTGATACCTTTGGTTTAAGTCCTTTTTGGTTTCTTTCTCCCCTTGTTTTAAATACCAGTCTAAAAGACATTGGGTTTGTTGTAAAAGTAAAAGCATGGCCTCTTTGCCTTCTCTTTGCACAAAGCTATCAGGGTCATCCCCTGCTGGTAACAATAATATATCTATATCTAAATCTTCCTTAAGCAAAATAGGCAGACTTCTGATAGCTGCTTTTTGGCCTGCAGGATCTGCATCATAGACCAAAATTACTTTAGAAGCTAAATTTTTTAAGATTCTTGCTTGAGGTGGAGTCAGTGCTGTCCCTAAGTTAGCAACTGCATATTTAATATCACATGCATGTAAACTTAATAAATCAAAATAGCCTTCTACTAATAAAACTTTTTCTTCTTTTTGAGACCATTGTTTAGCCACATGGGCACCATAAAGATTAAATCCTTTTTTATAAATCAGGGTTTCAGGAGAATTGATATACTTGGGTAGGCTATCATCTAAAACTCTACCTCCAAAAGCAATGACATTACCCTTCAAATTAAAGATGGGGAAGATAATGCGCGCTCTAAATCTATCATAAATTTTTCCCCTCTCTCCCTTGGCAAGCAGACCCCCTTCTACAGCCAGAGATAAATCTAGTTCTTTTTTTTGCAAAAAGTTAGTAAGGGCATCCCAGCGGCGAGGAGCATAACCTAAAAGATAAGTAACCACAGTATCTTTGCCAATACCCCTTTTTGAAAGGTATTCTCTTGCCTTTTGGGCCTCAGGATTTTGGAGAAGATAGCGATGATAAAACTCTGCCACCTCTTGATAGAGGGTCAAGAGGTTTTTTCTCTTTTTATAGTAAATATCTTCTTGAGGTGAAACACTTCCTTTGGGTAAGGAAATACCGTAATGTTGAGCTACTTCTTCTACTGCTTCATAAAAACTACAGTGTTTATATTTCATCAAGAAGGTAAAGACATTTCCCCCTACTCCACAACCAAAACAATAAAAGATTTGTTTTTCTTCACTTACGGTAAAAGAAGGTGCTGTTTCTTGGTGAAAAGGACATAGACCAACATAATTCTTACCTCTTTTGCGTAAAGGGACATATTCAGCTATTATTTCTACAATACTAGCTACATTTTTAACCTCTTCTATAAATTGTGGAGGAATGAGGGACATATTATTCCCTTAGGTAACATTCATGTTTGTATTTCCACAATGGTCACTCCCTGGCCACCTTCTTTAGGCACGGCATCTTTGAAAACTGCCACTTGAGGATGCGTCTCTAAATACTTATGAATAGCAGTGCGCAATTGCCCGGTTCCTAAGCCATGCACAATCCGCATTTGCTTTAAACCATATAAAGCGGCTTTGTCAATAGCCTTTTCTACTTCCAATAAGGCTTCGTCTACCCGTTTACCCAACAAGTTTATCTCTGTTTTAGGCTTAGTATGAGCGTGGACATTTATACCTTGGGACAAAAGAGGAGCTTTGCCAATAATCTCTTCTATCTCACATTTAGGCACATGACACCGCACATTCCCTGCCATTACTTCAACCATTTCTCCTTCTACCCTTTTTATCTGAACTATCTTGTGATTAAAACGGAAAGAAAGTCTCACCCAATCATTTTGTTTTAACTCTAGCTCCGTCCTAGATGGAGTTGAGGTCAAAAAGTCTTTTTTTACCTGAATTAAACGCTCTTTTTGCGCCTCTAGCAGCCTTACATCTGTTTCTTTCTCTCTTTTTTGCCTGCGGATAACTTTAACTGTTTGCTCCACCTCTTGCAATAGGAAATTAATATTTTTCTCTTTTTTAAGATAAACTTCCCACTTTTTCTCTTCTATCTCCTTAAGTAACCTTTCTTGTTTCTCTTTTAATGCCACAAGATTAGAAAGAAGTTTTAAAAGATACTCCTTTCTGGTGATCAATTCCTCCTTACATTTTAATATTTCCTGGAGTGAAGAAGATACATTCCCATTCCATTCCCTTAAATACCCTTGAGCCTTTTCTAAAATCTCTTTTTCTATTCCCATTCTCTCTGCTATTTCTAAAGCACAACTCATGCCCATAGTGTTATATAATAGCTGATAAGTAGGCCTCAAGGTTTCAGAATTAATCCCTACAGCCGCATTTAGGACATCCTGCCTCTGAAGGGCATAAGCCTTTAATCCTTCATAGTGGGTAGTTACCACTGTCCAGGCTTTCTTTGTTTTGAAAGTATCTAAAAAAGACATAGCCAAGGCACTGCCTTCAGTGGGATTTGTTCCTCTGCCTATTTCATCAATTAATATCAAAGTGTTGCCTTGGATGGCGTTTAAAATCTCTTGGAGACGATTTAAATGGGCTGAAAAGGTGCTCATTTGATATTCTAATGCCTTGTCATCGCCCATATCGCTAAAAATTTGATTAAAAACAGGCAAAAAAGCCTCTTCAGTGGGGACAGGCATCCCTGTTTGTGACATCAAAACCAAGACACCCATGGTCTTTAAAGCCATGGTTTTTCCTCCAGCATTAGGGCCGGAAATAACTAACACCTTAACAGGAGGGGAAAACTTTAGGTCAATAGGGACTGCTCTGCCTTGTCTTTCCTTCTTTTCTTTCCAAAGAAGAACAGGATGATAAGCCTTTTTTAAAAAAACCTTATCACTAAATTTGGGAAATGCACAATCAAACTCTAAGCTATATTGAGCAATAGCCATATAAGTATCTAACAATGCTATTAATCTTTGATTTTGCAAAAGACTTTCACAATGATGACCAATAGTGTGTGTAAGCTCCAACAAAATCCTTTTTTTCTCTTCTTGTTCTTCTTCCATGAGGAGTTGTAACTGGTTATTTAAAGGTAATATCTCCAGGGGTTCTACAAAACAAGTGGCCTTAGTGCGAGAATAATCATGCACAATGGCCTTGATAAAAGATTGATATTCACTTTTAACAGAAACTAGATAACGATTATTATATAGAGAAATAATTTTTCCCTGCCAATATGAACTATATTGGGGTGTATTCAAAAGGTCATTGAGGAAGGTTTTTATCTTTGTTTTTAATCTTTGAATGCTCTTTCTTATTTCATTTAAAGTAACACTAGCTGTATCTACTATCTCTCCTTGCACATTAATAGTCTTTTTTAGGCGATATAAAACCTCTGGCAATAAGTGAAGTTGACTAATTAGGGCGTGTATTTTAGGGCAGTCCTTTTCCTTTTGTTGCCAGTAACTATAAATTTTATTTACCGCACTTAAATGCTCAGTTACCAAAAGGATTTCTGCAGGGGAAAGGAAGTCATTTTCTACCCTAGTTTTTGGTAATATAAAGGAAATATCTGGAATAGTAGGATAAGGCAAATTTTTATCCCAGAGCAAGTCTTTAATTTCTCTCACACACTCAAGTCTTTGTTTGATGATATCTTTATCCGTCAGAGGTTTAAGGGTATTTATCATGGCCTTTCCAGGAGCAGAATGGGCATAGGTAGAAATATATTTAAGTATCTGAAAAAATCCCAAATCCTGTAAAGTTTTGGGGTCCATGGTTTAAATTAATTGAAGGAAATGCTTAAATAATTAACACTTTTCTCTATGCTCATCTAAGAAAAGTCTATAAACGATGCTGTCTAACAAGGCTTGAAGACTGGCTTCTAAAATATCATGTGATACACCTACTGTACGCCATACACATTCTTTATCCCTTGACTCAATCAACACCCTAACTTTGGCTTCGGTCCCAGATGTTCCAGGCAAAACTCGCACTCTATAATCAACCAAACTCATTTCCTTTAATTTGGGATAAAATTCTTCTAAGGCCTTTCTCAATGCCCTATCTAAGGCATTTACAGGCCCCATACCCAAAGAGAGGGCGTGTCTTTCTTTTCCTTTTACCTCAACCCAGACTTCTGCTTCAGCAATAGGCCGCCCATCTAAAGTATTGTAGTCATGCACTCTATAGGTAAGAAGGCGGAAATAATGGTTTTTTAACTCCCCTTTTGCCTTATAAATCCTCAATTTAAAGGATTCTTCGGCCACATCAAACTGAAAACCTTGATTTTCTAAGTCTTTTAATTCTTGCAAAATTTTTTGAACTTCTGGGTCTTCACTCTCTAAATTAATCCCCCATTCCTTTGCCTTGCTCAAAATAGTGCTTTTCCCTGAAAGGTCCGAGATGAGAATACGCCTTATATTTCCTACCTTCTGAGGGGGAATATGTTCATAAGTTTGAGGATTTCTCTTTACCGCACTAACATGGACACCACCTTTATGGGCAAAGGCACTACGGCCTACATAGGGGAGATAAGGAGGATGAGCAATATTGACTAATTCGGTTATATATCTGGAAACCGCAGTGAGTTTAGCTAATTGTTCGTCTGTAACACAATCAATACCCATTTTGAGCTTTAAGGCAGGGATAATAGAACACAAATCAGCATTACCACATCTTTCACCTACACCATTAATGGTGCCTTGCACTTGCGTGGCTCCTAAATGAACTGCCACAAGGCTATTAGCGACAGCTGTTGCGGCATCATTGTGAGCATGGATTCCCCAAGAAATATTGGGAAGTTTTGACTTCACTTGAGATATAATATTTTCTAATTCAAAGGGAAGTGTTCCTCCATTAGTATCACAAAAAATAATACAATCAGCTCCAGCATCTAGTGCCTTTTTAATAGTGGCTAAAGCATATTGGGGATTGTCTTTAAACCCATCAAAAAAATGTTCAGCATCATAAAAAAGTTTTTTCACATGGGCTCGGAGATAGGCAAGAGAATTAAAAATAATTTCTAAATTTTGCTCTAAAGAAATTCTTAAGGCATCTTTTACATGCAAATCCCAGCTTTTTCCAAAAATAGTCACTACTTCTGTTTTTGCCTCTATTAATGCTTTAAGATTAGGGTCTGTTTGGGGTGTTTTTTGGGGATGATGGGTGCTACCAAAGGCCACAATTTGAGCCTTTTTAAAATGATAATTTTTAATCCTACTAAAAAAATGAATATCTTTGGGGTTAGAGCCAGGCCATCCTCCTTCAATGTAATCCACACCTATTTCATCCAGTTTTTGTGCGATTTTTAACTTATCTTCTAATTGCAAATTAAAATTTTCTGCCTGAGTTCCGTCTCTTAAAGTCGTATCGTAAATTTCTACTTTAGGCATTTTTCCCCAAATCAAACGCTTCATGTAATACTTGCACTGCTCTTTCTACTTCTTTCTCATCAATAACACAAGAAACTTTTATTTCTGAAGTACTAATCATAAGGATATTAATACCAGCATTAGCTAAGGACTGAAACATCCTGGCGGCAACCCCAGGATGATTCCTCATTCCCACTCCTACAATAGAGACCTTACCAATATGTTCGTCTCCCAGCACTCTTTCAGCACCAATGTTATTGGCTGCCTGACGCGCAATTTCCAGAGCCTTTTTAAAATCCGCCTTCGGCACTGTAAAAGTCATGTCAGTAATGCCCTCTTCACTGGTATTCTGAATAATCATATCTACCACGATACCTGCTTCTCCAATGGGTTTAAAGAGTTGGGCAGCGATACCTGGTCTATCTGGAACACCCCTTACTGTAATTCTAGCCTCATCTTTATTGTAAGTTACTGCAGTCACAATTACTCTTTCCATCTCAGCATCGGTATCTACCACCATAGTTCCCTCCTGTTCTATAAAAGATGAACGCACATGAACTGGGACTCTATATTTTTTTGCTACATCTACTGAACGTATTTGAAGCACTTTAGCCCCAAGACTAGCCAGTTCCATCATCTCATCATAAGAAATTTTATTAATTTTTCTGGCTTCTGGACATATCCTGGGGTCTGCAGTGAATACACCTTCTACATCAGTATAAATTTCACATATATCCGCTTTTAATGCTGCGGCTAAAGCTACTGCGGTAGTATCTGAGCCCCCTCGTCCCAAAGTAGTAATATCTCCATGTCTATCAATACCTTGAAAACCAGCAACAATCACAATATTACCTGTTTCCAATTCTTTTTTTAAACGAGCACAGTCAATTTCATCTATGCGTGCTCGCCCAAAGGCATCATCTGTAAAAATCCTAGCTTGAAAGGCTACCAAAGAAGTAGCAGGATAACCCATATCTTTAAGAGCCATGGCTAAAAGGGCAGCGGAACTCTGTTCTCCAGTAGCTAATAAAACATCCAATTCTCTGGGGTCAGGATTTTTCGCTATTTGAGAAGCAAGATTAATCAACCTATCGGTTTCACCTGCCATAGCAGAAACCACTACTACCAGTTGATGTCCTTCCTGATAAAATCGGGCCAGTTTTTTAGCCACATTTCTCATCCGCTCAATACTGCCTACTGAAGTACCCCCATATTTCTGCACAACTAGCATTTTCAACCTTCCTTAATTTTTTAGATAGTAACCTATCTGTTTAAAGTATGCAATATTAGTAATAAACTCTAAATCCCTTCCTTCATTACTAAAATAGATATAAATTTTTAAATAATGAGGAGGTAAAAGCGAGGCAGGCATTTTCTCCGCCCATTCTATAACAGTCACTCCTTCAGAGAAAATATATTCTTCCAAACCTAACAATGACCAATCCACATCTTTGTCCAATCGATACAAATCAAGGTGATAAAGGGGCAGACATCCAGGATAAACATGCACAAAGACAAAAGTAGGGCTGGTAATGGGATAATTTTCAGGCACCCCCAATCCTTCAGCTATCCCCTTGGTCAACCAAGTCTTTCCTGTTCCCAAATCGCCACAAAGTAGAATAACATCCCCTTTTTGAGCAATCTCACCTATCTTCCTTCCTACTTTTAAGGTATCCTCAGGCGAAGGGCTATGATACCTAAACTTAAAGAATTTTCTCATATAGTATTAACTCCCAAAATCCGCAACCTCTTTTTAGATAAAATTCCAACCCATTTTTTATTCTAACAGCTTAATTATTTTAATTGAGGTTGGCCATTGGAAAAAGCATACTTTTTTAATTATTAAGCTTACCATCTTTGCACCTGACAGCGCAAGACCAAGCCCTTCAAGTGGCTTTCGCCAATCTTTATGGAAGGACTTCAAAATAAACAAGAATTGCAGGAGGTATGTTGATTATGTATCAGGCTACCCTTTTTACAAGAAATTTGGGACTTGACCGCTTGCTGCTGGCTCCATTAAGTAGGAGCAATAAAAAAATTACATACTTATCTTATATTTATGTGCCTTCTTTATGGGCATCACTGAGAGTTTACAATTACCTAACAGGACAGGGATGGGGGCAAGCTTTATACTCATCTTTTTTATTCCCAAATTGTCAACTAAATTTGTTTATGTTATCGTTTAGGAAACCCATTATCAAAAAATTATTATGGGAGGAACAAGATGATGCTTATTATTCCTGATGAAATTCTTCAAGCTACAAAGATGTCAGTAGATGAGTTGAAACAAGAAATTGCTATTTTGCTATTTCAGAAAGAAAAGCTCACCTTAGGGCAGGCCAGTCGGCTGGCAGGAATGAGCCAAATTCAGTTTCAACATCTTTTGGCAAGTAGGCAGATTCCTATCCACTATGATGTTGCTGAATTTGATGAGGATTTAAAAACATTACAGGAACTGGGAAGGCTGTGATTGTAGTAAGTAATACCTCACCAATAATAAACCTGGCTGCCATAGGGAAATTAGAAATATTACAAAAACTTTATGAAAAGATATTTATCCCTCAAGCAGTGCACTATGAGATTTCCATTGCTGGGAAAGGAAAACCTGGTGCACTGGAAATAGAGAAATTAGAGTGGATTGAGGTCAAGGAGGTAACAAACCACAAGTTGGTTAAAGCTCTCCAAATGGAGTTAGATGAAGGTGAGGCTGAGGCGATAACCCTTGCTATAGGGTTAAAATCAGAACTTTTACTTTTAGATGAACCTCAGGGAAGGAAAGTAGCTTCGAATCTAGGCCTTAAATTTATTGGTCTTTTAGGAGTGCTTATTGAAGCAAAACGCAAGGGAATAATTCCATCTGTAAAATCAATTATGGATGCTTTAATGACAAAAGCAGGTTTTTGGATTAGCCACCAATTATATACTCATGTCTTAAAAGTTACAGGAGAGTGAAAAGAAATTTAAAAAACCTTCATACCATCAGTGCCATTTATGTCTTCTTTTCGCTTCCAAACTATTGTCATTAGTCATTTAGAATTCCCCACCCCCAAGGCTACCTAATCTGTGTTTTAGAGTCAATAGCCATGGGGGCTAGCCCCCATGGCGCTACCGCCTATCT
>Ga0190361_1000982_pt1 | contig 10941 bp, 19 predicted proteins | sample 48721845_MG_FD_161273 | JGI IMG/M metagenome (GOLD analysis project Ga0190361, IMG submission 161273) | Hydrothermal vent microbial mat bacterial communities from Southern Trench, Guaymas Basin, Mexico - 4872-18-4-5_MG | ecosystem: Environmental > Aquatic > Marine > Hydrothermal vents >...
ACTGAAGGTAGCTGATAATTCTGGTGCAAAGAGGATAATGTGTATTAGAGCTGTTGGGGGTGGTGCTGGTAAATATGCCACAGTGGGCGATGTTATAACTGCATCGGTAAAGGAGGCTGAACCAAATTCCAATCTGAAGAAGGGAACGGTTGTGAAGGCTGTGATAGTAAGAACAAGAAAAGAGGTGAGGAGAAAAGACGGTTCCTATCTGAGATTTGACGATAATGCAGCAGTTATAATAGATAAATTCGGAGACCCTGTTGGTACAAGGGTTTTCGGTCCGGTTGCGAGGGAACTGAGAGAGAAAAGATTTATGAAAATAATTTCCCTTGCTCCAGAAGTGGTATGAGGTGAAAAATGGGTAGCAAAATTAAAACCAAACTGAAAAAAGGAGATTTTGTCATAGTTGTTTCAGGAAAGGAAAAGGGGAAAATGGGGAAAATATTGACAGTATTCCCCGAGAAGGGAAGAGTTATTGTTGAAAAAGTTAATCTTCACTATAGTCACGAGAGGCCCAATCCTCAGAAAGGAATTCAGGGTGGAAGGCTGGAAAAAGAGCTTCCCTTACATATTTCAAATGTTATGTATTACTGTACCAACTGCGAGAAGGGAGTAAGAATTAAAGTTAGAGTGATGGCTGATGGAAGGAAAGTTAGAGTTTGTGGAAGCTGCGGGAAAGAACTGGATTAGGAGGTAAATGATGACATATGTGCCCAGGTTAAAGGAAAAATATTACAAAGAAATAGTTCCTGAGCTTATGAAAAGATTTAAGTATAAAAACATAATGCAGGTTCCAAAGCTCGAAAAGATAGTTATCAATATGGGTGTGGGTGAAGCAACTCAAAATGTAAAAGAGCTTGAAGTAGCTATGAAAGAGCTCAGTATAATTACAGGTCAGTGGCCTGCAATAAAGAGAGCGAAAAAATCTATATCCAGTTTCAGAGTAAGGAAAGGGCAGCCTATAGCATGTATGGTAACCCTGAGGGGGGACCGCATGTACGAGTTTTTAGACAGGTTTATAAGCATTGCCCTTCCCAGAGTCAGGGACTTTAGAGGTCTTAGTCCAAAAAGTTTTGATGGAAAAGGCAATTACACGATAGGAGTTAAAGATCAGCTGATTTTCCCTGAGATAGATTATACAAAGGTTGAAAAATCAAGGGGAATGAATATTACATTTGTGACCACGGGTAAAACCGATGAAGAGGGCTTTGAACTGTTGAATCTGTTCGGTATGCCCTTCAGGAGGTAAAGATGGCAACCAAGGCAAAAATAGCTAAAAGCTTAAAAAATCCCAAATATAAGGTAAGACACAGGAATCGTTGCCGCAGATGCGGAAGGCCAAGGGGATATATTAGAAAGTTCGGGCTTTGCAGACTATGTTTCAGAGAATTAGCATTAAAGGGAGAAATTCCCGGTGTTAAAAAAGCTTCATGGTAGGAGGGAAAGATGAGCCAGACTGATCCAATTGCTGATATGCTCACAATTATTAGAAATGCCCTTGAGAGAGGCAAAGAATATGTCTATATTCCAGCATCCAATATGAAGATAGAGATAACAAAGATTATGAGAGATGAAGGTTATATTGAGGACTATGAAGTGGAAGAGGACAACAAACAGGGCATACTGAAGATTAAGCTTAAATACAAAGACCCAAAGAGAAAGGAACCAGTTATAAACGGCCTAAAAAAGATAAGCAAACCAGGAAGAAGGGTATACTGCGATAGTGATTCTATACCCAAAGTTCTTGATGGAATGGGGATAGCTATTATTTCCACCTCCAGGGGAATCCTCACAGATAAGAAAGCAGAGGAACTTGGAGTTGGAGGTGAAGTGATCTGTTATATCTGGTAGGAGGAAAAATGAGCAGGATAGGTAAAAAACCGGTTGTTATACCGCAGGGGGTTAAGGTAACAATAGACGAGAAAAATCGAAAAATAACATTTGAAAGCCAAAAAGGTAAGATGGAAACTCCAATTCCCCCTGGAATAAAGGTAAAAGTTGAGGGTGATAGACTTATATTCTTAAGAGAAAATGACCTCAAACAGACAAGGGCATATCATGGACTGGCAAGGGCTCTTGCTAATAACGCGGTTATCGGTCTGACCAGAGGTTTTGAAAAAAGGCTCGAAGTTGTTGGTGTAGGATACAGGGTAGACCTCAAGGGGAAAGAACTACATCTTGCTCTTGGTTACTCACATCCCATAATTTATCCTATCCCGGATGACGTGGAAATAACGGTGGAGAAACCAAATAAGATAATCGTGAGAGGAATAGATAAACAGAGGGTTGGAGCTGTAGCTGCAGAAATAAGAAGTTTCCGTGAGCCTGATGCATATAAGGGTAAAGGCATAAGGTACGAAGGGGAAGTTCTTATTTTAAAACCAGGTAAATCAGGGGTGAGGTGATGATTAAGGACAAAATAAGAATAAAAAAAGAAAGGAGATTAAGGGTTAAGAAGAGGATAAGGAAAAAGATATTTGGTACAGCGGAAAGGCCAAGACTTACTATTTACAAAAGTAACCGATATCTTTACGTGCAAGCAGTGGATGATGAATCTGGAAGGACCATAGCGTTTGCTTCAACACTTGAAAAGTCGTTTGAGGAATTCGGAAAGAATCGCAAGAATCTGAAAGCAGCAGAGAAGCTTGGTGAACTCATAGCTCAAAGACTTAAGGAAAAGGGAATTGAGAGAGTGGTTTTTGATAGAAATGGATATCCCTACCATGGCAAACTTAAAGCCTTAGCAGATGCTGCCAGAAAAGCAGGACTGAAATTTTAGGAGGAAAAATGAGGGATTCAAATAATCAGATGCCTGAAGACATTCAGACCTTTGAAGAGATTCTTTCTATTAGAAGGGTAACCAAGGTTGTTACTGGTGGTAAAAACCTCAGATTTTCTGTTTTTGTAGCTGTTGGAGACAAGAACGGCAGAATTGGGATTGGTAAGGGAAAGGCAAGAGAAGTTCCTCTTGCAATTTCCAAAGCTATAGAACGTGCCAGAAAGAACATGATTAGAATTCCCATTATTGGAACTACTATTCCCCATGCAGTAGAAGCTAAGTTCGGTGCGGCGAAGGTTCTTATAAAGCCGGCAGCTGAGGGTACTGGAGTTATTGCAGGAAGTTCTGTAAGGAAGATTCTGGAACTTGCTGGAGTAAAGGATGTTCTTGCAAAGATTCTGGGTTCAAGAAATCCTATTTCAAATGCATATGCCACTATGGAAGCTTTAAAAATGCTTCTTGACCCTTATAAATATGCAAATGAAAGAGGAAAGGAGGTTGAAGAGGTATGGCCAAAGTCAAGAAAAAGATAAAAATAACTCTTGTTAAAAGTCCTATAGGATATTCAAGGTACCAGAGGGAAGTATTAAAAGGATTAGGACTGAGAAAACTCAATAGTTCAGTCATAAGAGAAGATACCCCTTCTATCAGGGGGATGATAAACAAAGTGCCTCACCTGGTAAGAGTGGAGGAGGTAAAATGAGACTTCACAATCTTTCACCAATGAAAAGGTCAGTAAAGGAAAGGAAAAGAGTAGGAAGAGGTCCTGGTTCAGGCCTCGGGAAGACAGCTGGCAGGGGACACAAGGGACAGAAATCCCGCAGTGGATACTCCCGTAAGTGGGGGTTTGAAGGCGGTCAGATGCCACTTTATAGGAGAGTTCCCAAAAGAGGTTTCAAAAACTCTCTTTTTGCAAAGGAATACCAGGAGGTCAACCTGAAGCAGATAGCTCCTCTCAGACATAAGGTTATAACTCCTGAAGTTTTAAAGGAGAAAGGTATTATAAAGAAGCTTAACGTCCCCGTAAAAGTTCTTTCTGTTGGAGAGTTGAAGAGGGCGTATGAGATACATGCCCACAAATTCAGCAAAAAAGCTAAAGAAAAGATAGAGGAAGCAGGGGGAAAAGCAGTAGAAATAGGAGGTTGAGGTGTCTAATCCTATTAGGAACATATTCTCTATTCCGGAACTCAAAAAGAGGGTTTTATTTACCCTCGCCATGCTCGCGGTTTTCAGAATCGGAGGTCATATTCCAACTCCAGGGATAAACGGTAAGGCACTTGCTGCTTTCTTTAAGCAAGTGCAGGGAAGCTTCCTGGGCCTGGTTGATCTTTTCTCCGGGGGGAACCTTTCACAGATGACTATATTTGCCCTCGGGGTCATGCCCTATATATCAGCTGCTATTATTATGGAACTCCTTGTGGTTGTCTCTCCTTATATAGAAAGGCTTTCAAAGGAAGGAGAATATGGCAGGAAAAAAATAACAGAATATACCCGCTACGGAACAGTTTTGATTTGTGTAATTCAGTCACTGGGTATAGCAACAATGCTTGAGTCCATGAGCGCCGGGGGAATGAGGGTGGTTATGTTTCCGGGATGGGGATTCCGCTTGCTGACAGTTTTAACACTGACTACAGGAAGTATCTTCCTTATGTGGCTTGGAGAACAGATTACAGAAAAAGGAATAGGTAACGGAATTTCACTTTTGATTTTTGCAGGAATTATTAAAAGATTCCCAGCTCAGTTTAAACGTGTATATCAGCAGGTGGTAGATGGGGAAGTTAGCATAATAAGTCTTATTCTTTTTGTTGTTCTTTTGGTTGCCATAATAGGGATAGTTGTTTTTGTTGAGAGAGCTTACAGAAGAATTCCCATTCAATATGCAAAAAGAGTAGTAGGCAGAAGAGTTTACGGAGGACAATCTACCCATTTACCGATAAAGGTTAACACAGGCGGTGTTATCCCAATTATTTTCGCCTCTTCTATAGTCACAATCCCAACCGCTTTTCAGGGGCTGGCAAATAAATATAAATGGTTTGCTGAGATTGCAAGGCAATTGAGCTGGGGAATGCCTCTTTACAATCTTCTTTATTTCATTGGAATAATCTTCTTTACCTATTTTTATGTTTCTATAATATTCAATCCTCAGGACGTTGCGGATAACGTGAGAAAATATGGTGGATTTATCCCTGGAATAAGACCAGGAAAACCCACAGCAGATTATATAGATAGGGTTCTTTCAAGGTTGACTTTTGTTGGAGCCATATATCTTGCCCTTGTGGCAATAATTCCAGAGTTCATGATTTTCGGGTTTAAAGTCGGAGCTCTTCCATGGATCGGACCTTCACTTGAGAGGATTATGCCTGATTGGGTTGTTTCCGGACTTGGGATCCAGTTCTTCTTTGGAGGAACATCTCTGCTCATTGTTGTAGGAGTTGCGATGGATACCCTGCAACAGATTGAAGCTCAGCTGGTCATGAGGAACTATGATGGATTTATAAAAGGTGTAAGAGTAAGAGGAAGAAGATGATTTACATACTTCTTGGCCCCCCGGGTGCTGGAAAGGGAACTCAGGGAGAGCTTCTATCCAGAAAGATAGGGATGCCAAGAATTTCTACAGGAGATATTCTAAGAGAAGCAGTCAGAAACAAGACTCCTCTGGGCCTTAAGGCAAAGGAGACCATGGAAAGGGGAAAACTCGTCAGCGATGATATAGTTATAGGTATTGTAATGGAAAAACTGAAATCTAATGAATGTGCCAGAGGATGTATCCTGGATGGTTTCCCTAGAAATTTAAAGCAGGCTGAAGCACTTGAGAAGTTTTCTAATTCGGATATAAAAGCAATTTATATAAATGTTCCTGAAGGGGAAGTAATAAAGAGGCTTACGGCTCGGAGGATATGCCCAAACTGTGGAGCAGTATACAATATGATCGCAAATCCTCCGAAGGAAGATGAAAAATGCGACACGTGCGGTGAAAAATTGATTCAGAGAGATGACGATAGAGAGGAAGTTATTAGAGATAGAATAAGAGTGTACAGACAGCACACAGAGCCGATAATCGAATTTTACAGGAGCCGAAACAGCCTGGTTGAAGTGGATGGTTCAGGAACAATTGAAGAGGTTTTTTCAAGGCTGGAGGAATTACTTTGATAATCATAAAGACAGAAGATGAGATAAAAAAGATGAGGGAAGCAGGAAGAATAACAGGAGTTATTTTACAGGAAGTTGCAATGATGATAAAGCCCGGTGTTTCAACTTTAAAACTGAATGAATATGCAGAGAAAAGAACTCAAGAACTGGGTGCAAAGCCAGCTTTTAAGAACTACCCCCATCCTTCTGGTCTTATACGCTATCCTGCTTCCATTTGTATATCAATAAATGAAGAAGTAGTTCACGGAATTCCCTCCAGAGAAAAAATTATAAAAGAAGGAGATATAGTTAGCCTTGATTTTGGTGTTGTAAAGAACGGTTACTATGGAGACTCAGCTCTTACTGTGGGTGTAGAGCCTCTTGATGAAAGAAAAAGGGAGCTTATAGAAGTTACGGAAAAGGCCCTTTATAAGGGCATAGCTGTGGCTAAACCCGGTGCAAGGCTTTCAGATATATCCAACGCTGTCCAAACGTATGTTGAATCTCATGGTTTTGGAATTGTAAGAGATTTTACCGGACACGGTATTGGTTCTTCCCTTCACGAGGAACCTCAGATTCCCAATTTTGGTCCACCGGGCAAAGGACCTATACTCCAGGAGAGGATGACAATGGCAATAGAGCCGATGGTAACAATGGGTGACTGGAGGGTAACGATAAAGTCAGACGGCTGGACAGCGGTGACGGTGGATGGGCTTCCTTCTGCTCACTTTGAACATACGATAGTTATCAGAAACGGGGAAGCCGAGATCTTGACAAAGGTGGAATAATATGGGAAGGTCAGATGATTTTATTCAGTTGAAGGGGACAATATCTGAGGCACTTCCCAATGCCACTTTCAGGGTGAAACTTGAAACAGGGCATCTCATTCTTGCCCATGTTTCTGGGAGAATGAGAAAGAACTTTATCAGGCTTCTACCAGGGGATAAAGTCCTGGTGGAAATATCTAAATATGACCCAAAAAAGGGTAGAATAATATATAGATTTAGCAGGTGAGGTGAGAAAATGAAAGTAAGATCTTCAGTAAAAAAAATATGTAAAGATTGCAAGATAATAAGAAGGAAGGGCGTGGTTATGGTCATATGTAAAAACCCAAAACACAAACAGAGACAGGGTTAGGAGGGAAAAATGCCAAGAATTGCAGGAGTGAATATACCTGATAACAAAAGGATTTTCGTGTCGCTAACTTATATTTATGGAATAGGAAGGTCCAAGGCTTTAAGCATCCTCAAAAGAGCAGAAGTAGATCCGATGAAGAAAGCTAATGAGCTTACGGATGATGAGCTTTCAAGGATAAGAAAAATAATCGAGAATGAGGAAAAAGTTGAGGGAGAGCTCAGGAAAGAAGTCTCAATGAATATAAAAAGACTTATAGAAATTGGATGTTATAGGGGGTTAAGGCATAAAGCTGGTCTACCTGTCAGGGGACAGCGAACCTCCTCTAATGCAAGGACCAGGAAAGGCCCCAGAGGAAACATGTTAAAGAGAAGGAAGAAATAGGAGGATAGAAGATGGCTCAGAGGAGAAGAACAAAAAGAAAGAAAAAGGAAAAGAAAGTTGTTCCCCACGGTATTGCCCACATTCAATCAACCTTCAATAATACAATAGTAACCATAACTGACCCAGATGGTAACGTGCTTTGCTGGGCAAGCGGTGGTAAGCTTGGAATAAAGGGAACCAGGAAGGGTACTCCTTATGCGGCACAGCTGGCAGCTAAACAAGCGGCTCAGGAAGCAATGCAAATGGGAATGCGTAGTGTGGATATAAGGGTAAAGGGGCCTGGACCCGGCAGAGAAGCAGCAATAAGGACACTTCACCAGGTGGGGCTTCAGATTAAGTCAATAAAAGATGTGACCCCAATACCCCACAATGGGTGTAGGCCAAGAAGACCAAGAAGGGTATAGGAGGTAAGAGATGGCAAGATATACTGGACCAGTTTGCAGGCTTTGCAGAGCTGAAAGGACTAAACTTTTTCTTAAAGGTGCAAAATGCTTGACTGACAAATGTCCTCTGGAAAAAAGACCCTATCCTCCCGGGGTGCACAGTGGAAGAAGACAAAGAAAAATGACTCCTTATGCTAAACAGCTGAGAGAAAAGCAGAAAGTTAAAAGATTTTATGGAGTTCTTGAGGCTCAGTTCAGGAAGTATTTTGAAGAAGCAGAAAGAATGAAGGGTAAGACAGGTGACAACCTTCTTATCCTTCTTGAGAGAAGACTCGATAATGTGATTTATAGGCTCGGCTTTTCTTATTCAAGAAGGCATGCCCGTCAGCTTGTAACACATGGTCATTTTCAGGTTAATGGAAAGAATGTTGATATTCCTTCCTATCTGGTAAGAGAGGGGGACGTTATATCCTTCAGAGAAAGTTCGAAAAACAATGAGAATATAAAGGCAATGTTAGAAGACCTTAAAACTAAAGCTCAAACTCCCAACTGGCTTGAAACAGATTGGGAAAATTTCAGTGGCAAAGTAATTTCTTTGCCAACGAGAGAGGATGTGAGTCTGCCAGTTGAGGAGCACTTAATAGTGGAGCTTTACTCCAAGTAAGGGAGGTGATTATGATATTTGCTCTGGAGTTTCAAAGACCGAGATTCGTAGAAATAGAGGAAATGACCGACACATATGGTCGCTTTTCGGCCCAGCCTTTCGAAAGAGGATATGCTACTACCATGGGGAATGCCCTTCGCAGGGTTCTGCTTTCTTCCATAGAAGGTGCTGCCATAACTGCGGTTAAAATAGAGGGGGCACCCCATGAATTTACATCCTTGCCAGGGGTTAAGGAGGATGTTCTTGACATTATTTTAAACCTGAAATCAATTCCTCTCATTTTAAAGGTTCCATACGAAAAAGTCATGAGGATAAAAGCAAAAGGACCGGGGGAAATTTACTCGAGGGATATAGAACACGATGGAGATATAGAAATAAAGGATCCTAACATCCTTATTGCAACCCTCGATGATGAAGCAGAGCTGGAAATTGAAATGAGAGTTAAGAATGGAAGAGGATATGTGCCAGCTGCGGATAACTATGACCCTGAACTTCCTGTGGGATACATGCCAATAGACTCTGCCCATTCACCTGTGAGGAAGGTTAATTTTACTGTGGAACCGGCAAGGGTTGGAAGAAAAACTGATTACGAAAAACTCGTGCTGGAAATATGGACAAATGGAGCGGTCAATCCCGACCAGGCGCTTGTTCGTTCTGCTCAGATTCTTCAGGAGCACCTTTCCATCTTTTTTGGTGTGGCCGAGAAGCAGGAAATAAAGGAGGCAAAGAAAACAACAGAACCCAGAGCTGTTTATGCAGTAGACTTTTTGAAAAAGAGGATAGACGAATTCAATCTCACAGCGAGGTCTATAAATTCGCTTAGGTCACTTGGAATAGAAAAAATATACCAGCTTGTCCAGAAGACTAAATCAGATCTTCTAAAAGCAAAGAACTTTGGAAAGAAATCTCTTGCAGAAGTGGAAGCCCTGGTTGAGAGCCATGGCCTTTCCCTTGGGATGGAACTCCCTGAAGACCTTATAAAGGAACTTGAAAGAGATGAAAAAACGGATATGGAGGGATAAAAATGCGTCACAGAAAAGGCTATAGAAAACTTGGAAGAGATTCTGCACACAGAATGGCATTACTCAGGAATCTGGTAACTTCACTAATTGAAAATGAAAGAGTTGTTACCACAGTAGCTAAAGCAAAAGAGGCGAGGAAATTCGCCGACAGGATGATAGAGCTCGCCAAAAAGGGAACCCTTCATCACAGAAGGCAGGCCTATCGCTTTATATATAAGAAGGATGCGGTCAGAAAGCTGTTCGATATCCTGGCAAACAGATTTCAGGATAGAAATGGCGGGTACACACGCGTCATAAAACTTCCTGTTAGAAGAAAAGGAGACGGAGCTGAACTGGCTGTTCTGGAATTTGTGGATTACGAGTTCAAACCCAAAGAGAAAAAAGAATAGTTCATGAGTAAAAGAATAATTGGACTTTTGGCTGTATTACTACTTGTTCTTTTTGTTGCCGGTTGTGGTGGAAAAAGAGAAAAAAGCACAACCTCTAACAGTTCTGTTAATCAGGCCCAGAAACAGGAGAAAAAAATAAAACCTTCTACCTCTGGAAAAATCCTCGAAGAACCATCAGAAGAATTCCCTGAGGAAGACATTGAAGAGAACGATATGGAATCCACAGGGCAGGAAGGTGTTCCAAATCTGCTGGAAGGGGAGCTTCCCTCTTATCCTGATGCTCTAAAAGGGAAAAACATTACAGGCAGGGTTGTAATGCGAATAAGAGTTGCTCCTAACGGAAAGGTAACTGAAGTTCAGCTTAAGGAAACCACACTTGAAAAATTCACAGATGCTACAATAGATGCGGTAAAGGGTTGGAGGTTTAAACCACCAATAACCGAAAATGAATTCAACGTTACAATAATTTTTTCTCCTGAAGGAGTGAAAAAGAAAATAACCAGAGTTTTCCCACAAGAAGAGCCTTCTTCCGGGCTATAAAAATAATCTTCCACCAGAAAATTCAAACATGTTTTCTATGTTGAATATATTCTATTTTTAGCCCAAAATTCCTGAAGGTATAACAAAATCGCTAAAAACAAAAGATGGGTTTTCAAATAGAAGAAGTCTTGTTGTAGTAATAATTTGATTTAATCTTGCCTTCAGCAAACAAGCATTGAGGCATATTTTAGTGAAAATGTGTTGGGATTACACTCTTCCTCTTGGGATGCTGGGGAAATGACAGTTTTTCTACCCAAAAATTCCTAGGTATAAAAATAACAAAGGGAACAAGACCTGTCCCTTCGGACAGTCTTACTGGAAATTTATAGAAATTACCAAGAAGCTCAAAAAATGATGACTTTAAATTCACTTTTCTTCGTCAAAAGATATGGTCAAAAAATATGATAGGGTGAAATGCGATAGTTTTCAGGGAACTATGATAAGGTAGCTTTTACTATCTTTATCCGGGATTAAACAAGTCAGAGGAAGAGAGGCATCGTGTCAAGAATTTTGTGTA
>Ga0190361_1000983_pt1 | contig 10938 bp, 9 predicted proteins | sample 48721845_MG_FD_161273 | JGI IMG/M metagenome (GOLD analysis project Ga0190361, IMG submission 161273) | Hydrothermal vent microbial mat bacterial communities from Southern Trench, Guaymas Basin, Mexico - 4872-18-4-5_MG | ecosystem: Environmental > Aquatic > Marine > Hydrothermal vents > Microbial...
GCATTAATCTTTCCTACAATTTTTTCTGCGGCGTCGTAATTCTTATCCTCTACAGCCTGATAAAGATTATAAAGATTTTCAAGGTCCTCGACATTTTCTCCTCCCACAGCAAGAGAAATATCTAAGTCAAAATATCCAGTTTTAGTTATACCAGCCGGATTCCAGTATACACTGGAAATATCATCTGCAACCGCTGTAAAAGCTCCCCCCATTCCCATAGCTTTGGTTCCAGGCTTGATAAAGGAAAAACAAGGAGTAGCAACTAATCCCACCATCAACACTCCTACCATTACATAAATCCATCTTTTCATATCTTTTCTCCTCGACTATTTTTGGAATGTTATACTAATATTTTAATTTTTTGTCAATTAAAAGGGGGTGTACGATAAAAAATTGTGGTAAGAAAATGTCCGATAAGAGGATATATCCTGCTGTAGAAGGAAATTTGACGAATCAGGTAGCTTTCAAAATTATGGATGGGAAAAATAACAGAGGTTATGTTAAAATAGTTACCCCATGAAATTTTCGCCACAGGTTTTGATATAGACCTCCTGAAATTTGACAAAAACCCGCATCTGATGTATATTGAAGTAATTCCATCTTGAAAATTTCACAAGGAGAAAATCCAAATGTTAGGAAAAACTGATAATAAAAAATTTACAGGGTATAAAGCTGTTCGAGGAGAAGCGAATGTCAGCTATTTTTATCTTGATAGCCTCTATGATGATACGATGAGCGGGAGAAAAAAATGAACAATACCAGATTCTACTTGAATTTAGCTCGCAGGCGACAAGGAAGCTATACTGGAATGCAAAATGCAGGATGGTGTTATGATAATTACCCGGAATTATTACCTCTTGACGCTGGAACAACAATCGAATTAGCCAATTTTGAAGGTCCAGGAGTTATAAACTGTTTTCATATTACGCAACACTTAATGAGATACAGTGATCATAAATATTTTATGAGAACAGCAAAAGCTCCTCGAGTTGATGAACAAGGCAGCAATGAATTACAAAAACTAACATCACGCGGATTAATTTTAGAAATATATTACAACAACCAAAAAAATCCTGCTGTACGCTGCCCTTTAGCTGATTTTTTCGCAGATGGTTGTGGTGGCAGTGCGAAATATTTCTCAACTCCTTTTGTTGAGAAGTTACCAAAATCCTACAATTGTTACATCCCGATGCCTTTTAAAGAAAACATTCGCATAATACTCCGCAATGAGACATCTTACAATTGCTTGTCGTATAGTTTTGTTGAGTATGAAAAACTTCCATCCTGGGATGAAGAACTAATGTATTTTCACTGTACATGGAAACAGGAAAAATTCCAATTGAACCCAGAAACTGTGAAACCGATTATATCTATAGATGGCCAAGGTCATTATATTGGAAGCCACTATAGCATTGTCACAAACGAACCAATATTTAAAGATTTCTTTTTTGTAGTGGAAGGAAATTGCGAGTATAGGATTGATGGTGAAACTCAACCTTCCATAGACTACTTAGGCACAGAGGATTCATTCGGCTTTAGTTGGGGATTTCAGGATACATTTTGTGGTCTGCGCAGCGGTATTAACTACTTACAGACAAAAAAACTACCATTTCAACTATCTATTTATCGCTTTCGCGATCAAAATCCAATCATCTTCCACAGATCACTTAACCTGCAGATTAATTGGAAACACGAATTCACAGATGGCAAAAGAAACTACCAGACCGCACCACGAAAAAAGATCTGGCAGGCAATCAATAATGGAGGAGGATGGGTCGAATATTCAACAACTCACTATTGGTACCAATCCTCAGTGGGATTTGACCATGAAGACTTACCCTCATGGAAAGAGAGACTTTCTTCCATCTATTGCAAAAATTTCTTCTAAAATCTTTTACGTACACAAGTTGCAAATATTGCTAGTAGAGTGTTTTAAACGTTTGAGTCAAGTCCAGAATTTTCTGTAGATTCCCCCAAGATAAAGAACATGCATCTGTACTAAATAGCCTCATCCTCAGAATTATCTTGGCCATCTATCTTGAGCCGGTGGTAAGGCTGGAAAAACACTGTGTGGCTCAATTTGATACCAGTAAGCCACGGATGAAACATCATCCGATCTTTCAAATAAACTACACCCATCATATCCAATCTGTTGAATGGTCACTCTTAAATCTTTTTTAAAATGAATAGGATCCATTATATGCCATCTATAAATCCCATATAAAGGAACACCCTCTTTCTGTTTTCCTGATGGAGTACATAATGGGAATCCTAAGAAAAGCGTGGAATATGTTTTGCCATAATTATGCCCTTCATTAACATAGTCTTCGGTACCAGTTCCAAAACCCCATGCTCCTCCAACATAATCTTCGGTACCAGTTCCACATATTGTTGGATACTCTTTGTCTCCATCTATATAGAACTTAATCTCCCCCTCCCCCCACCAATGTCGTGAAAGTGCAGCAATAGCCAGATATGTACCAACGTAATGTCCTTTGCCTTTTACCCCATCTACTATTGTATAATCCCTTCCCATTACTGTGGGATTTTCTCTTCGCCATTGAGCGTGGAAATAAGCTGTCTCATCAGGAAGTTTTTGCACCAAAGAATAGGTTATCTGATAAAAAAATCCAGAAATATCTGATAGATGCTGATTTTCCACTGTTATTTGGGCTGACGAACGAAAGGGCATGGGAAAATAACAATTCATTCCCCCGACGGGATTTACTACTATGGGGAGAGAATTTACTTCACATCGTATGGCATGTCCGTTACAGAAAAAATCTCCCAATGGTACTTCTACAGAGGGATTAACTTCCTCGTCCCAATAAATACGCAATATTACATCTCTTAAAACATAATATCCTTTTTCCGTCCGATCGGGTAAAGTAATCCATATGTGCTGTATAATACCTGTGCCTTCGATTTCTGCCAAAGTGACTGTAGATCCCTGAGGAAGTGTTATACAAGGCCGCCCCTTTCTGCCCATTCCAAGATTACTGGCTGTCTTTCCTCCCCCTCCCTTTTCACCCTCAGGGTTTTCTGCACTTATCGAACGTGTCACCGCGTTCCTCAACAACGGAAGACCACCAAATGTTGAGCATATGTCATAACACCACATTCTTGCCTCCATATTTTATCATGTTTAAATTTAAGATAATCTACCTGAGGTTTTGTGTTATTGTTTGATACTTCCAGCCATCAGACCACTAATAAGGTACCGCTGCAAATACAAAAAGAGAATAACTATGGGAACAGTTATTACAGTAGACATAGCCATTATTTCTGCCCATAAGATATTGTGTTCTCCTTGAAAACTCGATAAACCAAGTGGTAGAGTCCATTTTTCCACGCTTCTTATAAGAATTGAAGCCAGAAGATAGTCACTCCACCCTATTACAAAAGCAAAAAGAGCTATGGCACTGATACCTGGAACGGAAAGAGGAAGGATAATCCTCCAAAAAACACCAAAATGAGTACAACCATCAATTCGAGCTGCTTCTTCTATTTCTATGGAGATATTCTTAAAAAACCCTGTGAATAGCCAGGTGCTTACTGGAGTAAAAATCACAAGGTAGGTAAAAGAGAGACTACTCAATTTATCCAAAAGATTCAGCTTGCTAAGCAAAACATAATAAGGTAGCAATATGACCACCCATGGGATAGTCTGAGTTAATATAATAAAAAACCAGAGGATTCCTCTTCCATAAAATCGGAACCTTGATATGCCATAACCACAGAGAGAGGCAATGAATATAGAAATAACAGTTGCTGTCCCACAAACAATAATACTATTAGTAGCCCAGTTTATGAAGCCAGTTCCTCCAACTTTATACGAGAAAATAGCATTTATATAAGCTTCTAAGGTAGGATTGCGAGGTATAAATCTAATATTTAATGAAAATATTTCCGCATCGCTTCTTAATGAGTAAGAAAAAAGTAGAATGAATGGGAAAATGATAATACCACAAATCAAAGCAACTACGAAGTAAAACAGGATCTTTCTTATCATCCGAGATCTCATGCATTTCTCTCCATACGTTTTATGTAGATTACAGTGAATATTATTGAGAATGCGACAAGAAACATCCCTTCAGCGCTCGCAGTTCCTAATTTGTAAAACTGGAATGCATTTAAGTATATATCAAGTCCCATTAACTCAGTGGAAAAGTCAGGTCCTCCTCGAGTTATGAGATATACCAATTCAAATTCCTTGGCTGTCCAAACTATCTGAAGTATAAGGACAATAGTCCAAACCGGCCTCAACAAAGGTCGAGTTATATATATAAATCTCTTCCAAATACCAGCTCCATCTATAGAAGCTGCCTCGTATAGTTCCTTTGGTATTCCCTGGAGTGCTGCCAAAAGCATCAAAGCAACGAAGGGAAAATATCGCCAAATAGCTATAATAATTACACTTATTAATGCTAAATCGGGTTGAAGTAAAAAATTTACACTTTTATTCACGATATTTAGATCTAATAATATAGAATTTATAAGTCCAAATGCAGGATCCAAAGCAACACGAAAAACAATACAAACAACAAGCGTTGGCATAGCCCAGGGAATAACCATAATGGCACGAGCAATACCTCGACCAGCAAACTCCCTGTTTAAGAGCAAAGCTACACCTAAACCTGCGTACATCTTACCAATGACACCAAGTATAGTATACAGAGCAGTTACTATTAACACCTTTTGGAATTGACTCATAGAGAAAACTTCTTGATAGTTTGCCAATCCCACGAAAGGATGTCCAGGCTTGTAAGATAGTAGATACCAATCGGTAAAACTCATAACAACAGACTGGATGATAGGATAGATGATCAACAAGATAATAATTATTGTACCCGGTAAGATAAAAAGATATGCAGTCCTATTCTTGGATAAATAGCCCAGAATAGATTTCACAACATCCTCCCTACCTAGGTTTTAAATCTTTGTATTTATATTTAAGAGAAAATAAAAATTAGAAGACGGCAGGTGGGGGATCTACCCCCCCACCTAATCTTACCTCTTATTTTTCTAAAGCTTTAGCCATCTCCGATTGTGCCCAATCAAGAGCTTCTTTAGGAGATTTGAGTCCTAAAAGTGCAGCATTCATTGCTTGCTGTATGATATGGTCAAACTCATTCCATTGAGGAATATCAGGTACCAATCGAGTTTCAAAACCCTGAGACATTTCTATAAACTTATACTGTAAGGGATGATCTTTTTTGTAGAATTCTGAAAGTACCACCTTATTAACAGGAGCAGACCATACGCTGATCCTTCGCTGAACTTCCTTACTGTGAATAAAAGCTATAAATTCGAAAGCTATATCCGGATATTTACAACGAGAAGATATAGCAAGGGGGTTTGACCAAACCACATATACTGGCTGTCGTAATTTCCCTTGATAGTTAACCGCAGGGAAAGTAACAAGTCCCAAGTCTGTTTTCCAACTCCCTTCAGGCTTCATATTCATCTGCAGCAACTCGATCGTCCATACAGCAATAGGTATCATTGACAAATTACCCTCGTAGAACATGGGAATTAGCTCAAACAATTTTTTATTACCGGGAGGGTTGGCTTTTTTGACGAGATCTGCAAGATATTCTGTGGCAAAGACATTCTCAGGAGAATTAAAGATAAGATTTTCTGCTGTGTAAGGTGGTTTTTCTTTTGGGAAAATTCCCCCTCCTGCTGTCCACAACCAGTGCATGTGCCACCATCTACTTAACACCTCAGGATAGACAGGATGACCGAAACCATAACGATCAATAGTTCCGTCGCCATCAATATCTCTTGTCAACTTGACGGCAGCTTCCTTCAAGCCTTCCCATGTCTTTATGTCCTCTGGAGTAACACCCGCATCTCTAAAGTGGGATTTACGATAAGCTATATTTTCAGCAATAAACCAGTTATGAGGTAATGCGATGTAATGACCATCTCGCTTTAGCTGATCAGAATCCATCAGCATTATATCATTTTCTAAAGAAGTACCATCTTCTAAAATGCAGCCTTTGATGTAGTCATCCAAGTTTATAAAGGCTCCACCCGGCCGTAAGCGATAATATCCGTTTATTCCAGCTCCGGTGTCCAAAGCAATAATATCACCTTCTGTGTTACTAGCAATATCAACAGCAAGTTTATTCCAGTACATTTCGTTTGATATCGAAGTAGGCTTAATTTCCACATTAGGATGTTTCTTTTGGAATTCATTTATATACCAATCCATAACTGGCCCTATCTTAGGGTCTCCGTAAAACCACTGTTCAAACACAAGCCTTATTTTTTGAGCTGCTGCCATAGATGGCAGTAATGATATAATCACCAAGCCTGTTACCAAGAAACATATACTTAATATTTTAACTTTCTTTCTCATTGATAAATCCTCCTATCTTTAAAAAAACCTTTTTAATCACTTACCCCTTCTTATACCATAAAAATTAAAAAACCAGTCAGTTTCACCACCTCCTTTCTTTACTTGTATGTAGCTCTTCCCGATTAAATACTAACCCTCGCCAGAATATTCTACTAATCGAAAATGATCTTATTAGCTTGTATAGCTTTGTCCCGGTATTTTCCTTTCGCATGTATTGTTTTAAAACCCAATGGGAATTCTATCTTTAACTGAAGGAAGTTCAGGGAACCTCTTGTGAGGTTCAACTTGATACCAATAAGCCACACTGGAGTAATCATTCTCAAAATTATTCGCGTGACCATGTTCTATACTCATTCTAATAGACTTTTGAAATCTGATAGGATCATTAATATACCATCGATACATGGATGTTTTCCCCAACCAAGGGATACCGTTCTTATTTTCTACCAGATGAAAACCCGTATAGGGCCCTGTATACTCAACATTAGCTGATGCTCCCCCTCCAAATATTTCCTCGGTACCGGTCCCATGATAGGAGGGAGGCCATTTCTCGCCGTCGATGAAAATCATATCATCTCCTTCTCCCCACCAGATAGGTTTTTCCCAATCACTCCGGTCTTCTCCGGCTATGTTATCTACATTCAGCAACAATCCAACCACTTGTCCCTTTCCTTCAGCTTCGAGAATGAGGTAATTTTCTTTCCCATCTAAATTCACCCCCACTTTCTGCCAGGCTCCTGTTGTTATATTCTTATATTTTGCCGCTTCGCCCACAACTTTAGTTGGATATTCCCGCCTCCATTGAGCATGAAATCTACCAATGTTTTCTCCAGGTAAATCAGGGTATTTTTCTACTTCAATATGATACCAGATGTTTATGGGATTCTGCCTTCTGTCTTCGCATATCTGGTATTCTATTTCGATTAAGGCTCCTTTAGAAAATGGCATAGGAAAATAGCAATTCAGACCATGGGTATAGAGGATATTCTTTCCTCCAGGATTTACTACCATCATCAATGATCTTACTGGTCGAGGTGTACAGTTCCCGATGCAAAAAAAATCGCCTATTGGTACCTCCACACTGGGTGTTTCTTCCTGATCCCATCGCATCCTAAGAATAATTTCTCTGTAGGCTCTGGGATGAGGATCAATCATGGCACAATACATATGAGTTATAATCCCTGCTCCCTCGACTTCAGCAAGAATTTGCTTACCTCCCGGTTTAACCGTAATATAATCATCATTCATCCCTCTTTTATCCCAACTCGAGACTCTAAAGGTTTTTGCCTCGCTTAAAGTAAACAAATTCCGCCACACGTTTTCTATCATCTCATCTTCTCCGACCACACAGGATTTAACTCCATGACTTGTTAAATAAAACATAGTTTCTTGTTAAAAAGCGTAAGAAGCATGAGACCATAAACTGTAAAAACTGTATTGTTTTTGACAACGTTGTCAAGATTTATATCCACAAGATTCACGAATTATCAAGTTTGTCTTTAAAACTATAGTTTGCTTTTCTGATGGTCCTTCCTTTAATAACCTTTGAATCAATAGCTGAGCTGCTGTTGCCCCAATAGCATAGTTAGGTTGAGAGACCACTGTAAGAGGAGGATTTAAGGCCTCAGACCACTCCAGATCATCAAAACCAATAACAGCTACTTCTTCGGGAACTTTCTTGCTCAATTTCTTAAGACCTATTAGGACACCCATACTCATTAAGCTATTAGAACAAAATATAGCTGTGGGGGGAGCATTAATTTTAAAAAGAGCTTCTGTAGCTTTCACCGCTGCTTCTATTTTTGAACCTTCCCGAACTATCAGTGAGTCATCCACATCTATATTGTGAGATCTCAAAGCCTCAAGATAACCTTTAATTCTTTCCTGAATAGTACTTATATTGCTTGAGCCTGCAATCATAGCAATTCTTTTGTGGCCTAACTTAATAAGATGTTCTACTGCAATAAAAGCTCCCTCAAAATTATCAACACACACCTGGTCAGCTAAAATATCCTCAATTTTTCTATCTATAAGGACAATAGGAATATTCCTTTTTAAAAACTCCTTTAAGCAAGAAGTAATCTTTTCCCCAACAGGGGCAATAATTAAGCCGTCTGTCCTTTTTTCTAACAATAATTCTAAATAATTTTCCTCTTTCTCAACACTTTCATCAGTGTTACAAAGGAGTAAATTGTAAGCAAATTTATTGATGGTATTCTCCACTCCCCGTACTAAAGGAGGATAATAGGGATTAGTAATATCAGAAATGCAAACACCTATAGTTTTGGTTTGTTTCTTCACCATTCCTCTCGCTATACCATCTACACGATAGTTTAATTTTCTGATAGCTTCCAAAACTCTTTTCCTTGTTTCAGGACGAACATTCTTAGCATTCCTAATTACCCTTGAAACAGTGCTAAAGGAGACATTAGCCTCCTTACCTACGTCTTTTATAGTAACAAAAGACATATTGACCCCCCGCTTGTGACAACGTTGTTACCATAATAATCAAAAAATAATTTTTGTCAACACCTCGCACCTTGTCACGTAAAAGCTTAAATTTCCGGTTTTTGTAAAAGCTAATACTTCCGCTTTTTAATTCCTTGGAGTATAACATAAAAAAACTTCAAGGAGTAGATCATGAAGCGGAAAGAACGAAAGACCAAAGCTCTTTATTCAGAGGAAATTATTCAACACTTTTAACTCATCTTCCAGGAAATGCAAGGGCAACTGGGAAAATAGAGAAGTGGTTCCAATTTTTTTAAGTCCTGGTTCTGTCAGGAAAACCAGTTTGAGAATCTTTCCCTCAAAGAGCACTGGATGAGGGAAGGACAAGATTTCGCCCTTTACCTAAAGTGTAAATCTTGATGATATATTCTGCCTTACAGAGAAAAGGTATCTCAAGAAGGATAATACCTTCAGCTACAAAGGAACAACATATACGCTAAGTAAAAATAGGAGGACCATTACTCCTAAAGCTAAAGTAGAGCTTCATATTCATCCTGGCATAAAGATAAGAGCCTTTTACAAGGATGAGTTTATTTAAGAGTTTCCTTACATCAAGTAGGACATTTTTGCTTTTACAGGCAGAGGACATAATCGCTTATCCGTCACATACTTTTGACAAAATAGGAAATGTATCTATAATGTATCTACACTGAAGCAAAACTATATCATCTCAATCCATCGTACACTGAAAAAAATCGAAAACGCCTGAAACAAAGAGACTTTCCGAGAATAGAAAAAAGAGCCGAAACTGAGATCTTTTACCTCTACCTCACCTCCTGCACCTGAGAAAAATTTTTAACGAAAATAAAAATTTCAAGGGGGTAATATTATGACGGAAGAAGAGAATAAGATTCTCCTTAATCATTTCTGGGAGAGGGTTTTTAATCAGAGAGAGCTGGACTTGATAGATAAACTCTTTACCTCTGACTGGGTCTACCATGGGGCTGCTGGTCAGGAACTTAACGGCCCGGAAGAATTGAAAGAATTTCTTACCGTCTTTTTTAATGCCTTCCCTGATATTCATGTTACAGTTGAGGATATGATTGTTGAAGGAGATAAAGTTGTAACTCGTGCAGTAGCACAAGGTACTCATAAAGCTAATCTAATGGGGATTGCTCCAACTGAAAAACAGATTAACTGTAGCGTGATCTGCATCAGTCGTGTTCAGGATGGGAAAATTACAGAAGACTGGGAGATTATTGATCTTTTTGGTATGTTGCAGCAACTTGGAGTCATCCAGGTTTTCTAATTACCGGAATAGATCGGCTAAATATGTACGATACCAATTTAAAAACTATACAATAATCCACCAAATAAAGTTTGAGGACAGCATTTCTGCAAAGTGAGCTATTCGTATTCTACCCTTTTTTAAATTATCCTGTATCCTGGTTGCAATTGCTTTATAGACGTACGGGAATCCCCTTCTTGGCCAGATATTCTTTCATCTGTCTGATGGTATATTTACCAAAGTGAGCTATTGAGGCAACAAGAACAGCATCTGCATGTCCTTCCTTAATAGCCTCGTAAAGATGTTCAAGTTCTCCTGCACCCCCTGACGCAATTACCGGTACAGTTACTGCATCAGCTATTGCTCTTGTTATTGCAATGTCATAGCCGCTTTGCGTTCCATCGGTATCCATACTTGTAGGCAAAATCTGACCTGCGCCCAAATCCTCAACTCTCTTTGCCCATTCAACAGCATCAATTCCAGTAGGCTGGGTGCCACTTTTAACCACCACTTCAAAACCAGATGGTAAAGAGGGTGACCTTCGGACATCTATAGCAACAGTTATTCTTTCACTACCAAACTCTTTTGCTGCTTCTCTGACAAAATCAGGGTTTTTAACCGCAGCTGTGTTAATGGATACACCTGTTGCACCCACCTCTAATATCTCTTGAATATCCTGAATACTCCTAATCCCTCCACCAACTGTTAGCGGGATGGAGATTCTCTCCACAGTCCTTTTTACAACATCAATTAGTGTTTTTCTTTCTTCAATGGTTGCTGCGATATCAAGGAAAATCAGCTCATCTGCACCGGCCTGACTGTAGGCTGCTGCAGC
>Ga0190361_1000985_pt1 | contig 10931 bp, 14 predicted proteins | sample 48721845_MG_FD_161273 | JGI IMG/M metagenome (GOLD analysis project Ga0190361, IMG submission 161273) | Hydrothermal vent microbial mat bacterial communities from Southern Trench, Guaymas Basin, Mexico - 4872-18-4-5_MG | ecosystem: Environmental > Aquatic > Marine > Hydrothermal vents >...
AAATTTAAATATGGTGGTCGTATAAATAAGAAACACAGCAAAACCAAGAGGGAGAAAATTGCTAAAATCAAAACCAGTAATTTGTCTACCTATGCGAACGGCACATAACGTCCGGTCACCAATACAGGATTACATTAAAAATGGTGAATTCAAAATACTTTTGGATACCGATTTTGTGGACATTAATAACCTATCGTGGGTTAAAACTATTTTCAATAAAGCGAAGCGATTCAAGGGACTAGATGTCCATTTTGTTATCGTTGGTCATCCACTAGTGAATTTCGTAGCCATATATGCTATATCGAAATTTGCAGCTAAATTAACTATTTACGCTTGGGATAGACGCAACCGGAAATATGTGCAAATAGAGTATCCATTCGAGGAGGTTAAAGCTTGAGTTTGCCCGATTACGTCCAACAAAAACTTAAAGAAATTTGCGAAAAATTTGATGTTGATATAGATTCGGTTACTAAGGAATATTTCGACATATATAATTCCGAATTCGTTCAAACTGACCCCCAATTTAAAACCGACGACGAAAAACACGCTTATTGTATGCGAGCAATATGGGTCAAATATGCGTCAGCTATGCCCACGAAAGAGTTCGAAATTATCCCAATAGGTTTTCGTGCTCCACGTCGAAGTAAAAGTGATAACGTCTGGCGAAGTACAATATACGCATTAATTAAAGCGTCCGATAAGCTTGAAAAGGCAACAATCTTTGCAACCGGAAAACATAGTTTTATCGTTGAAAATATAAGCCCATTCTGTGGTTATAAAGTTCGGTTGGCCGCGTGGGCTAAAGACCGCCTTTCAGTAACTAACCTAACCAAATTTAATTCGCCGAAGCTCCTAAGCGTAAACCCAATAGAAATTCTCAAAAAATTCCTTAACGTTAAGGAAGTTAAACTTGCTGATACCCCTTTCGAAATTTCACGAATGAAAGACGAAAAATTCGTTGACGAGTGGGACTTAAAACTTATACGCGGTATAGTTCTAAATTTCGGTGAAGGTGGGGACGAGGAAACCGGTCGTTGGGCTTACTACATTATATCAGATGACACGGCAACTGGTGAAGAGCGAATGACTAAGGATGGCATAATAATTCCGAACCGAATGTTCGTTTGGGTCCCACCACAGTTCTTAAAGTATGATCGAGATAGTGAATTAGCATTCCTTGGAACTATAACGTTAACTAGTGATAAGGAACCACGAATGAACGCTATTTCAGTTATCCCAATCCACGCAAAATTACTAATTAAGGATTAGGTGGTAGTATGGAAGAAAATGAAGAATTGGAATTGGAAAAAATGTTTAAGGAATTAGAAACTAAAACAGAACATGAAATTCCACCAGCAGAAGAACGTGCCGAGGCACCACAACCGCAGGGATCTCAACCTCAACCAAAAATATCCGAAGAAAAAGAGGAACCTAAACCAGAGGAGGAACCCCAACCAGGACCTGAAGTGAAGGAAGAGGAAGAAAAGGAACCAATTAAGGAAGTTAAAATCGAGGAAGATTCAGCTCCTCCAGTAAAAGAGGTCTACCTAATTTACGGCGAAAAGGGCATGGGTAAAACTTCGTTAGCTTTTGGCTTTAACGGCGAAATTGCTTGCCTTAGTTTTGACCGGAAATCGGCTATAATTAAAGCGACCAGGTTCAACAATGACCCTCGGATTCACATTTTCGATTGTGTCAAATACATGAACTACACTGACCCGAAGGCGCTAACCGAATCAGCAGAATTCACTTACGATTATATCCAAAAAATCTTAGATTATATTGAGCGGGAATTGGATATTGATTGGATAATTATTGACGGGTCAGAAATTATGCACCAAATCTGTGAGTGGACTATGAGAAACCGCCATGGTATAGGGGCTTTCGAAGGATTCGCCAATCTAAATCTCTGGAAAGAACGACGAATTTTAATTCGCCAAATTCACAACCGAGCCTATAATATCGCTAAGAAAGGTGTAATCTATACAACTTACTCCCAAAAAGACGAAATAGTTATCCAAGGCGAATTAATAACCAAAAAGGATGTACCAAAGTGGATAGATGTCTTAATATTCGAAACGGACTACGTTATACACGTTGACCGGAACGATACAACTGGAGCTTATATCGCTCGCATAGTCACGTCTAAAAACGATAAGAAACTCCCATCCGGGAGGACATTTGACGTGACAAATAAAACGTTATGGGAGGCGATTAAACATGGGTAAATTTTTCCCAGAAGTCGACGATGACGATGAAAGTGAAGAAATCGATTATTACTCGAAATTATGGGGGTTATTTCTACATGCCCTCTGGCGAGGTTTACTTGGATTTAGAACGAGGATAAAACTTAGTCGATTTCAAAATGATGTACTCGGTGGCGGTCGGAAACGAAGAGATACTTTGGCTTTACGTCACATAATTAATCGACGAGGAAGGCGCCCATTTGAAATAACTAAAATAGTTGATGGAGAGGAGGTTAAGGTAAACCTATTTAGGATAGCTATTGTTGGCAATGATGTAACAAGTAGTATATGGTTAGAATACGGAACTTGTTATGGGTTCACTAAAGATGGTAGAAGGAAGAAAACTAAAGTAATAGCTGAGGATTACATTAAATGGTTAAAGGAAAACCCATTAGAGGTTTTTCTAGAGAAAAACATGTCAGCTAAAGCTAAGAACCTATTAGAAAAAGGGTTCTTCAAAAACCCACATAATGACGAATTTATAAAAAACGCCAAACGTATCCGGGAAAAAATATTAGAAGAATATGAGAAAGAAAAAGAGGGGGGAGAAAATGAAAATTCCACCGAATAAATTGACTACCCTACTAGATCAGGTCTCGATGGGTGGATTAGTTGACCCAGTGAAGTTAACTTTCACTGACGATGGCATTAAAGTTTCGCAGCTCGACATAACTAGGACCCTCGGAGTAATTGCGAAAATTGACAAAGTCCAATTTAAAGAATACCAACCAATTGGTGATATTCTAATAAACGCGGATATCATAAAACGATTAAACAAATTCTTCAAGACGGATGATTCAATAGAACTAACGGTTGCTTCCGATACTCTTAAAGCCATTGGTTCAATTGAAACTTTTGAGGCTGACCTTCCATCTGAGGAGGTTCCGGAGTTAAAAACTGAGACTAAGGAAACGGATTATGGGGTTGTATTAGGGAAACCCCAAATTCTAGCGGCGTTCTACCTCGATATGAACGAGGTAAAGAGTGACTATGGTGAACGACGAACTCTAATATTCAACCAAAATGGGCTCTCAATGAAAATCCAAGAAGATGTTTTCCGATACGACAAACGAATACGCGTAATGAAGAAAAATGTATCTCAAGATGGGCAAGTTATAGTTAACGCGGATGTCTTAAACGAAGTTTGTGGCTTGTGCAAGGGACCGGCTTGGATAATTTTTACCGAGGGTCCTATACAAATATGCTACAAAGAAGTTGGATTCCAAGCAACATACATTATAGCTCCAATGACGGAGGGATAACATGCTAATCCACCAAACCCTTTTCCCCTTTTTTCCGCGGGAATATGGTAGATATAGGCGAACTATTTACGACCAAGAACAAATGTTAAAGTTAGCTGAAAGGGATAACGGGATAACAGATGTTTACGTTTCGGTCTACGATGAGAACCTTCACTTAGATAAGGTTGTTTGGGATATAGATGCAAAAACACCATCTTTACTTCCAGTTGCATTAGATGAAGCTAAAAGGTTTTATAAAGCTATCTTAGGTCAAGGTATCCCCGTCATAGTTAATTTTTCTGGTAAGAAAGGGTTCCACGTTTACGCATTATTCCGCCCAGAACAAATGGACTATTATACCGCCGCGGAATTAATTCGCAATATTCAAGAACAGTTTGTTCTTAAGGTTAAATCCCGATTAACTGATAGTCACTTAATTGGAAACCCAAGTGCCTTAATTCGGTTACCTAACACTCTTAATGGATCTAGATTTTGCGTTCCACTACCGGAAGATTTCGTCAATTGGTCAATAACTAAAATTTTAGATTACGCTTTACGACGGCACGATTTAGATGAAAATTTTGTTGTTCACCGACCTCCAATTAAAGACTTTTATAACCCAGAATTATTTTACCCGACCGGGAAACCCATAACGTTAAACTTACCTAGTCGAGTTATCCCAGAAAATATAAAAACTTTCCTTAAGAATCTAATACGACCTTGTATTTACCAATTGGTCATTGGTTTACCTAACCCCCCACATTTCGCTAGAGTTGAGTTAACAACTGAACTTTACGCTCTTGGGTATCAAGTTGACGAAATAATTGAAATTATCCGAAAATTAAATTGGATAGATTTCGACGAGAAAATAACTCGAAAATATGTGGAAAAATACGTAAATTATATCCCCTATTCTTGTCGGAGGTTAAAAGCTATGGGAGTTTCGTGCGATAACGGATGCCATTGGAGGTATTTCTGGAAAAAGGAGAGGTTAAATATTGGACCCAAAAAGTAAACATATCTTAATAGACGCTTGGGGGATACCATTCGAACCTTTAGATGATGAGAATTATATTCGTTACGCGTTAGAGGAAATGGCCAAGGCATCAGGAGCCACGATAGTTAATTGGGCAAAACATAAATATTCACCACAAGGAATTAGTTACGTTCTGTTAGTATCTGAGTCCCACATTTCTATCCACACTTATCCAGAAGAAGGATATTTAGCTGCTGATATATTCACTTGTGGTAAGGCCGATCCAACCAAAGCTATTCCAGTTATTGAAAGATTATTTAAACCAAAATTAATGACATCAAAAATTATAATTCGAGGTGAAAGGGTAGAATGAGGAAACTTAAAGAATATATCATTTTTACGGTTTATCTATGGGTGGCTTATGTTCTAGTTTACCTACCATTAGCAATTTTCGTTTGGCAGTTAAATTCTCAACAACTATTATATTGGCTTATTACAGGATTACCTATTAACTTAGTTGTAAATTACCCGATTGCTAAGGGATTACAAATCGTGGAGGTGAAAATAAAAAATGCACGAGTTTGATATAGTTGCTAGAATACTTGAGGAATGCCGGTATATTTCGCGTAGTATAGAATATTTGGTCGAAAAATTCACTGACCTTCCGAGAAAAACTGTAGAGGAATACGTTGACAAATTGAGATTTAATGGTTTATTGGTAAAGCTCCCATATCCACATAATACCTTTTTAATAACGCAGAAAGGTAAACGATATTTAGATAAATACTACGCCTTACTCGGTGTATTAGGTGGGAGAATGGTAACTGAAATTACAGGAGGTGAATAAATGCCTATACATGTCTTAAAGGTTGAGCGAACAAGTGAAGGAACATCCTTCGATAATATCTTCCGGTGGTGCGACGAATACGTTAGGAGCAAAGACTATGTTATCTTAAAAACGGACGAGCACGAAATTATTCTAGAACCACGAAAGTCAACCAGACCAGTTGATTATGGATACGTAAAACTGAGGGATTCTATAGAAACCGATAAATTAGCGGAGGAATTATCTAACCGGTATAAACTTAAAGTTCTGGAAATTCAAGCGTTAGCTTGGGATATTGAGAAATCTCCGTGGGTAAAAATTCCAGTTGAGTGATAACATGAGAAAAATACGTATAGAAGAATTTAAAAAAATGTATTTAAGTGCCGCCCCAGTTCAGGACATAGCCGATTATTTCGGTGTTAAAAAAAGAACTGTTTATAATACAGCGTACAAATTAGGACTTAAAAGAGTAACGAGAGTAGTCACGAGCAAAAAATATCCATTTATACTAAAAATGCAAAGAGCTATAGAATTCTTAAAGAATAACGGTTGGTTCTGCCGTCTTTCGGAGTTTAAAGAAAAATTTGGTCCCTGCGTTCTCGCTCAATTATTATACTCTCGGAGAATATTCAAAGTTTACTGCGGTTTAAAGCGAAAACACCGGTTCTTTAAGGGTCAAATATTCAAACCCGAGTTTAATAGACGGTATTTCGTTTGCTTAGGGCGAACTGGAATGGTTCGGTTATTTATGGCAGCTATTAAATATCCCAAAAACCAAATCGAAACTAAACTAGTTACTGAATTTTTAAGGTCCCATTTAACTGAAGCTGAAATTTCAGCTGTATTTTTTCATTTAGCCGCTCCAATTAATTGGGCGAAAACTCTACGAAAGAAAACTATCCAAGTTGACGGCATTTACAAACCGAGGTGTGTCTCTCAATGATTAGAGTCTTTAACTACGTGAACTTCTCGAATATGAAAAACATTAACGCGGATTCTGGACTTCATGTCCAACGAAACGTAATAAACTATATTCTCAGAAAACGGAACGATTTTTTCTTCTACTTAACCTGCCCAAAAGGGAAAGAAAAAGACATCTTAAAATGGTTAGAACAACCCGAAAGAGTTAAATTAATTCCAATTCGTTACACTACAGCTGGAAGTTTAAACAAAATGTTTTTAGATATCGTGGGGTTGCGAAAATCCTTTTCGTGGTCAAAATATCCATTAACCGTTATTTGGAATAATGAGGTTTATATGGGGGCCATAATTCTTCAAACTTTCCAGGCAACTTTCCCATACGGGCGAATACCAGTTGCTAATTACGTCCATTGGATAGAAATTCCGGAACAAAACCGCCTCGGTAATATCCACATTGGTAATTGGCACATGTGGACGTTAGCGACATCTATCGCTTGGACGGATAGAACATTCTTTAACTCAAAATACGGAATAAACCTTGTTTTACCATATTTCCGAAAGTTTCTGCGAGGCGATATTTACGACGAAATAATTCGCAAAATGGAGCCCCTATATCTTGGCATTAATGTTGAGGAACTTGATAAATATAAAACAACTGATATTTTTGATAAACCCACATTTGTTTTTAATCAGCGATTAGCTCAATATACTGGAGCTTCTAAAGTTATAAAGACAGCTATGAAACTTCTAGATGATGGTTATGACTTTTACTTAATTCTAACGAATCCATCCCAAGCAACTATAAAAGTTGACTATGATAACCCAAAATATCGTGGGAAAATTATTATTCACCAGGGAGGTCTTCCATATTCTGAATACGTTAAGACGCTTTGGAAGGCGGACGCTGTTATTGCTTGGCATGGTGGAGCCGGAAACAAAAATGATTTTCCAATAAACCAATGGAGTTTAGCTTTTCCGGAAGCGATAGCTTGTGGATGTTATCCATTAGCACATTGTAACGGGTTTTTCTCAGAAATGCTCCCAAGAGAATATCTCCTTCCAAATAGAGAGCCTGAGACACTTTACACTGCCATGAGATTACTTATTGAGAGTCCGGAGGAATACCGTAAAAAGGCAAACCCAATCCAGGCGTATGTGCGTCAGAACTATGATTGGAGAAAACGTATAGATTCTTGGATAAAGGCTTACGATGACCTCCATGAAAAATCTATCCAGAAAACGGGCAGATTAACTCCCGATACTGTTAGGCGAATTATGGAAATTATGGATAAAAAAGGATATTTCCGTTGGTCTGATATCCGTCGGGAGTTATTATGGGCTAGTCAAATAAGACTTAATCGAATGTCACCTTATTTCTGGTTATGTGAAAACTTTGAAGAGTCTCCTACACCGGAGCCTGTTTTTTACCGTAAAGGAGGGAAATTAAGCGAATGGATATAGGTGAAATTTACGGGAAGGAATACCAAGAAAAATTTGGAGCGTTGGATTACGAACCTTTCCGACTAATGCGAACGTTTTGTCGATTCTTAATACCCCCAATGAAAATTCTAATAATTGGGGCGGCTAACCCCAGACAAATAAAAGTTTTTAGTGACCGAGGTGATACTGTTATAGCTATTGACATAAGTGAATATGCCGTTGAGAAATCTAGAGAATTATGCCGGAGATTTAAGAACTACCACGTTATGGTTGGTGATGTTCGAAATTTAGATTTTGAGGATAAAACGTTCGATATTAGTTTTTGCCGATACATAATGGAACATTACGATTTAGAGACTAACCGAAAAATTTTAGCCGAATTGGCTAGAGTAACTAAAAGATTTATAATAGTAGGTGTTTCAACGTCAGATGTTAAACCAAATCGTCTTAATGCAGATCCTACTCACCAAACTAAAATGACCTTTAAAGCTTGGACAAAATTTCTCAAATCGGTGCCTTATATTGAAGTTTTAAGTAGCTCTAAACCTAAAGAGGCGTGGATTTTAAAGCCGAAAGAAATCCGGGAGGAAATAGATAAATGGTTGTAACCTACCGATTAGTGACCATCCACCGAAAGGGACCAATAATTAATCTCTATGGGCGGGCAAGCCAAACTCAGAAGAATAAATTAGTTATTGCGTTTCGTCCGTATTTCTACGTTCCAGGAAGGGATGAAAATAATCTAAAAGATATTTTTGGTAAACCTGTCCGAAAAATTTATGCCAAGGATCCTTCAGACGTCCCCGATATGCGAAGACTATATGAGAAACATTATGAAGCCGATATTCCATATACTCGAAGGTTCTTGATAGATAAAGGAATAAAGGCTTATTTTACTTATGACGGACGAGATGTACGCCCAACTGACCCAACTAATATCCCATTACGAATTTGGTATATAGATGTCGAAATGTATCCAGGTGAAGGATTACCATCAGCCGATAATCCAATTCAACCCGTAACAGCTGTAACCATTTATGATTCCTACCTTAACCAATACATAACCTTAGCAACTAGTGAAGAAACTAAAACTATTAATAATGGGGATGTTAAAACTGCTTATCTAAACGAAAATAATTTACTAATGTTCTTTTCACGTTTAGTTATAAGACTTGACCCAGATATTATAGTTGGATGGAACGTATTATTCGATACGGATTACCTAAAAGCTAGATCTAACGTTTTAAAAATTCCATTAGATTTCTCTCGATGTGAAATATTTGACCTTTTAATTGCTTACCGAAATTTATATCGCCGACCGAGTTATTCTTTGCGGGATGTAGTCCGTTATGAAAAATTAGGTAATTATCGTTGGGTCCCAATGCACGTTTTAGCGAAAATGACTCCAGAGGAAATAGCCGATTATAACCGGAATCACGTAGAACCATTAGTAAAATTAGATGAAAAATTAGGACTAATAAATTATTACGTAACTCTTAAAGAGACCGTTGGATTTCCTCACCTTAACGATATGACGGCATCTCGATTATTAGATACCATGCTCTTAAGGTTAGCTAGAGAATTAAATGTTGTCCTTCCATCTAAACCATCTGATGGCTACCGAGAACCGTATGAGGGAGCCCTAGTTCTACAACCAAAAATGGGACTGTACGAAAACGTTGCGGATATAGATATAAGTCGCTGTTACCCATCTATAATTAGAACCTTCAATATCTCTCCAGAGACTTTAACAACTAAACCAACTGACGATGATTTTAGGATTGGAAATATTGGGTTTAAACGGAAACCAAAAGGAATATTATCGAAATTGGTTGACGTTATTTGGATGGAGCGGGATAGATTAGAAGCTGAACTCAAAAAATTACAGCCAGGGACCGAGGAATATGAAAGGACTTTAATGAAACGAAATGCTGTTAAAGGATTATTAAATGCGGTTTACGGATTTACTGGATATGCCAAAAGCCGGATCTATGACATCCGATTAGCCCAAACAGTTACTAAATTAGCTCGAGAAATTTTACAATTTTTAGTTAACTTCTTTAAAACTAATGGATACGATGTTCTCTACGGAGATACTGATGGGTTATTCGTTCAAGCCCCCTTAGAAAATGTTAAAGAACTTACATCTAAAGCTGAAACAGCTTTAAATCTCTATTTAAAAGAAAAGTTTAACGTAACTCAGAGTTATATGGCTCTAAAAGTTGACAAATACGCTAAAACTATTTACTTTACTGGTGTTAAGAAACGATATGCCATGCACGTTATTTGGGAAAATGGGAAGGATTGCGATTACATTGACATAACTGGATTTGAAGCTGTCCGTCGAGATACTCCAGAATTTTTACAGGGCGTAATTAGGAAAACACTTGAAATGGTTCTTAAGAGAGAACCACGAGTAAACATTATTCAATATTTACGTCAAGCCTTAGAAGAGTATAAAACTCGCCCATTGGAAGAGGTTTGTATATCTAAAGCTATAACAAAACCATTCTCCCATTATCGAGTTAAACCTCCACATGTTCGAGGTGCAGTTTTAGCTAACTTATATTTGGGGACTAATTTTCAACCTGGTAGTAGGGCTAAAATGTTATGGGTTAAACGAGTAAAAGGTGTTCCAAGGACAGATGTTATATGTTTCGAAACTGAAGAGAACTTACCAGATGAAATCGAAATAGATTGGGACCGGATGTTTGAAACTGCATTGAAAAACCGAATAGAATCTATTTTAGCTCCTTATAATCTAACCTGGAAGGAAATTTATAGTCACTATGAGGAGTCACTAGAAAAATGGTTGTAGTTTTAGTTGATAATAGGGAGAAAAATAGTTTAGTTCCAAAACAATTGGAGAAACTAGGCGTTCCTATAGAATACATTAACCTGGATGTGGGGGATTATTTAATTGGTGATTTTTGTATTGAACGTAAGGACGTGGGGGATTATATTGGGAGTTTAGTTTCTGGGCATTTAAACGACCAATTATACGCGATGTCATATAACTATCCAGTTAGTATTTTGATAGTTGAGGGGTTTGTGGATGAAGTTTTAATGTTTCGGAAACTAAAGCGACAACAATATATTTCAAGTTTAGCTGGTTCAATCTTAAAGAGGGCTCCGGATGGGGCTAGTGGCATAATAAACTTAGTTGTTGTTTCTACTCCCTTCGACACGGCGTTATTTATTTATTACCTCCATAAGAAAATTAGCGAGGGAGATGTCTATCGCTTACCAAAAATCGTTAAAAAACCAAACGTTCCATTATC
>Ga0190361_1000986_pt1 | contig 10931 bp, 10 predicted proteins | sample 48721845_MG_FD_161273 | JGI IMG/M metagenome (GOLD analysis project Ga0190361, IMG submission 161273) | Hydrothermal vent microbial mat bacterial communities from Southern Trench, Guaymas Basin, Mexico - 4872-18-4-5_MG | ecosystem: Environmental > Aquatic > Marine > Hydrothermal vents >...
TGCTGGGCCCGCAGCCCCTGCACACCCTATCATCCATTCTCTACTGCCTATGATGATCTCGGCATTTGTTCCCACATCAATAAAGCAAAAAAGCCGCTCTGAGCCTTCAAGTCCAAGCGAAAATATGCCAGATATGATATCCCCCCCTAAGTAACTCCCCACATCTGGAAATATAAAGACAGGGGCATTTTGATTTATAGAGATTCCAAGCTCCTTAGCCCTCAAAATGGGAAAGCGATTAGCACATGGAATATATGGCTCTCTACAGATCCAGTGGGGATCAAGGCTTAGGAACAGGTGGCTCATGGTGGTATTTCCGGCCACACTCATACCCACGAGATGTTCTCTCTTTATTCCTATTTTATGTATCATATCTTCTATCTCTCTATTTATGGCATCTATTACCATTTCTTGAAGCTCTGCAAGTTTCCTATTATCTTCTGCAAAGTGTATGCGTGAAAGTATATCTGGCCCCACTTTAATCTGGGGATTAAGTATATTTTGGAAATAGATCTCTTTCCCCTTTACTATATCAATTAAAGACAGGGCAATATTTGAGGTTCCAAGATCAATGGCAATACCATATAGGGGTAGATTAGAATCCACAGGAAACAGATCTATTATCTTTAAGATATTATCATCTTTAAAGTAGAGGATATCTGTTTTATAGTGGTAAGATCTTAAAAAATTTGGAATTTTTGATATCAGATCTAAAGGCATATCTATTTTACAGTCTCCTACAATAGGTCTGATTGAAAAAAGCAGTCTATCCAGATCACCCCGATTATCCTCAAGAGATGGAGGCCTTATGCTGAGGGATATCCTCTCTATCCAGCCGTTTTCTTTCACCTTGATTGAACCTCCTGATAAATAGTTACCCTGTTTTTTACTCATAATACCGAGGTCTTTGCATAACCCCTTTTTACACCAGGGGTTATACCCCTAAATAACCAATAATTACAGCTTTTTTTGAGAGCTTTGAAAAATTCAAAGCTCATAATACCGTTCTATTCTGTAATTGCAAAGGTAAAGTGGAAGTGGAGGTTCCAGAATAGCATTCCTCATAAAGGCATAGATTGAAAAATCCTTTAAGCTATTGTATTTATGATTATATGAGAGGAAGACTCCCCAAGATCGCTATTACCATGGGAGACCCTACAGGGATCGGGCCAGAGATATGTATTAAGGCGCTAAGGGATCCTAAAATCTATGAACAATGCAATCCATTTATAATTGGAGATAGAAATGCATTGGAGATCTATGTAGAAGATGATATGGATATTGAAGAGGTTAAAGAGATATCTTCTATTTCACCATCTCCTGAAAAGCTATTACTGTTTAAAAGATCACAACTTTCAAAAGGGGATCTTAGGCCAGGGAATCCAAATATTCAGGCTTCTAAGGCAATGGTTGAATATATAAGATATGCAGTGGAGCTTGCAGCAAAAAAAGAGGTAGATGCCATTGTAACCTGTCCCATCAGCAAAGAGTGGATGAGAAAGAGCGGTTTTCCTTTTGATGGGCATACCCCATATATTTCGCATCTCTGTAATTCAAAGGAATATGTAATGATGCTTGCCGGAGAGAAACTAAAGATTACCCTTGTAACTATCCATTGTTCCTTAAAAGATGCAATCAGAGGGCTTACTGTGGAAAAGATATTTAAGACAGTACATATAACAAACAGGGCATTAATCTCTGATTTTTCTATTCCAAGGCCAAAGATCGCGGTCTGTGGAATAAACCCCCATGCCGGGGAAGGGGGGCTCTATGGCAATGAAGAGAAGGAGATAATCGCCCCTTCAGTTGAGTTGGCACAAAGAGAGGGAATGGATGTAAGTGGGCCATACCCATCAGATACCATCTTTTTTAGAGCTATTCAGGGGGAATTTGACTGTGTGGTCTGTATGTATCATGATCAGGGTCTTATTCCTGTAAAGCTCTTACATTTCAAAGATGCGGTAAATATAACGTTGGGGCTTCCCATAGTTAGAACCTCGGTTGATCATGGAACTGCATATGACATTGCAGGAAAGGGAATAGCTGAGCCATCAAGTCTTAAATCTGCCCTTTCTATGGCAGCATCTATATCTATAAATAGGGGATATGTATAGAAGTGTGCTTAAGGATTTTATCGTAATTGAAGAGGCTAAGACCCATAACCTCAAAGGAATAAGCCTAAAAATACCAAAAGGGAAAATAACTACAATTACAGGTCCAAGCGGATCAGGCAAATCCTCCCTTGCGTTTGACACCCTCTATATGGAAGGACAGAGAAGATATCTGGAGTGTATCTCTCCAACGCTAAGGCAATTTTTTGAAAAGATAAAAAGGCCAGATGTAAAAAATATCTCAGGACTTTCTCCAACTATCTCCATAAGGCAGGCCGGCCTTAGTAGAAACCCGAGATCTACGGTAGCAACGATCACTGAAGTCTATGATTTTTTAAGAATAATATTCTCTTCAATTGGAAGGCCTATCTGCCCTAATTGTGGATTAGAGATTTCCATAACCTCACTTGATCAGATCCAGAACTGGATCCTCTCTAACTTGGACGGAAGACGCCTCCTTATATTAGCTCCGCTTAAGATTGAAAACAGGCCTTTAAAAGATCTCTTTAGTGATATATTAAAGGAGGGGTTTTTAAGAGTAAAGATAGATAATAATATTTTTAGCTTAGATGATCCTCATCCGCTAAATCTATACCATTTTGACTCTCTTAGCATAGTCATAGATAGGTTGATTGTGGGGGAAAGGGCAGAAAACAGAATAAGAGATTCTCTTGAGCTTGCAATTGAAAAGGGAGATGGAAGGCTGATATTGGACCCTATGGATGGTTCTGAAATACGATTTAATGTAAAGGGCATATGTGATAAATGTGGCTTTAGATTCCCACATATAGGGCCTTCTCTGTTTTCCTTTAATCATCCAGAAGGTGCCTGTCCCAGATGTAAAGGACTGGGAGTAATTGATGGCTCTATAGACGGTCAATTGTGTCCTGAATGTAGGGGGGCAAGGCTCAAAGAGGTTGCCAGATCTATTAAGGTAGGGGGTAAGTCCATAAATGAGCTTGGAGATCTTTCAATTAGAGAGTGTATAAGATTTTTTAAAGAGCTTACTTTAGATCCTCTGGAAGAGAGACTTAGCAGGAATCTAATAGATGAGACTATGGGCAGGCTCAATATGCTGGATGAGCTGGGAGTAGGATATCTTACACTTAACAGACCCATTCCCACACTATCAGGTGGAGAAGAGCAGAAGGTGAGAATTGCCACCCAGCTCTCTTATTCACTTTCCGGGGTTATATATATCCTGGATGAACCAAGCATGGGGCTTCATCCAAAGGATATGGACATTATAGTAGATAATCTTAGAAGGCTTAAAGATAAAGGAAACACGGTCATAGTGGTTGAACACTCTCCAGAGGTGTTGCTCTCTTCTGACCATATTGTAGAGCTTGGCCCATCTGGTGGTGATAAAGGGGGGTATCTGGTCTTTGAAGGCGATATTAAGGCCCTTAAGGGTGCTAAATCCTTAACAGCTCAATATATTAGAGGAGAAAAGAAAATTCCTGTTCCCAGAAAAAGGAGAAAGGGATCCGGGAATTGGCTTACCATATCAGGTGCATCTGAAAATAATCTTAAGGGGATAGATATAAAGATCCCTTTGGGGACCCTTACCTGTGTAACAGGAGTAGCTGGGGCAGGTAAAAGCACACTGATTGGGCAGATCCTGTATCCATTTTTGATCTCCAGACTCTATGGAAGGAAGGCAAAGATTGGAAAGGTAAAGAGGATTGAAGGTTCAGAATATATAGACAAGGTTATAAATATAGATCAAAGGCCGTTGAATCTGGGAGCCAGATCGAATCCAGCAACCCTTGTAGGGGTATTCTCTCACATTAGATCACTCTTTTCCAGACTCCCTGCCTCAAAGATCAGGGGCTGGAAGGGTTCCAGATTCAGTTTTAACCAGCCTGGGGGAAGATGTGAACTTTGCAAAGGGGAGGGCTTTATAAGGGTCAATATGTCCTATCTACCTGAGATACTTATCAGATGTGAAAGATGTAACGGAAAGAGATATACAAAAGAGATTTTGGATGTAAGATTTAAAGGATATAATATATCAGAGATATTGGATCTTACCGTGGATAAGGCATTCCAGGTCTTTGAAAATATCCCATCCATCAGCAATAGACTTCATACACTCATTGAGATCGGACTCGGATATCTAAGACTGGGACAACCCGCTTCAACACTTTCTGGTGGCGAGGCTCAGAGGATAAAACTTGCCTCTGAACTGTCTAAAAGAGCTGTAGGTAACACCCTATATCTGCTGGATGAACCCACCAGTGGACTCCACTTTGAGGATGTAAAAAGGCTTTTGGGTGTATTAAACAGGCTGGTGGAGCAGGGAAATACAGTTGTCATCATTGAACATAATCTGGAGATCATAAAATGTGCAGATTATATAATAGATCTTGGGCCTGAGGGCGGAGAAAAGGGTGGGGATCTGGTTGCAGAAGGAACTCCCGAACAGATCGCCATTGCTGAAAACTCCCATACAGGAAGGTCACTTAGAAAAGTTCTTCACATCTAATTGGCTTAGATGATATGCAAGGTTGTCAAGCTTAATGGTAAAATCCATATTTTCAACAATACAGCCCTTTCTGCTTCTCAAAAATATGGGTGAAAAATTAAGTATAGCATTTATTCCTGCATTCACTAATGCCCTGCATACCTCTCTCGCTGAGGTAGAGGGAGTGGTAATAACACCTATTTCAATATTTAGCCGCTTTATAGTATCTTCCAGCTCTTCCATTGGCTGAATCTTGATACCCTGAATGACCTCCCTACCTATCTTTTGAGGATCAATATCAAAGGCAGCAATAAAATTATATCCTCTTTTGTAAAAATTTTTATGTCTTAAAATGGCACTTCCGATATTCCCCACCCCAACCAATGCCAATCTCCATACTCTGCCAGTATCCAAGATTCTTTTAATCTCTCTCATAAGTTCATTGATTTCATAACCTACACCCCTGACTCCAAATTCTCCAAAGTAGCTGAGATCCTTACGGATTTGTGCAGGATTCACTTTGCATACATTTGCAAGTTTTTCCGAAGAGATTATGGAATATCCCTTATCATACAATTCCTCAATCTTCCTAAGATAGATGGCAAGCCTCTCTATAGTTGACTCTGGAATCTTGGCACTTTCCAAGATCATATTCCTTTCAGAATTTGTGAATAAATGCACAAAAATTTAAAAATTAAAGGGGGGTAACCCCCCTTTAATTATCTTTTTAGCCTCCGAAGTACTTTAAGACATCACCGAGGGAGGGCAGCTTAAATACCATCATTAGGCAGATAAGCAGGGCATAGATACAGAGGGATTCAATGAGTGCCAGACCGATAATCATGGTGGTCATAATCTTTCCGCCTGCCTCTGGATTTCTCGCAGTTCCCTGAAGAGCACCATTTATAGCATGACCCATTCCAAGACCAGTTCCAAATGCCGCAACTCCAATTCCAAAACCACAGGCTATAGCAATTCCAAAATAGATCCACACTCCAGCACCCTTATCTGCTCCCTCAGATGCCATTGCTACAGAGGCAATCCCAAGCACCAACAACATGATCAGAACCGTAAAAACTCCTCTCTTCATACCAACCTCCTTTCATTGACTTTTGCCTTCTTCCCTCAAATAGGGGATTACAGATAAAGCCCCCATCTGTTATATCCCAATTAATGGGCCTCTTCCATTGCCCCTACAAAATAGACAATTGAAAGTAGCATAAATACCACCGCCTGTATAAAACTGACTAAAATACCTAAAAACAGCACCGGCAGTGGAGCAAGGAAAAATCCTGCAAGCCCAAATAGAATTGCAAGCACCTTCTCTTTCCCAAAAATATTTCCAAAGAGTCGCACACTCAGAGAAAGCACCCTTGCAAAATGGCCGATTAGCTCAATGACAAACATAAGGGGTGCCAGTGGCCATACCGGGCCAAGAAAGTGTTTTATATATTTAGCCCCATGAAATTTTATTCCAATAATATGGGTCAGAATAAAAGTGCATATGGCCATTGAAAGGGTAGTATTAATGTTGGCTGTAGGAGACATGAATCCAGGCACAAGCCCTAAGAGATTACATACAAAGATATAGAGAAATATAGTTGCAATAAAGGGAAAATATGGCCTTCCCTCAGGCCCGGTGATATCCACCATAAAGTTTTCAAGGCCGTCAATAACTATTTCTAAAAAGTTTTGAGCACCTTCTGGAAGTAGTTTCACACTCTTTGTCAGTATCAATGCCCCCACTATCATAATTATCATAACTGCCCAGGAATGAATTACATGCTCCCAGTGATGGGCAAATTCCCCAAGCCCAAATGAAGAAAGCAATCTTGTCAAAAAGAAGAAGTGCTCCTCCATCTCAATTTGCCTCCATCAGAATATACCTGAAATATGGCCTTGATTCCAAATGTTACTATACTCAGGACTACCACAGATAGCCCTGACAAAAGTCCAATAGGGTTAATCCATTTAGATGAGATCATATAGTAGATAAATACACCCAATGCAAGCAACCTTACATAGTAGATTAAGATTACAACCTTCTTTTTTAACTTTTTGTTTCTCTTTTGAAATATCTTTTTAAAGGTCCTCTGAAGCAAAAAGAAATTTAAGATAATAGCAAGTCCTCCTGAAAGCACCCCCATAAAAAAAGAAAGATCCTTAAATAGGGATATAAAAGAAAGTATTCCAAGTATTATCCAATTAAATCTATTTATCTCACCATATGCCTTATGCCAGTCCATACTCAGAAGATCTTTTCTCTCTCTATCTTTTTATACATGGAATAAAGATTTTTAAATGCTGCAACTACCCCTAATGCCAAAAATATCAATAATCCATAAGGAGAAGTATTAAATTTTTTATCTATCAGATACCCTATCCCCGCACCTATCCCAATTGAAAATGCCATTGTAAGCCCAATGGTACTCAGAATACCAAGAGTCTTAAAGAGCCTTTTATATTCCTTATCCATTAAGATTCTTCCATCGCCCTCTAACACACCTCTCACACATTAGTCAATATATTTTTCAAGACATGGATCTGAAGGCATCTTCTATCTCGTAGATCGTCTTTTCAATATCCTCCACTGAATGTGCTAAGGATACAAACCATGACTCATAAGGAGATGGAGGGATATATATCCCTCTGGATCTAAGCTCTGAGTAGAACCTCTTAAAGAGCCCTTCATTACATGAAGTGGCATCATCAAAATTTTCCACCCCCCCTCTTTTAAAGAATATTGTCCCCATTGAGGCAATATAATTTACTGTAATATCTATATCATATCTTTCTGCCACCTTTTTTACCCCTTCAAATAGCATCTTTGCCTTTGCATTTAACTCCCTGTATGTATTTGAATCTTTTAAGATTTTAAGTGTGGCAATGCCTGCTGCCATAGTAACTGGATTTCCAGAAAGAGTGCCGGCCTGATAGATATCTCCAATAGGTGTAATATATTGCATAATCTCTCTCTTTCCTCCATATGCACCCACAGGCATCCCCCCACCTATTATCTTTCCCAAACAGGTAAGGTCCGGTTCAATATTAAAGAATTCTTGAGCACCCCCAGGAGATATCCTAAATCCCGTTATCACCTCATCAAAGATAAGGAGTGCGCCATATCTTTTTGTAATATCCCTTAATCCTTCAAGAAATCCTTCCTTTGGAAGCACTACACCCATGTTTCCAGCAACAGGTTCCACAATCACACACGCAATCTCATCTCCCAGATCTTTAAAGATCTGCCCCACTCTTTCTATATCATTGTATGGAGCAATAATTGTAAGCTCTGCAAGCTCTTCTGGAATTCCAGGACAGGATGGTATTCCAAATGTAGCAAGACCAGAACCTGCTGAAATCAGCAAAGAGTCCACATGTCCATGATAGCACCCATCAAATTTTAATATCATTTTCCTCTTAGTATAACCCCTTGCAAGCCTGATAGCGCTCATGGTGGCCTCTGTGCCAGAATTAACCATACGGACCATCTCCACGGATGGTATCATATCAGCTATCAATTCCGCCATCTCCACCTCTAAGGCAGTAGGCGCTCCATAACTTATCCCCCTTTTAGAGACCCTGTTGATTGCCTCTATCACCTCAGGATGTGTATGACCTAATATCAGTGGTCCCCATGAACACACATAGTCAATATAACGATTACCATCTTCATCCCAGATATAGGCATCTGATGCCTGTGAGATAAAAAGCGGTTCAAGACCAACCGCTTTGCACGCCCTGACAGGACTATTAACCCCACCAGGTATAATCCTTTTTGCCTTACTAAAAAGCTCTTTAGACCTTTTATTCTGCATATTAAAAATACTCCATAGATGTCTTTTTAAACTCCTTTTCACTGAAAAGCAGGAGATAATCCTCTATGCCCGTTTCCTCTGATAACTCCATTGCAATAGCCTCACATTCCTCCCTGCTATTTCCATGAATCATTGTATACAGATTATATGGCCAACCTTTTGCTCTTACCCTCTGATAGCAATGGGTAACCTCTTTAAACTGGGCCATCCTCTCTCCCACATAATCAATCCTGTCTTTTGGAACATTCCAGGCAACCATAGCATTTTGAGGATAGCCTGCTTCCTGATGCCTTAAGGTTGCTCCAAAACGTCTGATTATCCCCTTCTCTTTAAGTCTTTTTATCCTCTTTATCAGCTCCTCTTCACCTATCCCGATCTTTTTTGAGAGAATCAGAAATGGCCTTGGATCCAGTGGTAGATCCCCCTGTATGGATCTGATTATCAACTTATCCTTTTCATCCAGACCATCTCTCATCTCATGATGGCATTAACTGATGAAAATAGGTATGTCAAGCTTCTAATTTTATAAAAAGATATCTTTTTAATTGACCTTAAATTCTGATATCCATATCATTAAGTCTATGGAGACTCTAAATAGAGAGATTATTGAAAAGATCCTCAAAGAGACCCTCTCTGTTCAGCTCAAAGACATGGTAAAGCAGGCGGTAGAGGAGTATGTAAAAACAGGGGAAGAGAGAGCTAAAGAGTTTTCTATCTTGGAGAGAATAGTTCGGGTGGAAGAGGAGCTTAAATCTCTAAGAGAGATTGAAAATTCCAGATTTGAACTAATTAATCAACGGCTTGAGAGTCTTCAAAGTGAGCTTCAGTCCCGTTTTGAGGCCATAAATGAGCGTTTTGAGGCAATAAATGAGCGTTTTGGGGTATTACAGCGTGAGCTTCAGTCCCGTTTTGAGGCAATAGATAAGCGATTTGGGGTGATACAACAAGATATTCAGTCCCGTTTTGAGGCAATAAATGAGCGTTTTGAGGCAATGGATAGACGCTTTGAAGCTATTAACGAGCGATTTGAGGCAATGGATAGACGCTTTGAGGTTATTAATGAGCGTTTTGAGGCAATGGATAGACGCTTTGAAGCAATAGAAAGACGTTTTACATTTATGCAATGGTTTATGGGAGTTGGGTTTTCCTTCTTAGCCATCCTTATAGCCATTGTAAGATTTATACCTTAAAGTCTAATCTCTCACAGCATAGGCCTCTTCAATTGCATGAATTAAAAAAGATTATTGCCCCATTTATGTCATCTATCTCTGTTTTTCTTTTATACCATCTCTCTTACATACAGAAATTGCCTCATCTACCAGTTCCCTCATATATTTAAGGAAAATTCGTCTTCTAACAGATCTCCCCCATATTATACTCTTTAAGTCCAAGTAAGATTGTGATATCATTATTCTTTCTGAAAGCTTTGAAAAATTCAAGGCCCTCAGATTTTTTGTATTGACATTGAGATTTTTAATTGATATAAAATCATTTCAAATTAAAAAGAAAGGGGGTGAAAGTGTAAGGATCTATGATCAATTAAGTATTGGGCTTTTTGGTATTTATTAAATTAAAAAATCTTATTTAGGAGGAAAGGGTTATGAAAAAGTTGGCTGTTTTTGTAATTGCATTTATCCTTTCAATTGCACTTGCAATGCCTGCAATGGCAAAGGTAAAGATTGGCGGTATCATATTTGTGGACTCCTATATCTATGCAAGGGATCAGGAATTTGTTGCAGGTGGTGTACCACAAGGTGGAACAACTGCTGAAAGTGATCTGAGCACCTTAGATATAAGGTTGAATCACACCTCAAGATACAAGGTGACATGGACTAATGAGGATAATGTGGGAATGTATCTTGAAGTAGGAGCTGGAGGTGTGGAGCATGGCTTTAACCTCTATACAAGGCATTTCTATGGATGGTGGGATGCCACACCCACCTTCAGGATCATGTTTGGTCAGAGCACAACCCCATTTTCACCCCTTAATCCAGGTCAAGTTATAAGTGCTTCTCGAGAGGCACGTAAGGTGATTGGTATAGGATATGGTAATTTTTACTCAGGCAGGTTTTCTCAGGTGAGATTCAGCTTTAAGCTACCCAATAAGATGGGTAAGTTTGAGATGGCATTCTGCGATCCAGTAGTAAGTGGTTCTCCATTTGCAGCAAAAGCAGGTGCAGCATCTAATAACGATACCACCTTTCCAAGGGTTGATATAGGTATGCCACTTAACTTTGCAAATGTAAAGCTCTATCCCAGTGCATTCTATCAGAAACAGACCTTTGATGATGTAGCTGCAGGCTCTGATGATGAGATAGTCACCTATGGACTTTCCCTTGGTGCAAAGACCGCATTTGGGCCTTTAGGGATTGCAGCAGAGGTAAATTATGGACAGAACTGGGCATATCAAAGAGCTCTTTTCAGACCAATATTAGGAGTACCCCCTAATGTACTGCCATGGGTATCGGCAACTGGTCAGGTAGAGGATGCAGAGCATCTGGGCTACTGGTTTGATGTATCCTTCAAATATGGGCA
>Ga0190361_1000987_pt1 | contig 10930 bp, 11 predicted proteins | sample 48721845_MG_FD_161273 | JGI IMG/M metagenome (GOLD analysis project Ga0190361, IMG submission 161273) | Hydrothermal vent microbial mat bacterial communities from Southern Trench, Guaymas Basin, Mexico - 4872-18-4-5_MG | ecosystem: Environmental > Aquatic > Marine > Hydrothermal vents >...
AAAATAGCCCTAACTTACATTTATGGAATTGGGGTTAGTTTGGCTTATCAGGCCCTTAAGGCAGTTAAAATAGATCCTGAATTGAGAACTAACCAGCTTGATTCAAGCCAGATTAGCAGGTTAAAGGAATATATAGAAAAGAACTATCGAATTGAAGGTGCTTTAAGGCAGGAAATTAGGCAAAATATTGAAAGATTAAAAAGGATTAATTGCTATCGAGGAATACGTCACATTAAGCATTTACCAGTTAGGGGTCAGCGAACCAGAACTAATTCAAGAACGGTAAGAGGAAATGTTAGAAGAACCGTAGGAAGTGGAAGAAGAAAAATAGAATTAAAGTAACCTATTATGGGTAAAAAAAGAGTTGTTAAAATAGCTGGGCAAGAAGTTATTAAGGAATCAAAAGCTCGAGAAGAAGCGCTAATTAGAAAGCTGGTTAAGAAAGGAAAGAAATTGGAGAAAGGAAGAATTTATATTCAGGCCAGCTACAATAATACTAGAGTTACAGTTACTGATGAAAAAGGTGATGTAATAACCTGGGCTACGGCTGGCTCGCTTGGCTTTTCTGGTCCCAAAAAAACTACTCCGTTTGCTGCCAGTAAAGTTGCTGAAGTGGTAGTCGAAAGGATAAAAAAATTGGGAGTTGGGGAGGTAGATGTTCTGGTAAGTGGAATAGGTAGTGGAAGAACAGCTGTTTTGAAAGTTTTAGCTAGCCAAAATATAAATATTGTTTCAATCAAAGATATTACTCCAATTCCACACAATGGTCCTCGACCTAAAAAGGTAAGAAGAGTATAAACTATGCGGATAATTAGAGCAAAAGAAAAGAAGGAGAGAGCTTTAGGGGTTAAATTACTACTAAAACCGATTAGAGGACAATCGGCTAAAGCAGCTATTTTAAGAAAGCCTTATCCTCCTGGAGTTCATGGTCTTAAAAGAAAAGCCAGGAAGCTGTCCGGATATGGACGACAGCTTCAGGAAAAACAAAAATTACAAATTACCTATGGATTAACCAACAAACAATTGAGGCGAATTTTTCAGAAGCTTCAAGGACCGGATGAAATTCTATCATATTTGGAAAGGAGGCTGGATAATGTAGTCTTTAGATTAGGACTAGCAAAATCTAGAGCTATGGCTAGACAGCTTGTAGTTCACGGGCACTTTCTAGTAAATGGGGTTAAAGTAAAAAGTCCCTCATATCAGGTAAGATTAGATGATGAAATTTGCATTCGGCCTCAAAGTCTTAACAAAAAAGTATTTAAGGACTTAACACTGGAATTAAGAGCATATCAGCCTCCTTCCTGGCTGGAACTAGATAAAGAAAAATTACGAGGTAAGATAATTAGCTTACCTGAAAATATTTCTTGCCCCTTTGACTTAGGTCTAATAATCAATTATTATTCAAGATAATATGGAATCACTAAGCGATATTATCGAGGTTAAAAAAATTTTTGATGATGGAAGACGGGGAGAGTTTCATATTGAAAAGTTGTATCCAGGGTATGGGATAACTATAGGGAATGCTCTCAGAAGAGCTTTACTTTCTTCCCTGCCTGGAGCGGGAATTACAAGTATAAAAGTTGAGGGTGTCTCTCACGAGTTTTCTACTATTCCGGGGGTTAAAGAAGATCTGGTAGAAGTTATATTAAACTTAAAGAGAATTCGCTTTAAGTTTGTTGGAGAAGAACCCCAAATCTTAACTTTAAATGAAGTTGGGAAAAAGAAAGTAAAAGCCAAAGATTTAAGATGTCCACCTCAGGTTCAACCAATTAATAAAGATTTTCCCATTCTTACTCTGGTTGATGATAAAGCTAAGATAAATATGGAATTAACTGTAGAAAAGGGGTTAGGGTATTCACCAGCGTCTCAAAGACCGGCTAAAAAATTACCAATCGGAACTATTCTTATTGATGCCATTTTTTCTCCAATTGAGAAAGTAAATTTTTCGGTTGAGAATATGAGAGTTAGAGAGAGAACCGATTATAATAGACTGAAATTAGAAATTGAAACAGATGGTTCTTTAACACCAACTGAAGCATTTAGAAAAGTAAGTCAAATTTTAAGAGATCACTACGATAGAATAGAGCAACAGCTAACTAAACTATGAGAAAGCTAACTAAAAAAAAACTTTTAAAAGTGCTGGCTGGCAACTTAATTATCTGGGAGAAAATAAAAACTACTGAAGGAAGAGCCAAAAAATTAAGGGTATTTTTAGAGCCACTAATTAGCATAGCAAAAAAACAAACTCTATCTTCTTACAGGTTTCTTTTAGCTCGGTTACCTAAAACTGCAGCCAATAAACTTTTTTATGAAATAGCCCCAAGGTATAAAAATAGACCGGGTGGTTACTTAAGAATTATCAAACATTCTAAAAGAAGATTAAATGATGGAGCCAGGATGGCTACTATAGAATTTGTCTAAAATTATGGAAATTGATGCTAAAAATAAAGTACTGGGTAGGTTAGCTTCAGAAATTGCTCAGATTTTACAGGGGAAAAATAAGCCCGATTATCATCCTCAACTGGAAGGAAAAGAAAAAGTGATTGTTTTAAATGCGGATAAAATAAAGCTAACCGGGAAAAAGAAACAGAAGAAGATTTATTACAGTGTTCCAGCTGGTTATGTTGGTCATTTAAAAAAAAGAACCTTTTTGCAAATTGGACCAAAGCAGGCTTTAAGAAAAGCTATTTATAACATGCTTCCTAAAAATAGGTTAAGAGCAAAAAGGATGAAAAGGTTAATCATAAAGTAATTATGCCTAAAAAATTGGGAAAAATTAAGTACATTGAAGGAATTGGTAGAAGAAAAGAAAGTACAGCTAGAGTAAGAGTTTATCCTACTAGAAAAACCGGAGAATTTATAGTAAACCAAAAGAATTATCAGGATTATTTTCCATTAGAAAAGTATCAGCAGATTGTAACTGCTCCACTGAAGTTAATTAATCGTAAAATAAATGTTTCGGTAAAAGTAAAAGGAGGGGGAATTACCGGGCAGGCTGAGGCAATCAGGTTAGGGTTGGCTCGTGCTTTGGTTAAATTAAATGAAGCCTGGAGGCCTGAATTTAGAAAGCTGGGATTACTTACCAGAGATCCTAGAATGGTGGAAAGAAAGAAATATGGATTGAGAAAAGCCAGACGAGCTCGCCAGTGGAGAAAGAGATAATTTTACTTGTAGTTTTCTATTAGTTTAGTGTTGCCTTTATTCTTCTAATTCCTTTTCCGATTCCTTTTTCTTTTAATATTTTGAATTTACCTAATTCGGAAGTATTTTTCACATGAGGCCCTTTACATATCTCTTTACTGTAATCATCAATAAAGTAGACTCTAACTATATCTGGGTACTTCTGCTTAAAGAATGCCAAAGCTCCAATTTTTAATGCTTCTTGTAGGGGCATTTCTCTGTAGTAAACTTTCAAGTTTTGTTTTATTTTTTGATTAACTATCTCTTCTATTTTTTTCAGTTCTGCCTCAGTTAACTTTCTTGGAAAATTAAAATCAAATCGCAGTCGTTCAGGAGTAATATCTGAGCCCTGTTGTTGAACCTGATTTCCTAAAACATCTCTCAATGCTTGATGTAAAAGGTGAGTTGCAGTATGAAGTTTTTTGATTCTTGGGTGAGGAATAAACCCGTGTCCTCCAAATTTTGCCTCAACTCCAGCTCTAGAAACTTCTTGATGTTTTTTTAGTAATTCTTGAAATTCTATCTCGGAGAAATTTTTAAGCTTATCTGGTGCCAGGTATTTGATTAATTCCGGTGATAGACCAAAACTTTGGTATAAGTTGAATACTGCCTTGGTGTCAATAAACTTGAGTTTACTTATTTCTTTTATTCCTCGTCTCAATGTCTGCTGAAATTGAGATATTTCTGCATTTAGGACTTTAAGTATTTTAGGTAACTCTAATTCTTTATAAATTGACTGGTATTTTTCCACTACTGCTTTTACTCCTTCATTGAAAATCTGATAATCAAGTTCGTATTTATACTGGTAGACAGTTAACTTTCTGATTAGTCTTCGTAAAATATACCCAGCTTCTTTGTTTGAAGGAATTAATCCATCTCCAATTAAAAAACTAATTCCTCTAAGATGGTCAATAAATATTCGTTGCTTAGTTTCATCTAAGTTCTTGCCATATTTTTGAACCACTGAAGCTAAAGGGGAAAATAAATCAGTTTTAAAAACATTGGTAGTTTTGTTGAGTATTGCAGTTAGCCTTTCCAGACCCATTCCGGTATCCACTCCGAATGTTTTCAACTTGGAGAGTTGGCCATCCTTTTGTTGATAATACTGGTTGAAAACTATATTCCAGACTTCCAGTCCATCAATATATATTTCGGTTGTAGGGCCACAAGGACCTTCAGCACCAGTAGGTCCCCAGAAATTATCTTCTCTGCCGCCAAATTTTATTTTGTCGGCAGGTAATCCAATTTCCTCTTTCCAAATTCTTAAACTTTCTAGATCTGATTCCAGTTTTTGGCCTTTAAATACCGAAACAAAGATTCGACTAACTGGAATTTTTAGTTCTTTGATTATAAATTCCCAGGCCAACTTTATAGCTTTCAATTTAAAATAGTCTCCAAAGGAGAAGTTACCAAGCATTTCAAAGAAGGTTAAATGACTAGTATCTCCAACTTTGTCTAAGTCAGTGGTTCTGAAACATTTTTGAATGGAACAAACTCGTTTGGTGTTAAAATCTTTAACTGGATCAAGTAATCCTGAAAAATAAGGCTTGAATTGCTGCATTCCAGCAGTAGTTAAAAGTACCTGAGGGTCATCAGCCAATAACGATGAAGAAGGAATTATTTTATGTTTATACTCCTTGAAGAAAGTTAAGAATTTTTCTCGAACTTCTTCTGATTTCATAAGTTTTTTAATTGTTGTATTTTTGGATTTTTTCGCAGTCTACTTAATGCCTTAGCTTCAATTTGTCGAATTCTTTCTCTGGTTACTCCAAATTTTCTACCTACCTGCTCTAAGGTATGACGATAATATCCTCCTAATCCAAATCGCATTTGAATTACTTTTTGTTCTCTTTCTGGAAGTTCTTTAATAGCTTCGTTTAGGTATTGGCATAAAAGTGAATAATCGGCTGATTCTGTTGGAATGTCCGTCTTTACTTTAAGAAATTCCAGCAAAGTAGCTCCCTCTGATTCATCTCCAATTGGTGTTTCAAGAGACAATACTCTTTGGGAGATTTTTTGAATTTCCTGAGCTTTTTTTGTACTTATTCCCATTTCATTAGCTATTTCTTCTAAAGTTGGTGCTCTGTTTAGAACTTGAGCTAATTCTTGTTTAGTTTTAGTAAACTTGGCAATAGTTTCTACCATATGAACCGGAATTCTAATTGTTCTGGATTGGTCAGCTAAAGCTCTGGTAATAGATTGTCTAATCCACCATGTGGCATAAGTGGAAAATTTGAATCCCTTTCGCCAGTTAAATTTTTCTACTGCCTTAAATAGTCCTAAGTTTCCTTCCTGAATTAAGTCTAAAAAAGTTAAATGGGGAGTTCGGTTAACATAACGTTTAGCAATTGAAACTACCAGTCGTAAATTCGATTCTACCAATTTTCTTCTGGCTTTAAGTGAACCCTTCTCTTTCTGTTTGGCAAGTTCTATTTCTTCTTGTGGTGTAAGTATTGGAATTTTTCCAATTTCTCTTAAATACATCTGAACATTATCCAGTTGAATAGGCTTGGTTAATTCTGCAGGAAGTTCAAACTTACCTTCTTCTGGTGGATGCTCCGGACTAGTTTGTGTCTTTTTCTTCATAATTCTTTTTTGATTAAATTAATTTTTTGATAGGTAGCTTGAAATTCCTTTAGTAGTTTATTTAGTTCATTTAGGTTTCCATTCTGCTGGGCCAGTTCAATTTTGGATTTTAATTTTTCACCCTGATTTTTATAAAATTCAATTTTTAACTGGTTGATTAGTTCTTGAAAAAGTTTTTCCATTTCAATTTGGTCAATGTTTTGAAATTTGTAATCTCCTCTTAACTCTAATAAATTAATTTCTTGATTGTTGTTGCCATGTAGAATTTCTTGCCATTTTGGCGGTAAAAACTCCTGATGCTCTTCTAGGCTAGGCAAGAATTGTTTGTTACTGAATGCCAGACTGAATAAATCCTGGCAAATTAAATCTATTCTCGGTATTTTTTCTTTTGAAACTAAGTTACTGGATAATGCTGGACTGGTTTTTATTCTTTCCAGTTCATCTAAAAGTATTGATTCTTTAATTTTAGTCTTTAAAGAAAGTTGCTGGATTATATGATACTGTTCAAGTTGTGAAGAGAGTTGTTTTATTAAACTTAACAGGTGAAGGACATTTTTTTTACGAATTTCCCAGGACTGCTCTGGCTTAATATAGAAATCAAATAATACCCGAAATACTGGTTTTGGTTGACTTTTTTTAAAGAAATCTGGCTCACTTAAGATTGCTTCAGCTGGATCTTTAAATTTTCCTAAATCCAGGGCTAAAATTTCAAAATCCATTTTAGCTAAATTTTCTAGATATTTTTCCAATGCATTTATTCCAGCCTCATCCTTATCAAAACAAACAATTATTTTATTCACTCCGGTTCTTTTTAATAAGTTTAATTGAATGTTAGTTAGAGCAGTTCCTGAAGTTGCTACCGCGTTTTTAATTCCAGCCTGCCAGCACATTAAAAAATCCATCTGACCTTCCACCAGAAAAGCATTTTCAGTTTTTCTTATTTCAGCTTTACTTTTGTGAAATCCATATAAAATTTTTGACTTATTAAATATTAGAGTTTCTGGAGAGTTTAAGTATTTTGGTTGTTGTTTTTCTTTTAAACTTCTTCCACTAAATCCAACTATTTTGCCAAACTGATTGTAAATTGGGAAAATGATTCTATTTTGAAAGAAATCTGTGGTTTTGGGTTTAATTTTAGCTAATCCAGCTGAAACAATCTCATCTGCTGAGTAACCTAGATTCATTAAATGAATTGTTAAATTATCACCGGCTGGAGCAAATCCAAGTTCAAATTCCTGAATTGTTTTTGAGTTTAGTCCTCTGGTTTTAAGATAATTTAAAACTTCTGAATTTAGATTTTGTTTGAAAAAGTCTTTAGCTTTAGAATTTAAATCATAAAGTAAGTCAATTTTTTTCTGGTCTAAGGTGGAGTACCTAGTGTATTCAATTCCAGCTTTTTCAGCTAGGATTTTTAAAGCCTCTTGAAAACCAATATGCTCATATTCCATCAAAAACTTGATTACATCTCCTCCCTTTCCGCAACCAAAACAATGCCAGATTTGCTTTTCTCTTGAAACCATAAACGAAGGAGTTTTTTCTGAATGAAATGGACATAAAGCTTTGTAATTTTTTCCAGCTGGAACTAGACGGATATATTCAGAAATAAATTCTACTATGTCTATTTTTTCTTTAATTTGGTCAATTAAAGTCATTTTTCCTTTAGCGGAGAGGGCAGGATTCGAACCTGCGAGAGCTTTCGCTCACATGTTCTCCAAACATGCGCTTTAAACCACTCAGCCACCTCTCCAAATTTTGCCCTGTTGCAAAACCCACTTTGTGAGGGTTTTGACAAGGCAAGGCAGTTTTTAATACCTACCTATTTCTGGACTCTCTGATTTCTCTTTCTTTTCTTCTGGCAATTCCCCCACTACTGTTGAGGTGATAAGCATCATTGAAGCACAGGATACTGCATTCTGCAAAGCCAGTCTGGTAACTTTGGTGGGATCAATAATACCACTTTCAGTTAGGTTTTGATACTTTCCAGTTTCAGCATTAAATCCAAAGTCTTTTGCATTTTCTAATACTTTCTGAAGAACCACTGATCCGTCATAGCCAGCATTTTCAGCAATTTGCTTTAATGGAGCATACAAAGCCGAAAGTAGAATTTTTGCTCCAGCTATCTGAGCTAGCTCGTGCTTATCAAGTTCATCAATAAATTGTTCTACCACTTTTCCACATCTGGCTAAAGCTATTCCACCGCCATATACTATTCCTTCTTCAATAGCAGCTTTGGTTGCTGCTACAGCATCTTCTATTCTAGCTTGCTTTTCTTTTTGTTCTATTTCGGTAGAAGCCCCTACTTTGATTATTGCTACTCCTCCAGTAAGTTTTCCCAGTCTTTCTTGGAGTTTTTCTCTATCAAAATCAGATTCTGCCATTTTAATTTGTTTTCTGATTTGCTCAATCCTTTTTTCTATTTCATGTTTATCTCCCTTTCCTCCTACAATAGTGGTGGTTTCCTTGGTAGAAATTACTCTTTCAGCCTTACCCAGAGAAACTAAATCTACTGTTTCTAATTTTCTACCTAATTCTTCTGAAATAAATTCTGCTCCGCAAACTGTAGCTATATCTTTAAGTATTTCCTTTTTTCTGTCTCCAAACCCAGGAGCTTTAACCGCTAAAGATTCAAATGTTCCCCTGATTTTATTTACTACTAAAGTAGCTAATGCTTCTCCTTCAACATCATCGGCAATAATTACTAACTTTTTCTGTCCAGCCTTGGTTAGTTTTTCCAGTAATGGCAGTAAATCACCTATAGCTGATATTTTCTGGTCAGTAACCAAAATGTTGGCATCCTTCATTACTGCTTCCATTCGTTCAGCATCAGTAATCATATATGGAGAAATGTAGCCCTGGTCAAATTGCAACCCTTTTACTAATTCACTACTTAATCCTAAAGTGTTGGATTCTTCTACGGTAACTACTCCATCCTTTCCTACCTGTTCGATTACATCAGCAATTAGCTTTCCAACTTCTGCATCTCTGGCTGAAATTGTTGCTACCTGAGCTATCTTTTCTTTAGAACTAATTTTTTCAGAAATTCTTTTAAGTTCTTCCTGGACCTTCTGGTGAGCTTTCTCTAATCCTTTTTGCATTGCAATTGGGTCTATTCCAGAAGTAACATTTTTTAGTCCTTCATTAATTAGTACCTGAGCTAGAAGTGTGGCGGTAGTTGTTCCATCTCCAGCTACATCATTGGTTTTAGAAGCCACTTCTTTAATTATTTCGGCTCCAAGATTCTCAATTTTATCTTCAAGTTCAATTTCTTTAGCCACAGTTACTCCATCTCTGGTAATAGTTGGTGCTCCAAATCCCTTATCTAAAACTACTGCCCTTCCTTTTGGTCCCAGGGTTACTTTCACTGCATTAGCCGCTTTGTTAATTCCTCTTTTTAGAGAGTTTCTAGCCTGTTCATCGAATAAAATTTGTTTTGCCATATGTTTTGTTTTAAATAGCCGACCTTTAGCTTGTTATTCCAAAATGGCTAGTATTTCATCTTCTTCCCCAACCAGATACTTTTTATCATTAATTTTAATTTCATCCAATCCGTATTTTTTAAATAGAACTATATCTCCAACCTTTACTTGCATTGGAATTCTCCTTCCTTCTTCAGTTAATTTTCCTGGTCCAACTGCCACTATCTTTCCTTTGATTGGTTTTTCCTTTTCTGCAGTTTCAGGGATAACTATTCCTGCTCTGGTTTTTTCTTCTGATTCAATTGGTTCAATAAAGACGTGGTTGGATAATGGTTTAATATTCATAATACTTAACTTTTTCGACCTTTAGTTTAGTAGCAATAGCTAGGTTAATTCTGCTAAACGATTATAGTTTTATCTCAATTTAATGTCAATATTTTTGAGTAACTTTTTTCAATTCAGTTCGTTTTATCTAATGGAAGCAAAATTGAAAGTTATCCACAAGGTTGAGAATTTTTTAGTCGGACTTGTGGTATAATATATTAGCCGAGGGTGAGGTCTAAAAATTCGTTTTAGAGTTTTCAGTATCTCACCTTTGGTGAGATTTTTTAGTTTGAAATTAAGGTTTTAAACTAAAGGTCGAAAGTTTTGCTAGCCTGTCAGGACTTAAATTGACAGGCAAAGGTCGATAGCAAAATTAAAACTCAAAGTCCAACTGGCTAATACCTGGTTGGACAAAAAAGAATGAGCAAAAAAATTGTTGCAAGTTTCGTTTCCTTTACCACTGCAGTCTGGCTATCTGGAGCTGCAGCCATAATTCCGGTTGCTCATGCTGATGAAGTGGCTGATCTGCAGGCTCAGATTCAAATGCTTTTGGAACAGATTTCTCAGCTTCAGAAAAAGATTGCTGAGTATGAAGGAAAAGAAGCCTTACCAGCAGTTAAATTTGAGCGAGATCTCACCCTCGGCTCAACTGGCGCTGACGTTAAGGCTTTGCAGGAGTTTCTAAATAGAGATGAAGCTACTAGAGTAGCTGAATCAGGTCCAGGTTCTCCTGGTAATGAAACTGAATACTTTGGTGCTTTGACCAAAGCTGCGGTTAAAAAGTTTCAGGAGCTCCATGCTGACGAAATCCTGGCTCCAGTTGGTTTGTCTCACGGAACCGGGTATTTCGGTCCTTCTACTCGGAGTTACATTAATTCTCTAATAGAAAAAGAAGCTGCTAAAGAGGAAGAAGAGGAAGAAGTAGAAGAAGAAGAGGAAGAAGTTGTTGGAAATGTTTTAGAGGTAGAAGCTGTTGAGCTAGCCGATGGTGCAGTTCCTAAGAAAGCCACTGCAGTTCCAATGCTAAAAGTTAAACTAACTGCAGGAGATGAAGATGTAACCATCGACAAGATGGTGTTTGAGAGAAAAGGCATTGGCTCTCCTGGTGATTTCGATGAGGGTTATCTTTACGAAGGTGATGTTCGTCTAACTGACGGACGCTCAGTTCGTTCTGATAACACTTTAACTCATCGAAATCTGGACCTGGAAATCAAAGCCGGAGAATCAAGAGAAATAACTTTAGCTCTGGATATTGCTGATGATGCTGATGTTGGCGATATCAACTACTTCGTCCTGAAAGAAATTGATTGTGATGCTGACGAAGTAGCTGGCTTGCCAGTTGAGGGAGCCAGAATGACTCAAGCTGCTTCCGAAGTTGGCAAGATCACCGTTTCTGAAAAGGCCATTGATAATCTGGTAAATAT
>Ga0190361_1000988_pt1 | contig 10925 bp, 11 predicted proteins | sample 48721845_MG_FD_161273 | JGI IMG/M metagenome (GOLD analysis project Ga0190361, IMG submission 161273) | Hydrothermal vent microbial mat bacterial communities from Southern Trench, Guaymas Basin, Mexico - 4872-18-4-5_MG | ecosystem: Environmental > Aquatic > Marine > Hydrothermal vents >...
TTGCCAGGCATGGAACTGCTTTAACTTCCAAAGGATATTTCAATATATTGAAAAATCAATACAAGGGTAAATTTAGGCCTATTGAAAAAGGTTGCAAATGTTTCACATGCCAGAACTACTCAATTGCTCAACTTAATTTTTTATTCAAAGCCAAAGAGCAGTTAGCCGGAAGATTACTTACGATCCATAACCTTTATTTTTTAGAAACCCAACTTGAAAAAATAAGAGAAAAAATTGAGATGGGAAAGCTTTAAATTAGTAAATTTCAAAGCCTAGATAATTAGTTTGAGGTTTTCTGAAATAATAAAAAGCTTTTTCAACTTTTGCAGAAGGCGGCCCTTCTAAAATTTTGTCTAAAAATTCCTGAAGGTTCTTCTCATTGCCTTGTCCAATAATTTCTATTCCTCCGTCTTCTAAATTCTCGGCTTTTCCTGATATTCCCAACAAACCTGCCCATTTTTGAGCAAAAAATCTAAAACCAACCCCCTGAACCCAACCATAAGCTTTAAAATAAAGCTCTATATTTTGATTTTCAAAGTCCTCTAGAGTAATTGCTTCTTCAATTGAAAATTCTCCTACTTTGGTTCTAATTAATTCTTTCAAAAAAGCCCCTGTATTTAATTCTTCTCCTAAGTCATTAGCAAAACTTCTTACATAAAACCCAGAGCTTACCTTTAATTTAATTTTTATTTCTGCTAACAATCCAGCCTCTTTGGGTTTTGGAGGGCTATAATTTAAAAGCGAAGCTTCTTTTAGAAACACCCTTTTGGGTTTTAATTCTACTTTTTTGCCCTCCCTTGCTAATTTATATGCCCGCTTACCTGAAATTTTAACTGCCGAATATGGCGGAGGGGTCTGTAAAACTTCTCCTTTAAATTTATTTAAAATCTTCTTTATTTCTTCTTGACTGGGCCATTTTTCTACTTTCAGATAAGTGATTTCGCCCTCCTTATCATACGTGCTAGATACAGCGCCCAAAACAATTGTTGCAGTATATTCTTTTTCTTTACCTTTTAAAAACTCTGTTAATTTTTTTGTGCCTTCTTTTTTAATTCCAATAATTAAAACCCCCTCTGCCTGGGGGTCTAAAGTGCCACCATGTCCAATTTTTTTCTCTTTTAACTCTTTCTTTAAAAACCGAATTAAGTCATAAGAGCTCCATCCTTTTGGTTTGTAAAAAACTGCGATTCCTTTCATTTAATTTTTGCCTCTAATTTTGCCACCTTTTTTCTAAAGCAGCAAATTCATCACGGGAAACTTTTTGTTTAAGTTCATTTTTAATAAACTCAATATCAAGCTTGATGATTTCTAAAGTTTCATCAATTTTATTAAATCTCAAATCATGTTCTTGTAATTTTTCTGTATTCGCTCCCACTTTCTCGGCCACCATTTCAATTCTATCCTGAAGGACTTCTGCTACAACATCAAAATGTTGTTTTGTTTCTTTCTTATATTCGTCTAAAATTTTCCTCATCTCTTCCTTCATATTTTACACTATCAACTCCAAATAAATCTGTCAATTAAGTCAAGGTAAGGTAAATTTGATGCTAAATAAAATTTGGGGCTGCTGTGGGTTTCGGGTTGACTTATTTTAAGTTTTTATGTATTTTTAGTTTAACATTGCTCTTTTTAAGGAGGTGAGGCGAATGACCCAAAATGAACTTGTCCAAAAAGTAAAGGAGATTCTTGCCCAGCAGTTGATGATAAGCTTGGAAGAAGTTAAAGAAGAAGCTAACCTTGTAGAAGATCTTGCGGCTGACTCTCTCGATATCGTAGAGATTGTTATGAAGTTTGAAGAAGAGTTTGCAATCAATATCCCCGATGAAGAAGTAGAAAAAATCCGAACCGTTAGAGATGTAATTGGCTATTTAGAAGAAAAGGTTTTAGAGAAAAAGGCTTAAAAATAAGGGCGCTGATAAACCAGCGCCCTTTCTATTTACCCAAACTGCGCAAAATGTCACTTTACACATAAGACCGCTGATAAATGGTTTGACTGTCAAAGAGAGATATTTTATTTTAAACTAAAAAGATGGTCTCAAAATATTTAGAAGATTTAAATAAAGAGCAGGTTGAGGCGGTAACTCACAAAGAAGGGCCTCTTTTAATTGTGGCAGGTGCGGGTACAGGTAAAACTACGGTTATAACTTGCCGTCTTGCGTATTTAATTGACCAAGATCTTGCAAAGCCTAACGAAATTTTAGCCGTCACATTTACGGATAAAACGGCTCAGGAGATGGAAGAAAGAGTAGATAAGCTTTTGCCTTATGGATATTTAGATCTTTGGGTCTCAACCTTTCATTCATTTTGCCAAAGAATTTTAAGAGAGCATGGATTAGACATAGGTATTCCAACTAACTTTAAAGTTTTAGATCAAACTACAGCCTGGCTTCTTGTAAGAAAAAATTTAGAAAGGTTCCATTTGGATTATTATCAGCCTCTTGGAAACCCAACCAAGTTTATTCATGCTTTAATCGAACATTTTGCAAGGTGCAAAGATCAGGGAATTTATCCGGAAGATTATCTAGATTACTATTCAAAACTCACAAAAAAAGTAAATCTTTCAGAAGAGGATAAAGCAGAATTAGAACGAATCAAAGAAGTAGCCCAATCTTATCAAATTTATCAACAAATTCTTTTAGATAATAACTTTTTGGATTTTGGTGACCTGATTAATTATTGCTTAAAACTTTTCAAAGCCCGGCCAAAAATTCTTCAACAATACAGAAATCAGTTTAAATATATTTTAGTTGACGAGTTCCAAGATACAAACTGGGCTCAATATGAGTTGGTAAAATTACTTACTGAACCAAGGCGTAATATTACTGTCACCGGAGATGATGATCAGGCTATCTATAGGTGGAGAGGGGCGTCTTTTAATAATGTCATCCGTTTTAAGGAAGATTTTCCCGAAGCAAAAGAGGTAGTTTTGGTAAAAAATTACCGATCATGTCAAAATATTTTAGATCTTGCATACAAATTTATTCAACTGAATAACCCCAATAGATTAGAATATCAACTCAACCAAGATAAAAACCTATTGGAGGAGGCAGCAAAAAAAGGTATTAATCTAAAAACATTTAAAAAAATCTCAAAAAGACTGCTTGCCCAAACTGATGAAACAGGTCTTATTGAATATCTTCATTTTAGATCTCAAGAAGAAGAGGTTAGGGGAGTGATTGACAAAATAAAACAACTACTTGAAGAAGGTAAGGCCCAATCTCTTTCTGATTTTGCAATTTTGGTCCGCTCAAATGACGCTGCCAAACCTTTTGAGAATGAATTAGAAAGAAGAAACCTTCCTTATCAGTTTCTTGCTTCAAAAGGGTTATACTCTCAACCAATCATCTTAGATATAATTTCCTATTTCAAGCTTTTGGACAATTATCATGAAAGCCCCGCGGTTTTTAGAATTTTATCTTCACCTGTTGTCAATTTGCCAAGTGAAGACATTGTCAAATTAGTAGATTTTGCCAAAAGAAAAACACTTTCATTATATGAGGCTTTAGTGCGTCATTCTGATATCCAAGATTTGCAAGAAAAAACAAGAAAGAAGATAGACTCTTTTCTTAAGATGTTAAAAGAACACACAAAACTTGCCCAAACCCAAAATACAAGCACTGTATTTTTACGCTTTTTAAATAACTCAGGCTATCTCAAATATTTGGTAAAGAACAATAAAACAAAAGAAATAAACTTTTTAAATCAATTTTATAAAAAAATAAAACAGTTTGAGGAAACCCAACTTGAATTGAGAGTGTCGGCTTTTTTAGAGATTCTTAATATGGAAATTGAATCAGGAGAGGCAGGTTCACTTGAGTTTGATATAGAGGCAGGCCCGGATATGGTAAAAATTATGACTATTCACTCAGCCAAAGGATTAGAATTTCCTTTTGTGTTTTTAGTGAATCTTGTTGATAAACGCTTTCCAACAATTGAAAGAAGAGATCCGATCGAAATTCCAAAAGATTTAATGAGAGATATTGTGCCGTCGGGCGATGTTCATTTGCAAGAAGAAAGGAGGCTTTTTTATGTAGGAATGACCCGAGCCAAAAAAGGCTTGTTTTTCACCTCAGCCGATGATTATGGTGGCATAAAACCAAAAAAACCTTCAAGATTTTTGTATGAATTAGAAATAGTTGAAGATAAAAAACCAATTGAGCAAAAGGTTTTGTTTGAAATACCAAAATTTTATACGCCTTCTAAAAAAATAAAGTTACCCTTACCTCCTTATTTCTCCTACACCCAACTTGCCGCATTTGAAAAATGCCCCTTACAATACAAATTTGCCTTTATTTTAAAAATTCCTCGAGCCGGCTCTGCAACTTTAAGTTTTGGAAAGACAATGCATAATACACTTTTTAAGTTTGTGAAAGAATCTCTAATCAATGATAAATTATCATTGAAAGATTTATTGAAAATTTATGATGAAGAATGGATTGACGAATGGTATGAATCAAAAACCCAAAAAGAAAAATATTATCAATTGGGTAAAAATTCTCTAAAAATTTTTCTAGAAAACTTTCGAAGAAAAAAGCCAAAAGTTAAATTGCTTGAAGGCAAACCCGCTTTGGAATTAAATTTTAACTTTAAATTAAAAGATTATACAATTAAGGGGCAAATTGATAGAATAGATGAATTAAAAGAAAAAGAAGTAGAAATAATTGATTACAAAACTGGCAAAGCAAGAGAAAAGCTCTCAAAAGAGGATAAAGAACAACTTTTAATTTATCAAATTGCGGCAGAAAAAGTTTTGAATCTAGTGCCAAAAAGACTTACATATTATTATTTAGATGAGGGGAGGGAAGTGTCATTTGAACCATCTTTGCAAGAAAAAGAAGATTTTAAAGAAAGACTCCTTCAGTCTATTGAAAAAATTAAAAAGAGCAATTTTGAGCCAACCCCAGGCTATTATTGCAAATTTTGTGACTTTAAAGATATCTGCGAGTTTCGCCAAATCTCATAAACTCCTCTTTTTTTCTCTAGTATTCTATTGTATTCCTAGTTCTTTAACTAATTGTCTAATCCCTTACTTGTGGTATGCGAATTGATAAGCTGTATATAATAAGGTAGAGCGAGCTCCAAAGTTATTATTCTTGACATTTGTAAAACCGGGTAGTATAATTGAAGAATTAAACCTGCACCTTAAAAGGAGGGAAAATGGAGTTTCTAAAGGCTTTGCCAGAAGAAGATAGAGAGGAAATTGAAAACAAAGTTAAGGCGAGTATCGAGAAATTTGCCCTAATCCTCAAAGCCTGCCGAGAAACAATAGAAGAGGCTCAAGGAAAAATAAAGAATCTTGCTCTTAGGGAAAAACTGGTGAGACTAGTCGAATTTGTTGCTCCGGAAGAGAAAGAAGTTCGCACACAACGTGTAAAGGTTCAAGTTGTTCCCCAGCCTCCAAGAAAAGAAGTGGATCCCTCGGGTTTTATAAACCTTTTGGAATCACTTTCCTCGGACAAAAAATTAACAAGCACCGTCTTAATTGGTTGTATCAGGATAAATTATAACGAAGCCAAAAAATTACTTGAGACATTCTTTAGTCCAGCCTCAGTAAAAAAGTTAGATAAGATCACCACTGAGACACCCCGGGATCCCCATGTTTTGGTGGAAGTTCTTGCAGGAAAGGAGGGGCAATGTGATAATAAAAGGGCCTGATAAAGGTGGCATTGTGACAGTTGTAATCTTTTCGTGGGAATTTAGATTTATCTGGCCAGAAGAAAAAGCAGAGCCTGAAATCCTAAGAGTTGTTAATCTTGCCAAGAGTCGGGCATATCAAAAGGAAGATATCGAACCGCCAAATCAGATACTCGATCGAGCAAAGAATCTTGCCAGAATTCGGTTTTGCGCCTTTGGAAAGAATAAAGACTACTCCGGAGAGCAATTACCGCTCCCGTTTTAGGGGGCGGTTTTCTTTTTGAGAAAATTATGGTAATATCAAAAAACATGCCTTTTATGACTTTAGAGGAATTCAAGCGGAAATATGGACATGAAATTGGAGGAATCTGGGTGCCAAGAGTGACTGCTATTACAGATATTGTTGCAAAGCCGGCTCTTTTGAAATATTACGCTCAGCAGGAAAGTTTTGAGGCGGCTCAAATTCAACTCAGAAATTCTGCCCATTGGGGAAGTTTAACACATAGAACAATAGAAGAAATTTTAAAAGGAAATAAGCCGGATGTTAACCCAAGAATATTACCATCTATTGAGGCTTTCTTGCGCTGGAAACAAGAGCATGAAGTTATTGTGCCAGAACCAGAGAAAAATATAGAGCGAATGATTTTTGACCCTGATAACCTCTATGCAGGGAGAATGGATGCATTAGTTGAAATAGATGGAGAATTAGGAGTTTTAGATATAAAAACAGGAACAGGAATATGGGAAGAGTATTATCTTCAGACAGCTGCATATCTTAATGCTTACAACAGAATGGTTTCTCAAGATGAAAAAGCCAAAAAAAGATGGATTCTCAGAGTTGAACAATATGAGGAATGCGAGATATGCGGAGCCAAAAAGCGAAGAAAAAGCGGGAAAGAGGTTATAAAAGGAGGAAACCCTTTCTGTGAGCATAAATTTGGAAAAGAAATTGGTATTTTTGAATTTAAAGAGCTTGATGGGTTTGAGCATGATATACAGGCTTTTTTGAGTGCTAAGGAGTTATGGGAGTGGTATAATAGGGAGTTCTTAAAGCAGATTAAGAATTATCCAAAATTTAAGTAAAAATAAATTTAAAATTAAAAATTAAAAATTTCAATTCAAAATTCAAAATTATCAAAATTCAAAATTATGACAAAAGAGGAGGCAATCAATTTTTTAAAAGAGAATATTCAAACTCAAAATCTTATTAAGCATTCTTTGGCAGTGGGGGCGATAATGAAGGCTTTAGCAGAGAGGTTTAATCAAGATGCAAATAAATGGGAAATTTGTGGACTTTTACATGATATTGATTATGAAAAGACAAAAAATGAACCTGAAAAACATTCATTAGTTGGGGCAAAGATGTTAAAGGAAAAAGGTTTAGATGAGGAAATTGTTGAGGCAGTAAAAACTCACAACGAAGCACATGGAATTGAGCCTAAAAGTTTAATGGCAAAGGCTTTATATGTTTGTGATCCGCTCTCAGGCCTGATTGTGGCGGCAACCTTGGTTTTACCATCAAAGAAATTAGAAGATTTGACCGTTCAGAATGTTTTAAACAGATTTAAAGAAAAAGCTTTTGCAAGAGGGGCAAATAGGGAAATTATAAAAAAATGTGAAGAATATCTTGGGTTGTCGCTTGAAGAATTTATTGGGATTGCTCTGGAAGCGATGCAGGAGATAAGTGGAGAACTGGGGTTGTAGAAAAGACTTGGTTCAATTTTAAGTCAATGGTTTTTTGGACCGGCAACCGGTATGGTCATTGGACAAAAGTCAATAGTTAAACTAATAACCAACTTCCAATGCCTATACCGGCAGCCGGCCCTGATGACCAATACCTAAACGTATTATGAAATTCATTGCCGACCTACATGTTCACTCAAAATATTCAAGGGCTACTTCTTCTCAGGCAGATTTAGAAAATTATGCAAAATCTGCAAAAGAGAAGGGAATTTTAGTTGTAGGAACAGGAGACTTTACTCATCCCCAATGGCTTCAAGAAATTAAAGAAAAATTAGAACCTGCAGAGGAGGGGCTTTTTAAATTAAAAAATTCTGATAACCCAACTAGATTTCTTTTGTCAACTGAAATAAGTTGTATCTATTCCAAAAATGGTGCGGTTAGAAAAATTCATCTTGTGATATTGGCTCCATCAATTGAGGCAGTAGAAAAAATTAATACTCAACTTGGCTGGATTGGCAATTTAAAAGCCGATGGAAGACCAACTTTGGGTTTAGACGCAAAAGAACTTTTAAAAATTGTTTTAAATATCTGCCAAGATTGTCTGGTCATTCCCGCGCATATTTGGACGCCTTGGTTCTCTTTGTTCGGCTCCCGCTCTGGCTTTGATTCAATTGAAGAATGTTTTGAAGAATATTCAAAATATATTTATGCTGGAGAAACAGGACTTAGCGCAGATCCTAAAATGTGCTGGCGGATTTCTGAATTAGACAAAATCACTCTTATCAGTAATTCAGACGCACATTCGCCTCAAAAACTTGGAAGGGAGGCAAATGTTTTTGATACAGAACTAAGTTATTATGCAATCATAGATGCAATTAAAAAGAAAAACAAAGAAAAATTTCTTTATACAATCGAGTTTTATCCTGAGGAAGGAAAATATCATTATGATGGACATAGAAACTGTGGAGTGAGGGTGTCACCGAAAGAGGCAAAGAAATATAACAATGTTTGTCCTGTTTGTGGCAGGCCTTTAACTTTGGGAGTGCTTCATCGAGTAGAGGATTTGGCAGACAGAGAAGAAGGTTTTGTACCGGAAAATGCTATTTCTTACAAAAGCCTTGTACCACTTCAGGAAATTGTTGCAGAAGCTATATCCCAAACTCCAGGCACAAAAGAAGTATTAAAGGAATACCATAATCTGATTGATCAGTTTAACAATGAATTCAATGTTTTGTTAAATGTTAAAGAGGAAGATTTAAAATCTCAAACTCTGCCAGAAATTGTTGAAGGTATTATAAGGGTAAGAGAAGGAAAGGTGAATATAGAACCTGGTTATGATGGAGTGTTTGGCAAGGTAAGAATTTTCCAAGAAGAGGAAGTACAAAAATATTCGGCTCAGAAAACTTTATTTTAAAAAAGAAATTTGTATAGTAAAATGAAATAACATGGCAATTAATACTACATCACAAAACTTGGGTAGATTAACTTTGCCGAAAATAAAAATTGTCGGTGTGGGGGGTGGGGGATGCTCAATTGTGAGTGAGATTGCAAAGATTTTTGCAAGGAAAAGAATAAAACATGGAAGTAAAATAGAGTTTATAGCAGCAAATGTAGACTGGCAAGCATTGAAAAATGTTCCCAAAAAAGTAAAGAAATTCTATTTTGGAGAAGAAACTACTCATGGACTTGGCTGTGGAATGAATCCAGAATTAGGAGAAAAAGCAGCACAAGGAGCGCAGCAAAAAATTAAAAAAGAACTTCAAAAGTCAGATTTTTGTATTTTTGTATCATGTTTGGGAGGAGGAACAGGATCTGGCGCAATGCCTATTTTTTCTCAAGTTGCCAATTCTTTAAATCTTTTAACTCTTGGGGTTTTCACTCTTCCTTTTAGGTTTGAAGGGCAAAGACGAATGGAAATTGCTAAATCAGCCCTAAAGAAAATCAAGCCTAATCTGAATTCAACGGTTGTTATGTCAAATCAGAAAATTTTTCAACTTATAAAAGAGCAAACTTCGCTTAAGCGGGCTTTTCTTTCAATGAATAAGATTTTAGCGCAGACTTTTGAAGGATTAATAGAAGCCTTGTATCAGCCGGGCATGATCAATACAGATTTTGCTGATTTAAGAAGTATTTTGAAACAAAAAGGCGCAACAGCATTTTTAAATTGCACCACAGCAAGTGGAAAAAATAGAACTACAACGGCTTTAAAAAGGTTGTTTGAAAATCCTCTCTCTAACTTTGAGTTGAAAGAATCGCAAGCATTTCTCTGTGATATTGCTGGTCCAAAAAATTTAAGTATGCAAGAAATTGAAAAAGTGGCTAGAACTATTTTTCAATTTAACCCAAAAGCAAAAATTATTTTGGGTATTAATTCTTTGCATTTAAAAGACCAGGTAAGGATTACTCTTTTGGCGGTTAAACATCTTGAAAAGGCAAAGCCCAAAAAAGTAAAGCCAAAAAAGGCAGAAAAAGAGTCAAAAAAAGAAGTTCAAAAAAAGCCAAAAAAGAAAACCAAAAAGAAGGTTGCCTCTCTGAAAATCAAAAAAAGAATCAGAAGAAATGCGCTTGATATCCACAAAATTGCAAAAGAAACAGAAGAGGAACTTTTGGGAGAGGAAAAGAAATGGGATATTCCTACTTTTTTAAGGCAAAAATTATCTTCTAAATAAAACTAATTAAAAAATATGGAGCAAGAAGTTAAAAAAGCAATTCTTCCAATAGCAGGTTTGGGTACCAGGTTTTTACCTCTCTCAAAAGTAATGCCGAAAGTCCTCTGGCCGGTAGTGGATAAGCCAATGGTAGAATATGCTATAAGAGAGGCAAAAGAATCAGGTATTGAGGAAGTAATTTTTATAACCTCAAGCAGGAAAAATATTGCTTTAGAATATTTTAAACCTTCTAAATCTTTGCAAGCTCTTTTAAGAAAAAGACAGCGAAATCATTTAATTAAGGAATTAGATGAGTTAAAAGAGCTGGTAAAAGGGCTTTCTGTGTCGGTAGCTATACAGAAAAAACCTTTGGGAGATGGAGATGCAATTTTGCAGGGATTACCAAAACTAAATAAGCAACCCTGCGGGGTAATGTTTTGCGACGACATTATTGAGTCAAAAAAACCGTGTCTTTTGCAACTTACTAAAATTTTTCAAACCTCTCAAAGGCCTGTAATTGCACTATATCGTATTGAAAACAAAGAAAGGCTTTCTTCTTATGGTGTGGTTGAGGTAGAAAAAATAGCAAGTAGAGTTTTTAAGATAAGAAGAATTGTTGAAAAACCAAAACCTGATGAGGCTCCCTCAAATTTGGCTATTGTTGGGCGATATGTTTTAACACCCGAGGTATTTGATTATTTAAAGAAGGCTGAAGTTGGCAAAAAAGGTGAAATAATTTTGGCAGAAGTTTTACAAAAAATGTTAAACGATGGAAAGACAATTTATGGATACGAATTTGAAGGAAAGTGGCTTGAATGTGGGGAAAAAGAAGAATGGCTAAAAACTCATTTATATCTTTCTTTGAAAAATGAAAGGTATGGTCCAAGATTAAAGAAATTTATTAAAGAAAATAAACTATTATGAAAAATGATTTATATGATCTCATTATTATTGGTGGGG
>Ga0190361_1000989_pt1 | contig 10924 bp, 9 predicted proteins | sample 48721845_MG_FD_161273 | JGI IMG/M metagenome (GOLD analysis project Ga0190361, IMG submission 161273) | Hydrothermal vent microbial mat bacterial communities from Southern Trench, Guaymas Basin, Mexico - 4872-18-4-5_MG | ecosystem: Environmental > Aquatic > Marine > Hydrothermal vents > Microbial...
CTTCTTCATTATATGCTGCAATAATCAGAGAAACTGTAGGGTGGTAGTTCTCGTCTGTTATAATTTCTGATTTACGAAGTAAGGATAATAGATATAAGAGAACGGGATAACCAATATAGGTATAAAATAAAAGGAAAATTGAAATCCAGAAGATAAGTTTTACAGCTAGCATCACCTCAATATCTCCCTATACATTGTGAGAAGTTTTTCTGCTTCTTTAGCCCAGTTATACTTTTTGAGAACCAATATTCTTCCATTTTGTCCCATTTGTTGAGCTTCTTTGGGGTGAGTTATGAGGTACTCAATTGCTTCTGCAATCTTTTCTGGATTAAGAGGGTCTACGGTTAATCCACTCCCTGTCTTTTCAATTATTTGTTGCCATAGGGGAAAATTTGAAGCCACCACAGGTAGTCCAGCAGACATATATTCAAAGAGTTTATTAGGTTGTGCTTCTATGTGATTGGGCTTGGGATGAAATAGTACAAGGCCTACCCGGGATTTCCCTAATAATTGTCTTAATTCATCTCGTGTTTTCCAGCCTAAGAATTCTACATATTTCCACCCGGGTAACTGCCTCAATTTTGTTTCTAAAGCAGAGGGAACAAAATTGCCTATCAAAAGCAATTTGATACCCAAATTTTCGGGTAAATACGACATTGCTTGGATCATCTCCTGTGCGCCTCGGATCTCCGTAATCTGCCCTACATATATAATGTAAGGAGGTCTTTCTAAATAAGGTATTGTATCCTCAATAGTGATTTCATTTAAAATCGGGAAATTTTGAACTATCACAGTTTTAGAATGTGGAAAGCGATGCGCTATTGCTGGAGTTGCTGCGACAATCTTTGTATAAAATCGGCAAGCTATTTTTTCAATTAATTCTGCAATTTTTGCTATTATCCTGCGTATCTTTGCTGGTATCCAATACTTGCTAAGAATCTGCCGTGGAAAATCTTCATGTACATCATAGATTACTCGTTTTCCTAATAGACTGAGTAAAATAGCCACTGGAATAAGTTCCGGATCATGGAAGTGATAAATAGCAGCCTTTTCGTATAGAGCCAATTTAAAGGCATACCACGGTAGTACTAGTATGCGAATTAGTCGGTTATAAAGTATTGGGAGGGCAATGATTCTAATACCTTCAACTACTTCGTTTTTTCTATATTGGGATATTAAGGTAACATTGTAGCCTGCTTTGGCCAATGTATTCGCTTGCTTGTAAAAAATGCGTGTATCAAATGTGTTGTGAACAGTAGTGAGAATGCAAACTTTATTCACTCTTAAGCGCTTCTTCATAGACCTCTATGGTTTTTTTGGCATTTTTTCCCCATGTACAGTTTTCTAATATAAGTTTTCGAGCTCGTTCCCCAATCTTTTTGGCCTCGTCGGGATGCCCCAGAAGATAGTCAATCGCTTTAACTAAGCTTTTCGTGTCTTTAGGTCTTACCAGGAATCCAGTATAACCATGGTGAATAATACCATCTACGCCTTGTCCCTGAACACCTATAACTGGTTTAGCATGGGCCATAGCCTCTATATAAACCAGACCAAATGTTTCCCGCCAGCTTGGAAGCACAAAAATATCGCAAATTGACATGTATTTCATAGTTTCTTGATGTGAGAGTTGTCCTAAAAATTCTACATGTTTATTAAGGTAGAGGTTGGACACAAGCTCCATAAGACTTTGTTTCATTGGACCATCGCCTATTATTAAGTAAAGTAAATTGCTATATTTTTTCACTAATTCTTTTAAGGCGTAGAGGACTATATCTATCCCTTTAGTGGGAATCAAACGGGCAACACTTAATATTATCTGACGTTCTCCATATTTACTACGCAATTCTTTGTCAAGAGGACAAATTTCTTCCGGATATATTCCGTTACAAATTGTACTAACTTCTCTCCCGAACAAAGATCTAAAGGCTTTACTCAGTCGGGGGCTGGGTGCAATCACTCTGGTTGCAAAGTTAAATACCTTGGTGAGGGCTTGGAAACATTTTTTGCTCCGTTTAGCGGTGATATCTATATCAGTTGCTCTTAAGGTAACCACAAGTGGCTTATTATATCTTTGACTCAAAATCATACCTGCGTAACCATCTGGTAGAGCCATGTGAGCATGGATTAAATCAAAAGTAAAGTCTTTATACAGATCTTTGATGAGCCTTTTTATACCGTGATACATACGAACTCCAGATGATGAGAAATATAATGCTCTGGGAAATGCGACATATCTTGGACGATAAACTTCAATTCCTTCTATTATTTCGTAATTAGGAATTTTTGAATACAATTTCCATCCTTTACTCAGGTAGTTAATGGGGAAAGGAGTATAAGGAACTGGAGAAACTACTTGAACTTTACAGCCTTGAGAAGCAATAGATTTTATCAAGTTGTGTACTGCTTTTCCCCAAAATAGATCATAATAGACCGGATAAAGATGAGATATATGTAAAATATTCATTTTTTAATACTTAATTTCCTCAACACACTTTAAAATCATTCCGTAGTTATCTTTATTCCACATTGGTTGTAAAATTATACATGAATTTCGCAGAGACCACAAGTTTTCGACGTAATTCATTTAAATATATTTCAGAAGTATTTAATAATGAAGAAAGGCGCTAAGATCAGTCAGAATCAAATTCTGTAATTACCTTACCCCCAGATACTTCAATATCCCCCTTGCTGCCTTTCTTGCGTCTGCAATAGCACTTACAATGTCACCTCTTCTATTTACTACATCACCGCCTGCGAAGAGTCCTTCTACTGAGGTCATTCCGTTCTCGTCAACAATTATTCTAGTACCTCTTTCATCCAGCTGGATTTTGCCCTTGAATTCCTCATTAAGAAGTGAATAATCCGCTCTCTGCCCAATTGCCTGTATCACAGTATCCGCTTCCATTTCATATACCTCGTCCTCAATTGGAACCGGTTCGGGTCTTCTCCCGCCTCTGTCAACCATCCTGGTCTTTACATATTTTACAACCTTTATGCTACCATCTTCATTTTTCACGATTTCAACGGGCAATGTCTGGGTCATAAAAATCACACCCTCGTCTTTGGCTTCTCTTTTCTCTTCCTCATGTGCAGGCATATCCACCCATCTCCTTCGGTACATGATAATTACTTCTTCTGCTCCCAGTCTCAATGCGGTCCTAGATGCGTCCATAGCCACATCTCCACCACCGACTACGATTACCCTTTTACCAATCTTCACTTCTTTACCCATGCTAACGTCCCTAAGGAAATCTGCTGCCTGAATGACTCCCACAGCGTCTTCTCCGGGTATTCTCATTGTTAGGCCTCGGTGGAAACCAACTCCTATGAATACGGCATCATACTCTTGAAGCAATTCCTTCAATTTTATTTCTCTACCGACTTTTGTATTGAATTTTATCTCCACTCCTGTACTCTTGATGAATTCTATCTCTTTTCTCAGTACTTTCTCTGGAAGTCTGTACCTCGGGATACCATATCTCATCATTCCACCGGGTTCAGGATAGGCTTCGTAAATGATAACCTCTATACCGTATTTTCTCAGATAGAATGCCAGCGTCAATCCTGCAGGACCGGCACCGATAACTGCCACACGCTTTCCGATCTTTTTCTCTTTATCAACTTTTATGACTTCCCCGTAATTGCCAACTTTAGACGCCCCAAATCCTTTGAGATATCTTATCTGAACCGGCTGTCCCCTCCAAGAATAAATACATGCGTCTTCACAGTTGTGGGTACATACGATCCCGCAGATTTCCGGAAGAGGATTGTTTTTAAAGAAGATGTCAAGAGCATCTTTATATTTTGCTTCCCTGATCTTTTCAATGTATTCGGGAATGAACATATGAGTTGGACATCCATCCACACAGAGTGCACATCCAAGACATCTGTAGCCTTCAACTACAGCCTGCTCATCTGCAAACCCAAGAATTACAGGATCAAAATCTTTCTTTCGCTCTTCGGGGAGTCTTTCTGGCATCTCTTCTTTATCAAATTTCAAGAGGTGTGTTTCGATATCAGATTCCCAACCAGTTCCCGGCCCTGAATCTCTATTCAAATTAGGGATAAAGACATAGTCTTCTCTGTTTGGAGAGACAATAAGGTATTCGGTTGATAGTTTGAGTGATCCTGTAGGACATATATCTACACATTGACCACAGAAGCTGCATCTTCCATAATCAACCTGTGGTCTCAAATTTGTAGTGCCAGGCTTTGGCTCGATTGTGTCTATCGGAACCATGGTAATGGCCTGACAGGTACATATTCTTGCGCAGTTTCCGCATCCGATACACTTCTCCCAGTCGTTGACGTGAACACCTCTATACCTAGTGGCGGGCTCTTTTTTCTCGTAAGGAACCCTCACTGTGTGAGGTTTTTTGAATAAAAACTTTATAGCATCAAGTGGTGAAAATAGACTTTTTACACTCATAATTCACCTACCTTTCTATATCCGGTGGACAAATATCCAGACTGAAAATCATTACTGGAACATCAGCTATCCTCATTCCCACTATTTTCTCTTTTGCAGCTTGGAAACAGTGTGGCATACTGGGACCCCTTACATGAATTCTGTATGGTTTTACTCCACCATCTGAAACGATATAATACCCGTACTCACCTTTAGATGACTCCACCTTTACATAAACGTCTCCTTGAGGAACTTTCCATTCAAGCGGGTGAGGGAGTTTCACCATTATTGGTCCCTCAGGTATGGACTCAAGAACCTGTCTCACTATTTTGATACTTTCTTCAAATTCTAGTCTCCTTTGTAGCATTCTTGAATAGATATCACCATCGCCGGTAATAGGTACATCAAACTCAAGTCTATCATATACGAGATAAGGGTCATCTTTTCGTACATCTGCTGGATAACCTGAAGCCCTCAGATTGGGTCCTGTAACTCCCATTTGAAGAGCGTATTCCTTTTCTATGACACCCACCCCTTTTGTTCTTTTCTCAACCACTGCATTGTAGAACATTAATCTATCATAGTCTTTGAGTCTTCTTTCAAGGTAATCCATGAGTTTTAAAACCCTCTCTCTAAATCCCTCCGGTATATCTCTTCTCACTCCACCTGGCTGGATGTAAATATGATAGATTCTACCGCCTGTAAGTTCTTCAAATCTATCCAGAATATAATCCCTGTCACCTATTGTCCACTGGGGTATGGTATAAAGACCAAGAGCTCCCGCAACTCCACCAAAATAAAAGAGGTAAGCAGCCATTCTGGCCATCTCAAGCACAAGAACTCTTATGTATTGCGCTCTCTCTGGTGGTGTTATCCCTGCCAGTTCTTCGACTCCCATGGCATACAGAATTTCATTCACATCAGGTTCTGGAACACATATTCTTGGAACCATGGGAACATTCTTGATCCATTCCCTCTGTTCCATGAGTTTTTCGAATCCTCTGTGCAAATAACCTACAGAAGGCTCCATTTTCACAATCTCGTCCCCCCGAGCCCAGAGATGATAGCTCATATTACCAGTTACACCAGGATGCTGGGGTCCTATAAAGTATTCAAAGTATCTCGTCTTCATCTCTAACTCCTTTAATTTTATCCATTCCTTGTCTCAAAATTTCGGTTAAATCAATCATGCCATATTTCTCTCTGACATATGCCCTGGTGTCAAAATCCTTTCTCATTGGAGGTGGGCCGTCCCAGTCTTCCAGAAATAGAGGTTTTAAGTTGGGGTTGCCGGGAAAGCTTACACCGAACATTTCGTAAATTTCCCTCTCATATGTTTCTGCCACGGGAAAAACTGGAATCATTGTTTCCATTTCCGGATTTTCTCTTGAGATTTTTGTTTTTACCATAAGATGAACTTTATCCTCGTACGACCACAAATGGTAAACAAGCTCAAATTGATTTTCCTTAATCCAATCCACACAAGAGATAGAAGAGAGGTGGATGAAGCCTTTCTCCTTTAGATAGTAGAGCAAAGGTTTGATATTGATGGGGTCTATGTAAAATTTCACCCTACGTTCTCTTTGAACCTCAGCCCTGACTTTGTCTCCAAATCTCTTGACTATATCCTCAACAATCTTCCCTTCTATTCCCATTTTATCACACTCCATTTCTTCACATCAAAGACCTTGGCCTGATTTTCTTTATACCACTTGATGTTCTCTTTGTACTTTTTCCATCCATTGGCCTCACCCTTGGCAATTATTTCTCTGAGTTTTACAAAGGCTTCAATGATCGCTTCTGGCCTTGGCATGCAGCCGTTGATATAGATATCCACTGGGAGATAGAGGTCAAGTCGTTTTATTGTGTTGTAAGAATCCCAATACATACCGCCGTTCAGAGTACAGGAACCAAATCCTATCACATATTTTGGATCCGGCATCTGTTCATAACTTCTAATTACTCTCTTTAAAGTTTTTACAGTAAGATAGCCTGTGATCAATAGAATATCCGCCTGACGCGGAGTTGCCATTGGGGCTATCCCAAATCTTTCCATATCAAATCTCGATGTCATTGTGGGAGGCATTTCTACCGCACCACAGCCGGTGCAGAAGTGCATCATCCATAAAGATCTTGATTGAGCAAATTTGAAAAGTCCCATTTTTCTCACCTCCAGATTGCAACAATGAGTAAGCCTATAAGGCTTATGACGAGCGGGTATTTCCAGTAAAATTTAACAGCCTGCCCAATTCTAAATCTCGGCATAACTGCATTAATAATCACTAGAGTGATGAAGAGAAAAAATGTTTTCAATATGAAGGTCAACCAGTTACCTCCACCAAAGAATATATCCACAACAAGGCCGGTCTCAACAATGATACCTACAGCATGATAGAGCTGGAGCAATCCAAGGAATTTTCCACTGTATTCCACCATTGGTCCTGACGCAATTTCATGGGGAGCAATCACCTGATCGAAGGGTTTTTCACCCATCATACCATGGAGGGCTATAAGTCCTGCAAAAGCAGATATAAAGAATGGGAAGACATTCCAATGAGGAAAGGCAGATTGTACAGTAACAAGAGTCGCTATGGATGCGGTTCTGTAATGTATCATCGGAGCAAGAACCGAAAGGAAGAATACCAACTCATACCCCAGCATGAGGGTTAATCCTCTTGCTATACCTATGGTTGCGTTGGGATTTGCCCCCTCGCCTGCTCCCAAAGCCATTCCCAATGGAGCAACTACAAGAAGATAAAATACCACGAAAATATCGCCTTCAAAAGAGAAGAGGGGTCTGAAACTCCCGAGAGGAATGAAAAATAGGCTTACAAGAACCCCGGTAAAGGCAATTACGGGCCCCAGATTGAACATTACCCCGTGACTTGCTTCGTTACTCTTGGCAAACAGCTTGAGAACGTCCAGAATATTCTGATAGAAGGGGGGACCATATCTTCTATGAATCCTTGCTATAACTTTACGTGCAATACCTCCATATAGGAGTCCAAGAATAATTACTCCAAAAACTATTCCCAGGTATTCAATAATTTTCAGAACCATAGTTTACCTCCATAGATTAAGATTAAGAGGAGAAGAGTAAACCCCAGGTAAACTATATAGTCGCCGTGACTACCACTGTACACTCTCCTTACAGCATCTCCCAACCCATCAACAAATTTAGAAAGCCAGTCATATAAGGACTCTATTCGTAATTTAAGAAAGCCTTTTATTTCTCTTTCCAGAAAGAGGTAAAAGTCATCTACATAATGGAGTTTATAACTTTCGTCCACAACCTCACCGGCTGTGAAATTATCGAATTGATGCACTTTCCTGGTTCTGCCGCCAAGAAGATAAACTATGAAAGCAAAGACAAAGGCTGCAGCAAACACAATTCCCACATAAAGTGCATTAAATTTGCCCAGTGAGGTGACAATGTATGAGTAGCTATGTTCTATCTTGCCGATTCCAAATATGGAGAGGAATCTATCGATATAATAGAGTACTATTCCAGGCTGCACACCAAAGAGGAGCAAAGGAATTAAGAGAACTATAATCGGGAAGGTGAAGTTAAAAGGTGCCTCTTTTACATCTTCATATTTAGAGGGTAGTGGCCCAAGAAATATAGAGTACACAAGTCTGAAGGAATACAGAAATGCGGTTATTGATGCGGTAAAAATGACTGCCGCAAGGAGTATTCTACCCTCTATTATAAAACTTTCGTATAACATCCACTTGCCAGGGAAACCCACTGTAGGTGGAATACCGGATAATGCAATGATCCCGAAAAGAAGACCTATGAAAGAAACGGGCATCTTTTTGATCAATCCTCCCAGTTCCGTCATTCTGGTTGTGCCTGTCCTGTAGGCAACAGATGCAATGGTGAAGAAGAGGAGGGTTTCAAAGATTGCGTGGCCAACAAATTGAAAGGCTCCAGCTGATATGGATAAGGGGGTTGCAAGAGCGATACCCGCTACAACATACCCGAGCTGGCTTATGCTGGAATAAGCGAGAAGTTCCTTTGAATCATCCTTTGTTGTGGCATATATTCCTGCAAAAAGGGCAGTAATACCTCCGAGCCACGCAAGAGTGAGCTGCAGGTACTTTGCCCCTATAAAGAATTTCGCAAAAGTGTAAAACATTATGAGGAAGTAGCCGAAAATTCCTATCTTCGAAACAGCGCCGGATAAAAGCGCAGTGAAGGAATGAGGACTATCTCTATAAGCATCCTTAACCCAAACATGGAACGGCATCAGAGCGGATTTTACCGCAAATCCAGCAAAGAGTAGAAGAAATAGTACTAACTTCTGTGCTTTACCAAGATAGTGGACCTCATTCATGAAATAGCTGCCTGTAAATCTGTACAATATCGCTATTGCTGCCACTATAAAATATGCACCCAATAGATTCCATATGAGATACTTAACGGCACTTTCCTTCCCGCCATCCCAGATACCAAAGAATGAAAATAAGGTAACAAGCTCCAAGGAGAGGAAAAGTGTTATGGAATCGTATGCATTCACAAAGAGAATCATTCCGGCAAGCAGGAACTGTACAGATAGGTAATAGAAATCACTGTGTTTTTCCTTGAATGAAGCAAGAATGGAAAGGAAGCCTATCACCACCACTATCTCCCCGATAAGCCAGGACAGGGGAGAAAAGGCCACAGCGTGGAGTTTGAATAACCCTATATCTATGGTGAAACCATATAACTTTCCATATAAGATGGAGTGGAAATAAAGGGAAAGTGTTGAACTGGTGAAGGCAATCGCATGTCCGAGGTGTTTCGAAATCTTGGCGCCGAGGTAAGTGAGAATCCCACCAACAAATAAAATTAGCAAAATATAGAAAAGGGTCATGGTCAACCTCCAATTACCAGATTTATGTATGAAAACTTCATAAATATCGCTTCAGATGCTTTTTCAAAGAGAGGAGTGATTAATCCCGGATTTACGCCAATAATAATTATGAATGCAGCCATAGCAATGATGGGCATTGCTTCAAGAAGATGGATTTCAAGATGAGAAGCCTCTTCATTTCTTTCGTAAAGGATTTTCATAAATCTTACATAGTAATAAACTTCGACTATTGCACCCGTCAAAATCAGAGAGAGTAAGAGATAAAGCCCTTGTTTCCCGGTGGATAAAAGAATAGATAACTTGCTCCAGAATCCTGCAAATAAAGGAAATCCTAAAAGGTTAAGAATAGCCAGAGAAAACAGGAGACCAAGCAGAGGGTTTTTCCTTCCCAGCCCTTTGTAATCATCCAGTTTATAAATCCCGAGATTTTTGATCACCATTCCCACCAGTAAAAAGAGAGCAACCTTTGACACTGCATGATTTACACCCTGAAATATAGCTGCTTTTAAGGCAGGGATTGTGCCTATCCCAAAAATTGCCACAACAAGTCCCATCTGACCTATGGAAGAATATGCTAACATTCTTTTAACCCGCTTCTGCTTCAGAGCTGATAATTCTGCAATCAGAAACGTCATAATTCCAAAAACGATTAATAGCTTGCTTCTTAATGGTAAATCCAACAGAGTAAAGGTAAGCCTTATTAAAGCGTAGAGGCCGGCTTTTGAAATAACTCCTGCAAGAAGTGCAGAAATTCCCTCTCCAGCGCCCTGGTACGCATCCGGGGCCCAGCCATTGAATGGAAAAATTTCAGATTCCACAAAGAAAGCTACAAGAATCAGAAGGAAGGCAACAAGTGCAACACTTTTATTTATAAAAGGCAACTTTGCGGCGATATCTGCTATATTTAAGGTACCTGTCTGTCCATAAAGAAGCGCGATTGCCACGAGAAAAAGAGAGGAACCTATGGAGCTAATTATTAGATATTTTATACCCCCTTCCAGTGATGCTTTCTGTTTCCTTATGGAGACCAGTGCGTATGATGAGATGGCAGTAATCTCAAAAAATACAAACAGATTGAAAAGATCTCCAGTCATAATAATTCCGGATGCGCCCATTAAATTTAGAATGAGGAGAGTGAAAAATTTGTCTTCAGGTTCCTCACCGGGGTGAGCAAGATAATATAATGAAATCAGGAAGCCAATTGTTAGTACAATTAGAAGAAATACAGCGGAGAATGGTTCCACAACCAGATTGATAGAAAAGGGAGGTTTAAATCCCGCAGTATAGGCAATTACTGGTGTTCTCAGAGATTTGAGTGCTAGACTAGCACCGATGTATAGATCGAAACCAATGGTTAAAAAGGCAATTATTTTTCCTGTACGTTTTACGAAAGGAGAGATAAGTGCTATGAAAAAAGCACCGAAAAGTGATATTGCAATAATCAGTATCGGATTCACCATCTCATCTCCTTTATTTTTCTAATATCTAAGGAATTATTCTTTTCATATATTCTTACTACTATAGAAAGAGCCATTGCAGTGACAGCAACACCTATAACTATGGCTGTGAGAACAAGAGCCTGAGGTATAGGATCAACCACTTTTGTCCAAGTTTTGTTCATAATAGGTGCAGTTCCACCACTTATATACCCTGTGGTTAT
>Ga0190361_1000990_pt1 | contig 10924 bp, 6 predicted proteins | sample 48721845_MG_FD_161273 | JGI IMG/M metagenome (GOLD analysis project Ga0190361, IMG submission 161273) | Hydrothermal vent microbial mat bacterial communities from Southern Trench, Guaymas Basin, Mexico - 4872-18-4-5_MG | ecosystem: Environmental > Aquatic > Marine > Hydrothermal vents > Microbial...
CATGGCAGCTAGAGAAAAGCCGGGTGACCCTGAGAAAATCGGTGAGATTAGGGAAGCCCTAAAGGAGAGCATTCGAATCGCAGAAGAGGCGGGAGTGGACACCAAGAAAATTGTAATAGATCCGGGGGTCGGCTTCGGGAAACCGTACGAATGCGACCTGGCCATGATAAGAGACCTGGGTCGGCTCAAAACCCTAAGGAAGCCAATACTGATTGGGGTGTCCCGAAAATCCTTCATTGGGCGGGTGCTTGGTCTGGAGAACCCCGAGGACAGGTTGAATGGTTCCCTAGCGGCAACCGCCATAGCCGTCTTTAACGGAGCCAACGCCGTTCGAACTCATGACATTAAACAGACAAGGGAGGCTGTCAGGGTGGCTGAGGCGATAGCCGAGAAAACAAGAATCGTGGAAAGAAACCCCTACAGTGCGGTTGAGCTAAACTTTCTCAAGGATCCGGACGACGGTGGCGACGTTATGGAGACCATCGGCGTCAGTGAACTGGGAATCCAAATGATGAAAGAAAAGACCACTAACCATAACATACTCATTAGTAACCTCAGCGCACCAGCGGCACTCTCGCTCAAACAGCACATGTTATCCGTCGGCGGTGATGTGGCGATGCCCGCGGGTGTAATCGACTTCACAACAGAAAGGTGCACAGTTTTACTGATGGGAACCACCAAACAGATTAAAGAAGTTGTACCAAAACTGAAAATCAATTTTTTCGATCTTCCAGAAATAGCGGATATCCTGCTTGACCTGATACAGGACTAATGGTACCCCTCCTCCCATAATTAATTATTTTCTCTTAATTTTTTTGTGGTAAAATTCTGTGATTTTTTCTGTGGCTTCCCTGAAGGATTTCACATGAATCCTTAGGGAGTTGATCAAATTATCAAAGTCTAAAAAATCTAAATCTATATCCATTGTTTGTATTGAACTGATTTTCTTTTTAACGTTATCAAAGAATTTCCTCACCTCCGAGAAGTCCAAAAGACCCGTTTCTCCGGAATTCCCAACGATCTCGTCTAATACGGGAATAAAGTCGCTTGCCACACTCTCATCCCCAACCCAGTCATCGAGCTGCCCGTATCTCTCAATAAATTCTTCCTTTATTTTAAGAAGAACATCTCTTATTTTATCACCGTTGTCACTATAGGCAACGAAAATCAAATTCTCGGAGGGTATCGCAACAAACTGTTTATCCCCCAGCACGATCATATCAAACTCTTCTCCGCTAATGTCTCTGCTGAATGATGAGATTGCACTCAGAAACCCCGTAATAAGGGCTTCATCGTACTCCAAACCACCATACTTACGGTGAAGAACACACAAACCGTTCCTAGTCAAGATGTACACATTATATATCAAAGTTGCCGCTTCTCCAAACACCTGTTTTCCCTGCTTAAGGGATATTTTGATATTAAGACGAATAAAAATTTTCGTCGGCTGATAAAATAAGTCTTTGACTCCCCTTTTAATCATCAGTTTCGTGGCAGCTCGTTCCAGTTAGGAGAAATAAAATTTGAAAAAATGTTTTGGTACTAAGAGGTTTGTTATTTTCTTCTCCACGCCTTCACCATGGACTGAGGCCAGTCGATGCTCAACAGTTTTTTAGCCATCTCCTCCGAGACGGCTCCTTTCTCCCTTCTCTCTATCACTGCTTCGATTGGAACTAGAAAGGGCTTTTCTTGGTTCCAGTCCCATCCGATAAACAGCTCGTCTTCATCGTCGATGTAAAGGCTAACTGCGCGGAGTTTCTGCCTGTGCTTTTCAGACCAGTCCTTGACCCACGCGGGTGCATTTAGAGCGGTGATATTCACTCTCTCTTTTTTGCGATTGTATTTGTTGAGTTCGTCAGGCAAAACCGCGTCGATGAGATGAGTGTGTCCGTAAACTATCCTCAAGTTCCTACTGGTTACAGTTTTTCCCTTTGAGAATCTGCGCCACCAGTCAAGGATTCCTTTAATCGAGGCTTCACGATTATACCTAGTACCCACCAGTCTATTCCAAATCTTCCTTCCATAAAGGTAGAAAATACGAGGTCCACCCAGAATAGCCCAGAGAAGAATTAGACCAGCGTTACCTAAAACCGACAAGAGAGAAAGCACAGAGTCAAGAAAAGTAAGGTTCAAGCCCAAATAACTAAGGGGAAAGTACTGCATAAGTATAGGGTTTAGAACAGCAACCGCTATGCCTAAAGCGAGTAAACCGATAAAAAGATCCCCGTACCTACCAAACGCGAGCGCACCAGAACGAATCCCAGGTAAGAGCTTCCAAGGTTGAAACCTAAAAATTCTGTCAAACTGGTAACCGTGAACAAACAGGTAATCGCGGTTACCCTTACTCAGTGTTAAGACCTTCCCCTTTTTCTCGCCCTCTTCGTTCCCGTTCTGAGAGGGGTAACAGTCCTCGATAATGCTTAGTGTACGCTCACCTGATGGATAAACTCCAGTTATCGGTTTAAGGTCATAATCATGGTTACCTAAGAGATAAATTTTCTCACAGTTCATCCTTTGAAACAAATCAAAAATCGGTCTGCTGCAGAACTCAATCGAACGGTCTGGGGCGTCCCAGAGTTCTAGAATATCTCCAATCAAGATCAACTTGTCTGGGGGCTTCAAAACCTTTTCCTTGCGTCCAGCGCCCCAGGGTCCCAGCTTAATCTTGGTCTTTTCACCATTTTCCAAACGGATGAGCCAATTGATAAATTGGCCCAGTTTCTCCGGTTCACAGACCACACCCTTACGTCTCTCATCAGGGCTGGGGACCAACCCCAAGTGAGTGTCCGAAATGACAAATATGCTACCTCCGGCCAAAAAAACACCTCCGAACGGATGTGGAATCCGATAAAAAAACAACCAGCTTACCCCATAAAAGCGGCAAAAACCTTATTAAACCTTCCTAACTCAATACACCAAATATAAGATTAGGCAACCAAAAAGAAAAGTGAGTGAAAAAAGGCACAATATTCCAAAAGATTTTTAATACAAAGAAAATCATATCAAGGCAACAAGATTGGAGGAAACCGTAATGATTAAAACACCTTTGTGCGACATGCTAGGAATAAAGTATCCCATCATCCAGGCCGCAATGGGGCCCTTCTACACCACAAAGCTGTGTTCCGCCGTAGTCAACGCTGGGGCCTTCGGAATAATCTCTCACACAAACCTCTTGGGAGTAGACCCCGTACAATCCATGGAGGAAAGCATACACTACGTGATGGAACACTGCAAGGGCAACTTCGGGGTGAACATAAGGGTCGCGAGGCTGCAGATCGACGCCCCAGCCCTACAGGAACTAATAGTCCGACTCAGAAAGGAGGACCCCGAGATACGCGAAAGACTGAAGATGGTGGTAACCTCAGCCGGCAACCCCAAACCCCCGGCTCTATTCTTCAAAGAGCATGACCCCGATCTCCTCGTCTTCCATGTAGCTCCAACCCTCTACCACGCTATGAAAGTAGACGGACTTTGCGACGGCATAATCTGCACAGGCTACGAGGGAGGAGGCCACCAGAGCTACGAACGAGTAAACACCACAGTACTAGTCACCGAAGCCGTTAGACACTGTAAGAAACCCATAGTAGCCTGCGGAGGCTTTTCAGACGGCCGAGGCATCGCGGCAGCCTTGGCGATGGGTGCGATAGGCGTCCAGATGGGTACCCGATTTATCACCACGAAGGAGTGCGAGTTCCACCCGAAGTACAAGGAGTTCATTCTCAGATCCAAGGACTCCGACACTATGGTCTGCCAGGGAGCTTTTGGTCCCATTCGCCTTCTCAAAAACAAGTACGCCGAGGAACACGGCGAAATTCTGCCCCGGGAGGCAAAGAAGGCCCTGGAGCAGCAACTCGACTTGGATGCCATCAGGGAGGACACTAAGAAATACTCCCTCGCCTACGAGGGTGACATTGAGAACGGTCCTGTTCTCTGTGGCCAGTCGTGCGGCAACATCGACGACATTCCTACAGTCAAAGAACTAATAGAGCGGATGATGAAGGAAGCTGAGGAAGCCATCAAAAAGTTGAACACATATCTAACATGAAATTCTCCCCGATTGTTTTGCAATGTCTTTCCACAAATGGAATAAACTTACCCCTCCTTTTTTCTCCTCTGCGATTGCAGCTCTGTGATGCGTATTAAATTGTGTGGTGGTTAGCACTATTTTTAAATAATTGTTAATTAATGTATTAACGGAAGTCGCAGATATTTAACAATAGTTAATTATCTGGCAGTTATCGCCAAGTAAATTAAAAAGTGGTGTTCTGATTGAAGTCGCCCTGTGAACTCGTCATCTGGTACGTGCTTCCCAGCGTTAGATCCGAACTGGCCAAGGAAATGGTCAAACTCGGGTTGTCTCAAAAAGAGGTTGCAAGCAAGCTTGGAATATCTGAGGCAGCGATCTCCCACTATGTTAAGGGCAAGCGTGGAAAAAAAATTATTCTGGACAGAGAGACCAGAAATGAGATCAAAAAACTCGCAAAAGAGTTGTCCACTTCCGATGCTAACTCCAGTCTAATCCCTAAGATGTGCGAAATTTGTATCAAGGTGCGGAAGAGCCAGATTCTCTGCAAATTGCACCGAAGCCTTGAACCCGTCCCAGCTGGTTGCAACATTTGTTCAGAACTTCTCAAATAAGGAGCACATACCTTTCCGAAGTGAATGTTAAGGGTCACTGTTTACACAGTTATGTGCCACTAGGCTCCCTCCCCGTAGTCTGATTAGCGTTTCTGCGCTAATCCTCAATTAGATTAATTAAAGCGGTGGCGAAAAGACAGTTAAACGTTTACAGTTTAGTAAAATTCTTAAAAAAATATGGATGTGTTTAATTAATCAGGATGGTTGAAAAGAAGGTGTAGCTATGAAAAGAGTCTATATGGACCATGCTGCAACCACGTATGTCGATCCTGAAGTGATTCAGGCTATGCTTCCCTATCTCTCAGAGCGATTCGGCAACGCCTCGAGTCTTCACAGTTTCGGTAGAGAGGCGAAAGAGGCCCTTGAACATTCCAGAGAGGTCGTCGCCAAGGCTCTAGGCGCCAGCCCCGATGAAATCTACTTCACCTCCGGAGGAACCGAATCCGATAACTTGGCAATAAAGGGAGTTATGTGGGCGAATAGGGATAAAAACCATGTTATCACAAGCCTAATCGAGCACCACGCGGTTTTAGAAACCTGCAGCAGCCTGGAGGAGCGGGGGCTGGATGTCACCTATCTACCCGTGGACAGGTATGGTCTTGTCAGTCTAAATCATCTGGAGGACGCGATTACCGAGAAAACGGGTCTCATTACGATAATGCACGCGAATAATGAGATCGGAACGATAGAGCCCATAAAGGAAATTGGAAAAATAGCAAGGGAGAATGATGTTTATCTGCACACCGATGCTGTTCAGACGTTCGGTAAAATTCCAACAGATGTCAACGAGCTTAACGTAGACCTGCTCTCAATATCTGGCCACAAAATATACGGTCCTAAGGGTGTGGGTGTTCTCTACGTGAGAGAGGGTGTGCGAATAGAGCCGGTGCAGCATGGTGGGGGTCATGAGAAAGGGATGAGATCCGGCACGGAAAACGTTCCTGGGATTGTGGGCTTAGCAAAGGCGGTGGAAATATCGCAGCGAGAATTGGGGAAGGAGGCTGAGCGTCTAAAGCGGCTCAGAGACAGACTAATCAAGGGTGTTTTGGAGATAGAGGATTCCTGGCTCAACGGGCATCCCACCAATCGTTTGCCCAACAACGCCAATTTCGGTTTTGCTGGCGTGGAGGGCGAGTCTCTAATACTGCGCTTAGACGCCAAAGGGGTGGCCGCATCCACTGGTTCGGCGTGTTCTTCTGGTTCGGGTGCGCCCTCCCATGTGCTTACCGCCATTGGTTTGACTCCTGAGCAGACTAGTGGTTCACTCAGACTGACTCTTGGAAAGCGTAACACTGAGGAGGATATTGACTATGTTCTGGAGGTTCTACCCGAGATAGTTTCCGATTTGAGGAAGCTGTCATCCGGATAGGGGGGTTGTTAATATGTATAGTGAAAAGGTGATTGATCACTTTATGAACCCTAGAAACGTTGGTGAAATCGAGGACGCTGACGGGGTCGGTTCAGTTGGAAACCCCGTAGACGGTGACGTTGTTACGATGTACATCAAAATTGAGAATAATATCATAAAAGACGTGAAGTTTAAGGTTAAGGGCTGCCCGGCTGCAATCGCATCTGGGAGTATGACCACCGAGCTGGCTAAGGGAAAAACAATTGATGAGGGGCTCAAAATTAGTAGGGAGGATGTTGCCAAGGAGTTGGGTGGACTGCCGGCTAAGAAAAATGAGTGCTCCAATCTGGGTGCAGCCGCATTGCACGCTGCTCTAAGCGACTTTCTAAGTAGACACTCCCAAAAAACATAGTTCTTTTCTTGTTCCTCCGAATCGTAAATTGTTACCCTTGAGGGAATGCCGGGTAGTCTTTTACTAGGTTGGCCAAGGTCAGTTGTGCGGTGTAGGGTTTTCCGTCTCTGAATGCTTCCGAAATTATCGCTTTTTTGTGGACTTTGAAGCTGTTTGAGACCAGTCGAGACCGCTCTTCGGATTCTCCGCTTCGAGCCCAGTAAATCAGTATGAATTCTGCGCCCTCCTTGAGGAGACTTTCTACTTCTGGAAACTTTGCTTCCCTCATGAATCTGGGCTTCTCCTTGCTCAGCCTCTGATTCTCGATCTGGGTGATCAAACTAGGGTCTTCCGATAACTTTTTTGGGGAGGTTCCGAAAACTCTTGTAACCGCCCCGAGAGCCTTTGAGGCTGCGTTTCGCAGTTTAACGTCTTCCAGCAGCCTCAGGATGGGTTTAACCGTTTTTCCGTCCACCAGGCCTTCCTCGGCGTAGCGTGTGATTGCAATAATCGAACATAAGTTAACATCTTTGTTTTGGTTCTCTAACAGGTCAATCAGTTTGTCCAGAGTGTTTTCATCAACCTTTCCTTTTTCGGCGTAGAAGGCGAGTGCGAGGGTTGCGTTTATTAGGGTTACGGTGTCTTCTTCATCAAGTAGTTCAGTCAAGCTTTTTAGGCCTTCATCGTTGACCATGCCGTTTTCCGCGTAGCGTGCGAGAGCTAGTGCGGCGCTTGAGCGCACATAACTGTTTTCGTCTCTAGATAATCTTACTAATGGCTCAACCGCTTTCTCATCAACCAACCCTTTTTCCGCATAACTCGCTAGTGCCAGGGAAGCGTTCGATCTTATGACCGCGTTTTCATCGCCTAGCAGCATTATCAGTGGTTCAATGCTTCTCGAGTCGTAGATTTTGTTTTCAGCGTACCAGGCGAGTGCCAGTGTGGAGTTGATTCTACTCACGAAACTGGCGTCGCCGAGCAAACCAATTAAATAGTCTATAGCCCTCTTGTCAACCACGCCTTTTCTCGCATAGTTTGCCACCGCATACGAGGCGTTCATCCTAACTATTATATTCTCGTCGCCAAGCGTATCGATTAGTGGCTCTAAGGCTCTCTGATCAACCACACCCTTTTTCTCGGCAAAGCTTGCGATTGAGTAAGCAGCGTTTTCTCGTATTATCTCTCTCTCGCTCTTGAGAAGAGTGACAAGTGTATCAAGCGCCCTTTGATCCACCAAACCATTCATAGCGTATCTGCCAATAACGAACGTTGTGTTTTGAACAATCTCTATATTTTCATCGCCGAGCAATCCTAATAACGACTCCAGAGCGGTTTCGTTCACCAACCTGTTCTCTGCGTACGCACCTAGTGCCGCCAGCGCGTTCTTCTTAACATAAATATCCTCATCACTCACCAGGTTTGTGAGTGGCTGGAGAGCATTTTCAGTAACCAAGCCATTATCCGCATAAAATCCCAAAGCCAGTGCAGCGTTGGCTCTGATACGAGCGTCATCATCTTCTAAAAGTTTTCTTAGTCCGTCTAGGGCTTTTCTATCCACTTGACCTTTTTCTCCGTAGGTTGCTATTGCTAGTGCTGCGTTCATTCTGGTCGTTGGGTTCTCGTCTTCCAGTAGCCCTACCAGCGGCTCTAACGCGGCTCCGTCGATTAGGCCCTTCTCTCCGTAGGTTGCTATTGCTAGTGCTGCGTTCATTCTGGTCGTTGGGTTCTCGTCTTCCAGTAGCCCTACCAGCGGCTTCAAGGCTCCCTCCCAGAATTTCCCTCTCTCCGCGTATCTGGCCAGGGCTAGTGCTGCGTTGGCTCGAACGTTACTGTCCTCGTCTCCAAGCAGCCTGGCGATTGACCCCAAAGCGTCCGGGTTTAGCAACTCTTTCTCTGCGTAGGCTCCCAAAACCGCGGATGCAATAGTTCTGGTATCCACGACTTCATCGCTAAGCAGGCTGGTCAATGGTCCTAAGGCGTTCTCCGTTATCAGTCCCCTTTTAAGATACTCCTCCACTCCGTGTAGCGCGTTTAATCTAATCTGGCTATCTTGGTCGCCGAGAAGCACGGTAAGCTGCTCTAAAGCCTTTTCGGAGGTTACTCCCAGACTCGCATACTTAGCCAAAACCGCTGAAACTGCAACACGGACGCCATTATCCTCGTCCCTACACAAGGATACCAGTGGTTCGAGAGCAGACTCGTCAATCCGACCGTTTTCAGCGTAAAACCCTAAGGCCAGCGCTGCTCTTTTACGAACCTCACTGCCGCCGTCCCCTAGAAGGAAAACCAGAGGCGTTAACGCGCTATCGTTAACAACACCCATCTGCGCGTAAAGACCAACGGCTGCAGCGGCTCTTAAGCGGATTTCTTCGTCCCCGTCCCGGAGTAATCCTATTAGTGCTTCCAGCGCCCTGAGATCTACTAGCTCGTTTTCCGCGTAGCGTGCTAAGGCGATTACAACCCCCTTACGGATATTGTTATCCTCGTCTCTAAGCAATTTTACCAATTGTTCTATTGCTTCCCCGTCTACTATGCGGTTCTCCGCGTAACTCGCAACGGCATACACAGCATTTTCCCTAATCTGATTATCACCGTCGCTTAGCAGTCCTGTTAATGTTGTAACTGCTTCCGGAATGGTTAACCCTTTTGCTGCATACCATCTTATCGCTATGGCGGCGTTTTTTCTGATGGAGTCATTTTCGCTGCTGAGCATTTTGCTCAAAGTTTCTGTGGCATCGCTGGACACGAATCCCTTCACCGCGTACCTTCCAATCGCGAAGGTTGCGGCCCACAGAAGATCCGGCGTCGCTGTCCTAAAAAGCTCGACTAAGGGTGTGAGTGCCGCCTCGTTTACTATCCCTCTCTCCGCGTAAAACCCTAGCGCGGTTGCGGCTCTCACTTGAGTATCCTCTCTCTCCTCACCAAGTAGCCTTATCAGGTCTTCCACAGCTGTTTCTTCAACCAATCCCTTTTCTGAGTAGCGGGCAACAGCATCAGCAGCCCTCATTCTAACGTCAGCGTTTTCATCCGCAAGTAGAGAGGTGAGGCGTTCCAAGGTTTTCCTATTGACCAGAGCGTTATCAGCGTACCTAGCGATGGCGGTGGCTGCGTTTCCACGTGTGTATACATTCTCATCCCCAAGCAGTTTTGTTAATGGTTCAATGGCCTTAACGTCGACAATTCCTTTCTCAGCGTAGTTGGCGATAGCTGTTGCAGCGTATCCTCGAACAAAACTGTCCTCATCACTGAGCAACGTAATCAGGGAACTGAGAGCCCTAGAGTTAAAAATGCCGTTTTCAGCATACCGAGAAATAACTATTGCGGCGTTGCCTCGAATATCAGCATCAGAATCCTCAAGCAGCTTAACTAACTTCTCTAAGGCTCTTTCATCAACCATACCGTTATCGGCGTATCCTAGCAAAGTTGTCAGCGCATTTCCTCTAACACGCGCATTACTATGCTCCAGCAAAGTGATTAAGGGGTCTAGCGCCTTCCAGTTAACCAAGTGATTTTCTGCGTAAATTCCCAAGGCGTTTATCGCGTTTATACGGGTCTCGAAATCTTCATCGTCAAGCAGGGAAATCAGAGGCTCTAGTGCTTCGTGGAACAGTCCATGTTCCGCATATTTTACTACAACGTAAACAGCGTCCCTACGAATATTGCTACTCTCACTAGCTAATAATCCCGTTAAGGGTTTCAGAGCCTTTTCCGAGAACAATTGTTTTTCCGCGTAGTACAAAATTGTCTTGAGCGCGTTACTACAAACAGAAATATCCTCTTCTCCGAGTAGAGTAACTGTAGAATCCAAAACATCCCCGCTGACGATACCGCTTCTTGCATATTCACTTATTGCCTTGGCGGCGCTAGCCCGTATTTCTGCGTTTTCATCACTCAGCAGATTTGACAGAGGCTTCAGAACTTTTTCGTCTAATACCCCATTTTTCGAGTAGTTGGTAATCGCTACTGCGGCGACCTTTCTTGTCTCAGGATCTCTGTCGCTTAGCAGCTTTGACAGCTTTTCCAGCGAGTCTGGGGAGACCAGCCCCTTAGCAGCGTAAATGTTGATTGCCGCTGCGGCGTTGAAGCGGTTTTTCGGATTCTCATCAGAGAGCAGATTCACAAGGGGTTTCAAGGCAGTCTCGCTGAGTCTTCCCCTCTCAGCGTACTGGACAACAGCCTCAGAGGCTCTAGTGGAAATCTTGTCGTCCGCCTTCTCCAACAGCTTTACTAGCGATTCAAGCGCGTCATCATGAATCAACCCTCTTCGTGCGTACTGGGCTATGGCGTACGAGGAATTGGCGAGAATCTCACTATCTTCATCGCCTAGTAGCTTCAGTAAGGGTGAAAGTGCTTCCTCATTCACGATGTCATTCTCGGCGTAAAGGGAAATAGCCAGCGCGGATATTGCACGGATAGCCTCGTACTCATCCTCGAGTAATTTTATCAGCGGGTCGATTATTTTCTCGTTGACTATCTTCCTTTCTCCGTACTGCACGACTGTAATTACTGCACTTAGTCTGGTTGCGCTGTCCGTGTCGCTGAGAAGT
>Ga0190361_1000991_pt1 | contig 10922 bp, 9 predicted proteins | sample 48721845_MG_FD_161273 | JGI IMG/M metagenome (GOLD analysis project Ga0190361, IMG submission 161273) | Hydrothermal vent microbial mat bacterial communities from Southern Trench, Guaymas Basin, Mexico - 4872-18-4-5_MG | ecosystem: Environmental > Aquatic > Marine > Hydrothermal vents > Microbial...
CACCACTTGAAACTTAAAATGAGCTGTGTAGCGTTTCTTTCGTTTTGCAGACATCATCAGCCTCCTTCAGGGCTCTCTCTACCCTCTGATGATGCCTATTATAACATGTCATCACTAGCATTACCGGTGGTACAAATTTTGGGGGGCAGTTTACTGGATAAATCCATATAGACAGATTTCCGTGTGACAAATATGTGACAAATTGTGTTGAAAAACGCTGAAACTATGGTAGTACGGCTGAAAGCCAAAAAAAGGAATTTCCAGGGGAAAATAGCGGGATCAGATTGGCTGGGAAGCAGGGATTCGAACCCCGATTCCATGATCCAGAGTCGGGTGTCCTAGATTTAAGTTTATTTTTTTCAAATAATTCAGCACTGCAAAGAATTTTTTTTTAGTCTCACCCTTTAATTTTCATTCTCAACGGAAATTCCTTCAAATTATTAAAGAAGCTCCTTGTTACATTTATCTAAGAGCTTCTTTTCATACTCTTTTTAAAAGGCCATCTGGAAATCTTGGCCCATATCACACTTTCAACTCCATAATTTGAATCTAAATTATCGATAAAATTAAACAAAAGTACTCCTTTTGTTTAGAGGTTTTATAAATCAAACAATTATAAAAGGCAAGCTTCTATGGAAAATAGAGGCAAAAAGGAGGAGTAAGGTGAAAGCTTTAAGGAGTGTTTTGGTGTTAGTCATCTTTATTTTGACATTTGGAATTCATCTTTTCTCTTCTAGTTCAATTATTCAGAATTCAGCGGAGGTTAAAGAAGAAAAATCTCAATCTGCTGTCATTAAATTTAGTAAAAATGATAAGTATCTGACACCTCAAGTTGGAATCAATACCTGGGCGATCCCCTTTGGAGTAAATTTTGAGTATGGCTTAAAGAAAAATATCGGTATAGGTGTTACTACCATGATGTGGACTTGGGGAAGCGAATATTGGTCCAATACCCTCATCGACATTTCTGCAGAGGCAGCATATCATTTCACAGAAATAAAGGTTGATAAACTTGACTTATATGTTGGAGGCGGGCTTGGATTTGCCATTTATTCTTGGCATTGGAAATCTGGATATGAGTGGCTTATGGAAGGTGGGTCTGGTTCCTCAGGTATTTTTCTCAAGCCTATTGTTGGCGCTCGCTATTATATCTCAGAGAAAATAGCTATTCATCTCCGCCTCATTGGTACAGTGTTAAACTGGGCTGGATTTGGGAGCACTCTCGGAGTAGGTTTTAAATTATAAATCTTGTCTCAAAGATATTCTAGCTATTATAAATCACCACTTATAGAAAGAGATTACATTATTGAAAATTATATTCTAAATTGCGTTCTTCTTGCCTAGAAAAATTGGCTGATGGTGATGGCTTAGGAAGGGGGAAAAAGAGATGTTTTCTAGGCTAAAATCCAAAAGAAAAAAGTCGGTTATAAAATTTGTATTCTCCTTCTTAATTTTACTCCTTTTTGCTAACAATCTTGCAGCAATTCAATATCGCAAGAATACAGGTAAGTTTAATCTTCTTGTAGTCATAAATGAAACAGAGCCAGAAAACAAATCATTAATCAGTAAGATCGAGAAAGAAATGAAAGCTGCTTCTAGGTATTTATGGAACGCAACCGGAGGACAACATCAATTTGGTGTGATTAAGATCTTAATTCCTCAGCATTGGGAAGATGACCCATCTTATAGAAAAATAAAAAATGAAAACCCAAACAATGCGGACATTGTTATCGGAAGTAATATTAAAGGTGCCCATGTATCAGATCGAATTTATATTAATCCCGAATATTTGGGTTCAGGTAGAGTCACCGTTCATGAATTCGGCCATTATGTTTATGATCTTGGGGATGAGTATTGCGATTACAAGAAGGTAGAAAGGGAGCAGAAAGTTTACAAAATATTCAGATTGGCAGGAAAATGGATAAAGTGTACAGAAAGAGTTGAATGGGAGACCAATGTCCCCTTTTGTCTAAAATCTGAAGATTACAAGGTCATAAAGGCAGATTCAAATGGAGAGAGTGCAAGCATTATGTGGTATCCATGGCTGGATTCAATTATTAACTTTTGCGATCAGACAAATCACAACAAGTTCGTGCAGTCTCATCAAAATAGAATTAACAACTTGAAAAGCTGTCTGGAAACTATCGAAGAAAAAGCAAAATCAAAGGGATATTCATTCAAAGCAGTGGGCGGGATAAGGCATAAATATGAGGAGCCAAAAATAATTAAAGTCAAAGACTCAAATCTTGCTCGTATCGTTCTTGTAATTGACCGTTCAGGTAGTATGGCGGGGAAACCCTTAGAAAGTGCAAAAAGCGCCGCAATGAAATTTGTCCAAGAAGTGAATGATGATAATTATGTTGGTGTTGTTCAATTTAACGATAGAGCTCAAATCGTTCATCCCTTAACAAAAATTTCATTTTCATCCAGGTTTAGTATTCGGTTAGCAATTAGCAGAATTACCTCCAGTGGCCTGACATCTATTGGAGCAGGACTCCTTTTAGGAAAAAGCCTATTGGAATCAAATACAAAAAGAGGTTTTCGAAACATCTTAATTGTTTTAACCGATGGTCAAGAGAATACCCCACCTTGGATTTCACAAATAGCCCCTCAAATTTTATCAGCTAAAATTCTTGTTTATGGTGTAGCTATGGGAGATGTGGGCACAACAAATAAATATCTTCGTGATCTCTGCAATAGAAGCGGTGGAACATATCAAACTGTGTTGGATTGGACAGGCCTTGCTCAAGTTTATAATCAAATCCAAGCCGAGATTAATCCTAGATGCACTATTTTGGTAAATAAAATAAACAAAATTAAAAGCGGAGAAACTTTGGAGATAGAAACAAATATTGATACATCGATTTCGTCGGGTTTAAAATTTAGTCTTGACTCTCTCTCAGTTAATGCTCTTAATTTCACCCTCTTAGACCCTTATGGAAAAATCTATGACTCTTCATATTATGGATATAGCTCAGGTACAGGTTTCAAACTTTTCAATATTCCTTCCAACGACATTAAGGCCGGGACATGGAAGATAACAATAAAAAATACGAGTAATTCGGAGGTAATTACTACAGTTAATGTTAAGGCCGAAAGCTCACTTCGGGTCAATGCTTCTGTTGATAACCAGCTAATTACTTTTCCTGAACCAATTCATATAAAAGCCAGCGCAAAAAAGGAAGGAATTGTTATAACTAATTTAAATGTTATTGCAGAAATATTAACTCCACTTGGAGAAATAAAAAGAATCCCTTTAAATGATAATGGTGTAAATGGAGATTTTATGCCCGGAGATGGCTCGTACGAGGCTCTCTTTTTTGATTACGATAGTGACGGAAATTATTCAATTACAGTCATATTCAGAAATGAAAAAAATGAAGCAACTTTGGGTCCGTTTTTTGTTGACCCTCCACCAGCAGAATTAGAATTGGCTAAATCATTCGAACTAGAACTCTTGGGTGAGGATTTTCAGCGTCAAACGAATGCTCCTTACGTTACATTAAGTGGATATACTGGAGAAGAAATACCACCTGGGAAAATAGACTCCTTGACCGTGGAAGATCTAACGTTGTTAGGAACTACCATTTTTAATCAAACTCTCATTCCTCACTATCTCCTTTCTTTACAATGGGCTGCACCTGGAGGCTCAGGATATATAGGAAAAGCAGCTTATTACGAAATGAGATATTCCAACATTCCTCTAACAGAGGAAAATTTTGACAACGGGATAGAAGTTGTTGGTTTGCCAAAACCTGAAGAAGCAGGGACCTTCCAAAAAATTGATATATTAGATCTCCGACCGGGAATCTATTATTTTGCAATAAGAGCGGTTAATGAATCAGGTAAAGCGGGACCTATATCAAATAATGTGGCTATTGAACTTCCTCCAGTAAACAAGAAGTAAAAAATATTTAGAAAAAAATCATTCTCATAAAAGGGAGGAATACAATGAAATTTATATCTCGAAGAGAAAAAATAAGATTTTTTTTCATTTTCTACATATTGCTTTTTTTGGTATTACTTGTGTCTAAAAGAAGCTGGGCTAAGACTGATTTATCTAAAAATAAAGAATGCTTATCACAGGCTGGGTCTTCTACTTCTTGCCTAAAACCTACTAATGGCTCATGGGAATTCTCTTCTGCTGCTTCAGTTGTAATAAGCAAAATATCACTAGAGAATAATTCAAGCACAGTGACAACTTTATCTATCCCTTTTCGATTAGGTTGCTTTTTAAGTAAAAAAATTGAAATTGAACCAGAAGTATTGTATTCGCACCTATTTCAAGAAAATGCATCATCAACAGAGGCCTCTTTTATGATGAATTTTGTTTATAATTTAAGATTGTTCTCGCCATTAACATTTTTTATTTTAGGTGGCGGTGGACTAATTATTTCTTCGGCTGACATTGAGAATATTAAAGAAAGTCATAAGGATTTGGCATTTAATGGAGGGTCAGGACTTAGATTGTTCGTCTCAAAAACTGCAGCTTTGAGGATAGAATACAGAATAATTTATCATGCCCATAAACTTGAGAATTCTGACGAAAAAGTGAATTATATTGACCAAAAAATATTTTTTGGGATTTCCCTCTTCTTTTAAATAAGGACGAATCACTCGAAGTCTTAATTTTATTATTTTATAAAGCAAATGAAATAAAACATAGTATCTGAGAAATCTTGACAGCTGAATTTTCCGATTTTAAAGTTGAAAAAGGGGGGATTTATTGAACTTTAACTAAACAAAAGGAGTACTTTTGTTTAATTTTAGGCATCAAATCTTTTCCTACGTAGGAATCGCTTCCTCCTTTAGCAGTATCTTATTAAAAGATTTAAGCAATTTCAAGTATTTTTTGTGAAATTTTATGAAAAATAATAAATTAGCCCCGAGAAACAGGCACATTGATGAATCACCCAGGGCTGTGTCCTATCTTTTACCCGAGGAGGTTCATAAGCTTGCCGAAGAGGCGCGGGGCTCCCGGAACGGGGAAAGGGACTATCTTTTTGTCCTCACATTATTTCAGACTGGCCTAAGAATATCGGAAGCGCTATCTCTCACGCCGGCCAAGATCATCCAATTTGACGGGAAACCGGTTTTGGATATTATTGGAAAAGGAAAAAAACCAAGGCTTGTTTCCTGCCCAGAAGGTCTGGCGAGAAAACTTAACGCCTATGCTCGCCACGAAAAGCTCGGCTTTCAAGACAGATTCTTCCCTTTCAATAGAATTAGAGGCTGGCAAATAATCAAGCAGGCTGCAATAAAAGCAGGATTCAAAAAAAGAGTTTTCCCTCATCTTTTAAGACACTCGGATGCAATCGAGAGATTGAGGCAAACAGGAAACCCAAAAGCTTTACAGCACCATTTAGGACACTCCTCGATTTCTATGGTGATGAGGTATCTTTCTACCTTAACTCAGGAAGAGTCATTAAGAATCCAGCAGCAAGTGGAATTTAAAGAGAAGGATGAGTATTAACTTTGGTCTAGTATCGATGTTTTTTACGTCCTATTACGAAGCATGACTTAAAAACTATTCTAAGGGCATCCTTCTCTGCCCACAGAAGAGGATGTTTTCGACCAGATAGTAAATTTTACTTTTTCGGAATACTATCCAATTACAAAAGAATTAGTTAATCCCTTATTTGAACAGATAAAACATTTCTAAATATATTTGAAAAATAAAATCTACAAGATATATAATTACTATTGAATCATCGGTTTAAAGAGCGGTGATTTCTATTATAATGTAATTTAGAAGGAAATATTTATTGTAAAAATGCAGCACAAAACTCCTTTATTTAGAATTCCATCTTCTCGAAAATCAAAGATATTTAAAATGCAAATTCTCAGAATGTTCTCAGATAATTTAAAGGTTTTTTTCCCCGAATTACAAGACCATTTTATGTGTCCTACTTGTTTGACTCCGATCCCCTTAGAAAACAAAAAAAGGATTACCGAAGCACATATAATACCAAAAGCAGCTCAAGGAAAACTCAAAACTTATCTCTGCAGTAAATGCAATAGTCGCTTCGGGAGTAAACAAGATAAATGGTTTGGGGAATATCTCAAAATGATCAATAAGGATATTCCCGAAGTATTTTCTACTGATATAAGGGACGGCTATTTTTGGATAGATGGCAAAAAGATTAATGGAAAGTGGGAGAGGGGGAAGAATAACGAACTTATTTTTTATATACATAAAGATAAGAATCCACCCTCTGTAATTAAACTCTTAGAGGAAAAATTCAGATCTAAGCCTCCCCGGATTAACTTAAAAGTGTCATTTCCAATTCTCAAAAATAAGAAAATGATAGAAATTGGATTCTTAACAGCAGGCTATTTGATGTGGTTTGGGTGTCTTGGCTATTCCTGGGTCCTCCAAGAACACTTAGATCCTATACGTGAGCAAATAATGAATCCAGAAAAAAACATTTTAAAAACGAAATTTATTGCATTTTGCAAAGGAATTCGATGGAAGCCTTGGATTGGATTAGTGACTATAGCTAATGAGATATTTCTTACTATGGGACTTGAAAACTGTTTAGTTCTTTTCCCCCCAGCTGACCGTCCACAGATTTATTCAAAACTTGGGGATGATTTATCAAGGCATATTGGAACCGATATTCGGCCTATTCAATTTTCTCCAGAACCATTTTATGGCCCAAGTGTAAACATAATGTTTAATAATAGGATTCTTGTATTTCCTAATGCAGAACATAAAATGAATATGTCTACAACGATTCTTTTCACCAGTGATAGCGTCGAAGGCAAAATACTTCATTCAATTAATAAAGAAGAAGCAGATAGCTTAACTCAAAGACAAAATGTAGTGAGAATCCGACCAGACTTTAGTCCTCTTGTAAAAAAGTGGAATATTAAAGGGTGAAAATGCGCTGTATATATTGCTTAGAAGAAAAAGAAAGTCGCTTTTTTAACAGTAGAGAACATGTCATCCCACAATGTTTTGGCGTGTTTCGAGATAATCTGACTTTAAACAAAATGGTATGTGACGAATGCAATCAATATTTTGGGAGAAATATTGAAAACTGTTTAGGGCGAGATTCTTTAGAAGGGATTGCGAGATATAGATTCGGAATAAATCCTAAAAAAATGCCCTTTCATAAACGTTTGAAATTTATGGTTGGCAATGTAGATGTTTTAAAAGGTGTTCAAGTAATTCCGTTACCTCCTGATAGGCAGAGAGAAACTAATGAGCTTAAGCTTATATCACAAGTTGGGTTTTTTAATAAAAGAACAGGAAAATATAGTTATTTTTCAAAAGAAGAAATTCCAACAAAAGAAGAGTTAGAAAGGCAGGGATACGAATTAAAGAATAAAGAAATCGTTTTTTATGGAGATGTTCAAGAACTTGTGAGTATATTAGAAAAAAAAGGCTTAAATATCGAAATAACCGAGATCAAGGAAACAATTCTAAATCAGGAACCCAGCAAAATACCGGTCTTGATCAAGGCGAGAATAGACCGAACACTTTACAGAGGATTATCTAAAATTGTGTTTAACTATTTGGCGTATAGTTTAGGCTCTGACTTTGTTCTTAAAGGTGATTTTGACAGTATCAGAAGATTTATTAGATATGACGAAGGCAATGGGGATGAGTTTTTTAAGGTTATAAAAACTCCGATATTTTATAAAGAAAAAAGATTCGGAAAGAGATGGCATGATGGTCATATAATTGTAATAGAATGGGATAATTTTAACTTAGATGGAAGACTTGCAATATTTAATTCCATTGTAAAACTCACATATATTGTGACTCTTTGTAAGAATTATAAAGGGGTTTGGTTTCCATTTCATAAAGGACATTATTTTGATCCACATTCTAAGCAAATTAGAGAAATCCAGAATTTCAAATTTTTGATATATCTATAAAAAACAGCTTTCTCGTATTTAGGTAGAAAAAGCCTACTTAAAAGCAACTTATTCCACAACTGAAGATTAAAATTGCCTGAAAAGGCAATTTTTTCCTTCTTTTTTTCTATTTAAATCACCTGATAAGCTGGAACTATAATAATTATTTTCTCAAAAGGAGGGATGAAGAGTATAAATTTTAAAAACATACCCAACTGCCTCAGGAAATACAGGAAAGCAAGAGGGCTCACACAGAAAGATGTAGCGAGAATATTGAATTTGAAAAGCACAGGCTTGGTTTCCCGCTGGGAAAAAGGAATCTGCCTGCCGAGTGCGCTGAATATTTTTAAGTTAGCGACACTGTATCGGACAATGGCAGAGGCCTTGTTTTATAATCTGGCAAGAACATCGAAGGAAAATATACTAAAAAGAGAGCAGGAAATCTTAAAGGAGAAACATGGCTAACCAAAAAGGCAAAAAGAAAAAGAATGCCTGAGTTAACGTATGCCAAATAATTATAAATCAGAAGTAAGAGATTTAAGAAACGGTGACTGGTACTGGATACACAAGGCAGTTATTCAGAAATATAGGCCTGTGGTAGGCTCGACCGGCATTGCTGTCTATAATTTTCTGGCTTCCTTAGCAGACAAATCCCAAACTTGTTTTCCTTCGCAAAAATATATCGCTGAGCGCCTTGGCTGTTCACGGGCTACCATAAGCCGAGCTTTAAAGCGATTAGATGCAGCAGGCCTTATACGAATCGATAAGAGAAGTAGATATCATTGCGTCTATTCGCTCATGAAGGTGAAATCCAGATGTAACATTCATGAAACTCAGATGTCTCATTTATGCAACTCAGATGTAGCAAAAATGAACACAAACAATAATAAGTTAACAAGAAATATTAACAATAACGTTTACGAAGATAAAAAAATTTTAAATTCAAAAGCCACTAAGCGATTTAAACCTGGAATCAGGGAGGAGCTTTTGGCTCTGGATATTGCCAGGGAATTAAACGACCTTAAATCATTTCCGGTTTATCTTTCTTATACCAAGAAATATCCAGAGTCCCTTTTAAGAAAACTATTAGGAGAGGCAAAAGAAATCCCAATTAAGAAAATCAAAAAAGGTCGGGCCGCACTTTTTAACTTTCTCATTAAAAAATATGCCTCAAAAACCTCTAAAAATCATCGGGATTAACCCTGGAACTAGATATTTAGGGATTGCGGCGTTTGAAGGGCCTGAGCTTATGGATTGGAGAATAAAGGCGCTTGGGGGAAGGTGGTCAAAAGAGAAGATGAAAAGGGTTATAAAAATTATTTTAGATTTTATCGAGCGCTATGAGCCAGGTGTTTTAGCCATAAAGAAACTCCATCCTTCTCGGAGGTCCCGGAATTTAGCTCAACTCACAGCCAAAATAAAGGAATTTTCAAGAAGGAAAAGATTGAGGGTCTTCCAATATTCCATAAAAGACATGGAGGAGTTTTTTATCGAAGAAGATAAGCTAAACAAAAAGAATCTAGCCGAGGCGATTGCCTCAGAATATCCTGTCTTATTTCATGAGTTTAAAAGAGAGAAAGCAAATAAAAATGATTACTATTTCAGGATGTTTGAGGCTGTGGCTTTAGCTTCACTCTGTTTTCATCAATTAGACAGATGATAAGGGTCGAGAAATTCTAATAATGTTTTCAATCAAAATATGTCCAATAATAATAAAAAAGTCCTGGCCATTGACCCAGGGACAGGGGAGATGGGTATTGCCTTTTTGGATAAAGGAAAACTTATCTATCATGGAGTAAAGAGCATTAAAAGAGAAAAATCCCCACATGAGACTTTAAAAGAAGGAAGAAGGACAATCCTTAGATTGATTAAAGATTTTAAACCTCAGGTCTTAGTAGTTGAAAAAGCCTTCTTTGCCAATAATCGAAATGCCGCTCTTTTAAATATCTTTTTTGATGAGATTATGGCGATAGGGAGGAGAAAAAAGCTCAAGGTGCTAAGCTTTGCTCCAAGTACCGTCAAAAAACAAATTTGTGGCAATGGCCGGGCAACTAAGAGAGAAGTGGCAAGAGTGATAGTTTCTAAATTTCCTGAACTTAAAGTTTACCTCACTCAATACAGAGCCTGGAAAGAGCGCTATCACCAGAATATGTTTGATGCGGTGGCGTTAGGAATGATGGTTATAAAGCCTATGAAGTATTGACATTTTATTTTGATTTGATAAGGTAAATAAAGGCAAATTAAAGACTTTTTAAAGGTCGAGTCTTTTGTAAATTTAACAAATAAAAGGGATAAAAATATGAAAAAAAGATGGATCAGTTTAGGAATCGTAATAGTTGTGGCTATTTTCATTGTGCTAGTTGTTACTCAGACAAAGAAAGAGTTAGAAGAGATTAAGATTGGAGCGATTATGCCTCTTACAGGCGAACTAGCCGCTTATGGACAGCCAGTAAAGAAGGGAATGGAGCTCGCAATGGAGGAAATTAACACTAAAGGTGGCTTAAACGGAAAATTAATCAAAATAATTTTCGAAGATGATCTTGGCGACCCAAAGACAGCTGTTTCGGCATTCAATAAATTGATTGATAGAGAAAAGGTGCCTATCATTTTAGGCCCCTTGACCTCAGGCGCGAGCATGGCAACTGCTCCAGTAGCTGAGCGAAGAAAGGTTGTTCAGCTATCCACTATGGCAGGAACAATAAAGTTGAAATGGGCTGGAGATTATATCTTCAGAGTATTTGCTTCCGATGAATTGCAGGCAAAAGCAATTGTTGATAAAGCAATAGATGTGTTTAGAGCAAAAAGAGCAGCAATTTTATACATAAATAACGCCTATGGTCAGGGAATCAAGGAGGTTATAGAAAGAAGATTTACCGAAAGAGGAGGAAAACTTGTGGCTATAGAAAGTTTTAGCGAGGGAGATAAGGATTTTAGAACTCAGCTTATAAAAATTAAAAAATCTCAGCCAGATCTCATTTTTGGACTTTCTTATTGGAAAGAAGGGGCACTTATTCTCATTCAAGCCAAGGAATTAGGGATTGATAATATTTTCCTTG
>Ga0190361_1000992_pt1 | contig 10916 bp, 25 predicted proteins | sample 48721845_MG_FD_161273 | JGI IMG/M metagenome (GOLD analysis project Ga0190361, IMG submission 161273) | Hydrothermal vent microbial mat bacterial communities from Southern Trench, Guaymas Basin, Mexico - 4872-18-4-5_MG | ecosystem: Environmental > Aquatic > Marine > Hydrothermal vents >...
TTAATTCGATAATTTTATGAACATCGGAACCTAAGGACGCTGCCTTTTCTTTTATCTTTTCATGCTCTTGTCTCGCTTCAGTTAGAATTTTATATGCATTTTTTGCATTTAGTTCTATCTTTCCATTCATAACATCATCCAAACGCCTCCCAAGATATTCAACAGTTGTCTTCACTGCCCATATTTCAATAGCAGGCTTTCTCAATACCGAAAGAATGGTAGTACTCGAAGGATAAATTTCATCCCCAATTTTGTAATGATGCCCCTCTTTTAATCCTAATCTTTTTAGTTCCTCATCTTCTAAAAGCTTTATTTCTTTCATTAAACTTCATTAGCAAGCAAACTACTACAAAAGCATATTTCATTAACATTATATTCTACTATTTAATCCCAATAGGTATGCGTCCCTAAAAATTTAGGAGCTTCGCTTCTTCCGTCTTTTCCGAAATAATATTCATAATCACTTACATCTTCTGGTTTCCAACCTATCTTAGAAAAACCATCCTGCCATAATTCTAAAAACTTAACACCTAATTCTTTCATCCTTCTCCAATCACGATAGCTGCTATACATTATTATTCCCAAGAAAAATGGAAATGTATCTACTTTTTGTTTATACCAGTCATTAATGAGTTTACGAAGTCTATGATACTCTTCGTCATTTGGAATAGTAGTTTCAACTTCAACATCAGCTTTATTAAATCCTGTCGAACTTACATCTGTTTCTATAATATCATTAAGAAAGTATTCTTCCTCACAATCAGTATTTTTCAACGCAAACACTAATGAGTATATCCCTCTTCCAAGCGATTGGAAGTTTTTAACTAATTGACGTGGAACATCGGGAAACACGAAACGACATTTAAAACATCTAAGTTGTATGGTTATAGACTTAGTGCATTCAACTACAAACCAAGCAATACTATTTTTCTTCATTTTTCTTTTCTTCTTTGCTGAAGTTCATAAGTGCATAGTTTTAATAATCGCTTAAGTTGGTAATCTGATAGAGCACTAATGATTTTTTTCTGTATAGCTAAATGATACTGTACTGTTAGACCAGAGATAAAGTCATTCAGTTCTAAATATTTGTGATTTCCTTTTCTAAATGTTTTATAATCAATATCTATTGTATAATTTATTTTGTTATCTTCCATCATTTTCTTTTAATTCTTTCCGAATATGTCTCCATCAAATCTTATTTTAATTCTTCTTTAGATACTTCATCTCCAAAATAATATCTAAATCCGTCTGTATCGCTCAGTGCTTCTTGAAAACTGTCAAATAACTTCGGAGTTGCAATTATACAGGGAACGATTCTTTTAATTAAATGTTGCTTAGAATAAAACTCCCGTGGTTCATAAACATTCCATTCAAATGCAAAAGGGATAACTATATAACCCTCGATATATTCGTCATAGACTCGACCTGCATTATGTTCCCAAGGAACATCATCCCAGTCATCACCCCACTGCTCTCCATTTTTACCGAGATAAAACTTAACTAGATTTCCCTTTCGTTCCCAATCAATTATTTCCCTATTCATCTCCTATAAAAATCTTCTTGATATTCTCCATAATTTTAGATTTAGAATTTTTTGATGATTTTATTATGTTTTCAATTGTTTTATATGATGAAAGTAATTTAACAGCCGTATTATATCCAATCCCAGGCACACTCATGAGTGTTTGAACTCTAAGCTCAGTCCATGATTTATTTTTCTTTTTTACTACGGGTTTGGGAATATAATTACGAGTTTCTATTAGTCGTTTGAAATAAGTATAAAAATATTCAGATGCTTCCGCTTTATCAAATTCTCGCCATATAATTCCATTGGCATCTAATGCTACTTTCGCACCTACTATCGAATTCATCAATAGCTTTGGATTACGACTATACTTAAGCTCCTTTATTTTCTCATACTCATTTGTATCAATCCATACAAAAACTCCATTGGAATATACTTCTTTAGCTTGATATAACTTATCCCAAAAATCTTCTTTTCTGATACTCTGAACAAAATCATTAAAGGTCTTCCGTTCTATCAAACAACCATCAAAAATTATATCACCTAACTCTAGTTTTTTAATTTTTACTGGAAAATCAGATTGCCAGTCAAATAGGTATTGTACATCCTTATTTCTTTCTCGTGAATCTATGTATATAGTTTTGTTTTTATCATTTAAGACTTCTACTTTCTTTTTGTTAATTTTCGGACATTTCTGCTCTTCAAATGGATTATGTAAAAAAATCATGTTTGGAAAATGTGCACGCAGTTCTACACGACTCACCATAATTGGAGAATCCGATCTAGATTCAGGAAAAGCCCAAGAACCATACCATAGCGGTAAATTATCATAAGGAATTTTATTATTTAATTGCGGTTCCGGTTTTTTTATACATTCAGGACAGCGAGTTGTTGCATACGTTTTATTGTTTTTACTATCATGAAACAATACTAAACAATGAGCAGTCCTACCGCATAAATTACATAGAGGATATTTAGTCATTTTATTTTAGAGTCCGAAAATCCTAACTTCATATATCTATATAATTTCTATTTTCGCTTGATGAGACTGCTCAAAATATTTACTCTTACCTTCAAAATTATATAATGTAGTATCAGCTATCACCTGAATCAGGTCTTTCATATTTGAAGCTAAAAGTCTTTCAGCCCTATCTTCATATTCTATAATCAATACATACTCTCCTTCATTTTTATAAATCATGAATTTTAGCATTTCTTTTCCTCTAATTTTGAAAAAATAACAATATCCGTTAATCTTGATTTCCTGATACCAACTTTACACTGATAATAGTTTTTACACCTGTCACAGTATCCATCAGCACTAATGAATCCCAATTCATCTTCGATATTATTTGGTACATAGTCGCCAATGTCTATGAAACTACTTTCATCATTCACAGTGTAGTATTTTAGGAAACGATTTATATTATTGCAGTACGGACATTTATGCTTTACACTTAACCACAGCCATGGCATTTATTCATACCAAAGTTCTTTGATTTCTACTAAACCTACTCCGAATATTATAAATATCCAAGCAAGGAATAATGGAAACTCAGTGTCCCAATATTTTAGCATTAAAACTATTCCAAGAATAGTAATAATTTTACCCAGATATCTAAATGGAAAGTGTTTCCATATCATTCTTTAATTATGATATCCTTTAAATAATTATAAGTACGTGCTGGTAGATATTTACGTAGGACATTAACAAGTAGTTGTGCCTCTCTCATGAATACTGAATTATGTTGATAACTGAAAAGTGTGGGTGAAATTCTTATATAAACATCTTCATTTAGCGATCTTGTTCCTGTTATTTGGAATTCCTGAGTCATTCATTTCCTCCTTGATTCGATTTATTTTGTTATTTATATCATTTAGAGTCTTAAATGCACTATCTAATTTATTCTCGATTTTCTTTATCATTATTTCTATCATATATCGCTTATACTTGGGAAAGGATATGATACCGGATCTTTATAAATAGACTTAATATCGAGTTCATCATCGAGACTCTCTATCAATTCGATAAGTTTTTTTTCATTCGACTCCACTTCTTTCTTCGTTCTTTTATAATCTTCACAATACCTTTGAAGTCTTTTTAATGTACTATTTATCAACATTTCATTTTCTTTCAAATCTTTAAGTAATTCTACTCGTTCCCAGATGATATCCTCAATCTTTTCTTTGAACTCATCACTCAGTCCTCGTTTGAACCCAAAAAATTTCTTTACTTTTTCATTCATATTCGTTTTTTTATCTATATAAACTCTCAATATCACATTCCTTTTCGATAGCCTCCACCAATTCACTTACTTTTCGTTCATTTAATTCCATTGCATTCTCTATCTTCTTGATTTCCTCATAAACATCTTCAGCTTCATCTTTTATGTCTTTCATTTGTAATTGTAATTCTTCTAAATTTCGACGTAGTTCTTTACGTTCACGAATAAGTTTTAAAATTTCTTTCACAATTTCATCCTTTTTATTATCTCTGAATCCCATTAGTCTACTCAATCTTGCTTTTAATTTCATCCAATATTGTTTTAGCATCCATATTACGAGGTCTTTTTATTGTACATGAATATTTAATCGTACTTTCACTACCTATCTTAATTCTTAAATCTATATTTACATCTCGATAACTTTCAGTGGATGGAACATCTACTTCTTTACGATTCTCTTTAGGATACCTAACATAGAGATATTCTAAATCATGAGTATCAAAAATACTGAGTATATCACTATGAATTGCGGGCTTATCACCCGGTGATTCTAAGTACACAAACCTCCTTGGTGGAGGAGTAATAATTACACGTGGATAAGCATGTAAACTTTGAATCCAAGCTATCGCATATTTTTCTTTTTCATCAACTTTACAGAGATATGGAACATTGGGTTGTGGAGTAGTAGGATCTGCACGATGCAATATAGCTACCTTCCCATTAGCAAGTCTTGAAATCCAATTCTTATCGTCTTTATCTCTATGAAACACCAAAACCTGAATATCTTTATCTTCCATTTTCCTTATAGTTACAAAACATAAATATTTTTACGTTCACTTTTTAGCTTAAAAAGATAGGGTTTTACATATACATTATTATCATTATCTATACTTAGAAGGACAGCACCTATATCTGGTTGTCTAAAATACCATCGAGTAATAAATCTACCTTTTCTAATTGCGTTCCACCCTGGAATATAAACATAATGTTTACCATAGATTGCAAAATAACTAAAGATATGAAAATGTGCACGTATAATCACAGAAACTTCAGGCATTTTCAATAGATGCTCAGTTAGAATAGCATTGAACACATCTTGATTCATGCGAGTACCTATATAGATAGGTCTTGAGCCTATACCGTGTGCAATATTAATTACTACATCCGTGCCTTTCAATCGAATATTACTTATAGCACCACCAAATTTGGCGTGTAGAACCTCTGCTAATCCTCTATCTATATCATAATCAATAGAAGAATGATAACGACTGCCTGTAATTACTACTACTTTCTTTCCCTTAGTTACTGGTTTTAGTAGCTTAATTGCACACTGCAACTGATCATGTAGATCACAGTCAATTACATCCTTACCAAAATCTTTTGAACCTAATCCGTGAGTGATATCACCCAACAAGAATACTGCTTCATAATCTGGTAATTTTTCTTGTAAAAGAAGCCATTTGTCATATAATTCCTCCTGTAACGGAGATAATTTTATTTTTTGACCCTCTCTTGTAATAAAATCCGGATGCCATAATCCTTCTGTACTACCACAATGTAGGTCTCCTAATAAAAGAATATTTCTCATAAAATAATCTCATTCACTTTTTCGTAATCTATTTTTATTTTTTCTTTTGTTAATCCAAGTGAACTCGCTTTCTTCTGTATAGCATTAATAGTACGATGAGGCAAGTGTCGTTCTTTAATGATTTTCGCAGTAATATCAGGTTTCTTCCATAAAGATTTTAAAATTTCTTCTTCTTCTTTACTCCAATACATTATTCTTTAAATAGGGTTCTCTATCACTTTCTAAATGTTTTACCCAGTTTTCTAATTCGTTTAAACGCTTCTTCATCTGATCAATATTTTCAAAGGCATCATGGAGCAGACTATCATGAAGCTTACTATCCTCTTCTAAACTTTCTATACGTTTTACAAAATCTTCTAAGTCTAATGGGGTTATTACTTCTATCTTCATATTTTACATCAAGAAATGCTTAATTTCATCTTTACAAGCATCACAGATTCACCTTCCTCTATCTCTCTTCCACAAGCATAACAGACATTTTGTTCTTCCCAGCTAACAAGTCTATAATAATTCAAATAGGATCCTTCAAATGGTTTATCAGATGTTGAATGAGGTGCGAAATATACTTTGCGTTTAAATCTATCTATAGTTATTACTTTACATCGAAGATTTGACCAGAGTATCTCGTCACCTTCTTTCAACTGTTCTAACTTCACAACTTCAATTTTTGCAGTTCTAACTATCTTCATTTTCTTCTCCAATTTCTAAATATAAAATATTACTTTTAATCTGCCAACTTTTTATTTCTGGATGGTCATTAAGAAGTTTATAGATATTTTCTGTTTCTTCTTTTGATAAAATTCTATCTGCATAATTTCCAAATACGGGGAAATCACCACTAAATGCATCACTAATTTCATCCTCGCTAAAAGTTCTGTTATGAACTTCAATACTATCAAATATTACATTCCCATTATAGTAACCTATCAAATGCCGTTCTCCATCAGCTAAAAATTCTATATAATCATCTCCGCCATTGAAATCAATACGAACTTGAAAATTTAATTCTTCCTCTTGAGCTCTAGATAGATTCCGTTCTTCATTCATATCCTATTCTTTCATAAGATGCAAAATAATGCGATTTAACGAAATGTTTTGATGTAGGTATAGTAAAATATCTAACAGACGAAAAAATTTGCGTGAACATTGAATATAAGCGTCTGGTGCGATTTCTTACACACATCAATTACTCTTTCAATAGATTCATATTCCATTCTACTCTTGTTCCTTCATTTGATATATAAACATCAGCAATAGTTGTGCCTTTTGCTAAATCTCTACAGCCCCATGCACGTATCTGTGAATGAGTTTCTATGGGAGTTTTTTCAATGGGATACATTTTAAGAATATTCTTTGCTATATATTTACTTTTATCCCCGAATGGTGGTATATCATCCATGTTTTTCATTTTACCGAAGGGACCTGCTGCACTCATCTCCGATTTCATTTGATTTGTTACTATAGCAAATCCACCTGTCTTAAAACACCACTTCTTGAGTCTTCCGAATATAGCAGACATCATCAATAGTGCTTCACCGCGTTCTTTCATTGACATCTCTGCAAATGTAATTAAGACTGGCATACCAATTGAATCCAATACTACTATGTCTATACTATCATCAAGATTATCAACAAGTTCTTTGAGTGCTAATGTATCAAGACATACAACGTAATTATCATTAAGCATTAACCTGTCCTTTTCTGATAGATTTCTTTCGGTATCAATATACAGTGGAGTATCTCCTTTCATCATTGCTTCCTTGACCATTTGAACTGCAAACTTCGATTTACCTATCCGGCTATCTCCGAATATCTGGACCACATCACCATCACCGAACAGTTTACGCATTATTTCTAAACTCTTAAGTTCTTTCTTACCTTCTGTCAAACTCTCACCAAATCTCTTAGTAAGTTTCCGTTCCTTTGAGCGTTTCTTTGTAAATTCTGTTTGACATTTATAACAAAGTTTTTTACCACCGAAAGCTTTAGGATTCTCTTCGAGGTACTTTAAAACTTTTTCAGTTATTTTTTTCCCACAATTCTCACATACAATTTCTGATTCCATTATCCTACTACTCGATCAACAACCGACTTTATAACCACATCAGATACCTGCACACCCTCGACTTTCAGATACTCTTTGACCCACAACAATATTTCTTCTTTTGATTTATTCCCACCAGACATTACCTTCCTTACTATCTCCTCAATCTTACTTTCATCTACTATCTCCGGCTCTTTTGCAGGCTTTCTATACACGACCTCATAATTGTAATTCCCCATGCTTGTAATCGTAAACACACTCCCCCTCATATCAAGGGGATTGCCACCAGCATTCTCTACAACTCTCCACATTTGTGTTGCCAATCCTGAATTTAGCTTGAATGCTTTCTTTCTATCATCTTTTAAATCACGTACCAATATCTGTGGCTGAGTCCATCCTACTTCCCTGTCATCTAATCCTACCTCTCCCTCATATACTTGTGTAAATGTATCATCGAGTATCTCTATATGTATCTCTTCTCCTCTGTTTTTAGGCGGAAACAAAAATCCTATTCTTTTCTCACGCTCTTCTACCTCTCTTCTTGCTTCTTCAAATATTCCTCTATCCCATTTTCTTGCCATTTTTTAATTCATTCCTCCTTTAATAATATTTAGGTAAAAATTTATCTTTTATTTTAAATAAAGGTATTCTTATTCTCTTACCTTCTAATAATTCTTTCATTTCATCTAACCTTAACATATTTGGAGCTAAAGCTAAAGTTACATAAGCAATATCTCTTGAACGCCATAAATACCTAACTGGTTTTTCCCAATCTATTTCATTCCGTGGTATATTGATTATTTCAAACCGAGTATTCTGACATTGAACACATCGCCATACTTCATTAGACCGACATTCATGGAGAGTTTCTTGCTTACAATAGTCACAATACATATCTTTTACTATCATATTAAATCTTCCAAATTTGGTATTTTCTTTTTTCTTAGAGGGCATGATGGTAAACAAATATCTTCTTTACACTTAACTAAATAATTTCGTTCCATAGTATATTTGATTTGATAAGCTGTAATATGGCTATCAAAATCAGACCACCCACAAGATTTACATGCATTATAAATCTCATTAAAATTCAATCCTCGCTCTTGAAGAATTTTAACATACATCCATCGTATTTTGTGATCAACTTCTGCTTGTTTTACTCTTTTGAATATGCATGGTGGATTAAATGATGAAATATTAAAAGGAAATCTTATTGTATCTGTAGATAAATTATCGATGTTGTAATCAATTATGTCTTCTTCATCTGAAGAAAGATAATCATAAATATTAAGGAGTTTGCCTTCCTGTTTTAAAAATGTTAAACATAATTTACCACTTTTTGGATTAACCGTTCCCGGTATTCTTTTTAAACGACGTATATCAAAACAATGAGAATCAATGGTCTTGAGTTTTAATTTGAATTGTAAAAATCTACCAAATTTCTTGAAAACACGATTACTAACAGAAATAAATGGATCCAATTCTATTAAGATATGAACACCTTTGAATCCTGATATATCACAGGTATAATTCAATCCTTCCTTCTCTAAGAAATTTAGAGCCTTAGCTGCATCTTCATTAACTAATTTATCTTCACCATCCAAATCTATGAAAAACCAAATAGGAAAAGTATTACCTGCGTCATCAAATTCTGCAATGCTTAAAAAGCAGTCTCGATATCCATTATTATTTTCAATAGCCTCGATTAATTCGTCCTTGTTTCTAACTTTGAATTGACTGGGATTTCCGAAATAGCGATAGCGATACTTTGAAAATGATAAGAAGTTTCGCATATCATTGTTTATCGATTCTTAGTGATTCTCGTAGAGAGAGTAGCCATTTATTTCTTTCATATACCCGATTCACTTCTTCAGCATATTCTCTTTCATGATAATCTATATCACTTAAGGCTTTTTTGATTTGCTGTTCTTTATACTCTTCACCTGAGAGACGCTGAGGCATTTCTGGAATAAAACAATCATATTCAATACTTTCTACTAATTGCTGAATCATAAACTGTTTAAGACTCTCATGTTCGATAGTTGGTGGCTTCCATTTTTGTACTTTAGAAAGCATATCTTCATATCGCTTACGAATTAATTTATTCTTTTTAATAAATTCTTCTCGCTCTTTTAGAGCTTCTCGGTAAGCCCGCTCCGCTTCTTGTTCCGCTTTTTCTTCATCCCATTTTTTAATTTCTTTCAATCGCTTTTTTGCTTTTTCCAGTTCCTTGAGATGATAGTCCGATGGTTCAAATCGTTCTGGAATAGGAGCATCTATTGGTTCATCTCGCATGTCAATCAAAACACCAAAAGCTCTGGCACACTTCAATACAAATTCTTCAAAAGTTATATCTCTACCATCATATAAATCTAGTGTATAACCTGTAGGCATATTTAATTACCTCAATATTTTTTCTTCATCCTGCTTCTTCAATTAATTCATCAACACACTTCTTCACTTCTTCCCACTCTTCTCTATATAGAAAAATATTGCCGAGTCTAGTTGTTTTTCCATCCTTCCTGATACCTACATCCTCAATTTCTATTAACTCATCAATTAATCGTACTATTATTTCCTCTTCGGATTTAAGAAATCCACTAATTTTCTTTTCTTTTATTATTTTCATATTCGTATTTGATTTTAATCTTTTGACAATTATATTGACTTTATTCCACGTTTCCCAATCCAATCTTATCCAACTACTACCAGTGAATACTGTACCACGTTCCACTTCAATTAGTACATCTTCATCTTTTACTACTATGTCGATTCTTTTATCATCAGTTTCGATTCGCTCTTTTCTATAAGAATCTTCTACATCCATTTATAATAAAATCCGTCTGTCTATAGTAATATTTTCTCGCCACACATCACTAAATCTGCCATTACGTCTCGAACATCACCATCAGCTACTACTCTTCCTGTCCTAATCCAATTGCGTAACATTCGCCTATCTACCTGCTCATAGTTACCCTTCCTGTTCAATACAAATACCCCCGCACCTAAATAATGTCTCAATTCCAATTTCCCTAAACGATATTGCACTAAGTTTCGTCTCCTTCGTCCAATTCTAATCCCATTTACTTTTTGCTCATTAGATGTTTCGCCTCTTTTCCTATTTTTCAAATCTTCATACCACATTTCCTATCACTTCTCTATGCTTCTTCTATTCTCTCAGAAAATAATTCTACTGCCTTATCTGGATTATGTTTTGACAGCCATTCAAATGTTTCATCCTCGTTTAGTGGCTTAATATATTCGACACTACCAAATTTATCATATATGAAATATCGACCTTTCTTCGTACGATACAATCGCTCACTAAATAATGAAATTTTCGACAGACAGACTAATTCTGCAGTATCCGTATCATACAATTTCCCATTTACTATTCTTTTCATTTTAATACCTCCTCATTAACAATTTTTTCGTTTCTCTCATCATTTCATTAACCGCGACAGCAGACATGGTTAATTGGTCTTTAAGCCATGATAGATAATCCGATATTCTTTTACTCGATGAACTGTCAAC
>Ga0190361_1000994_pt1 | contig 10908 bp, 6 predicted proteins | sample 48721845_MG_FD_161273 | JGI IMG/M metagenome (GOLD analysis project Ga0190361, IMG submission 161273) | Hydrothermal vent microbial mat bacterial communities from Southern Trench, Guaymas Basin, Mexico - 4872-18-4-5_MG | ecosystem: Environmental > Aquatic > Marine > Hydrothermal vents > Microbial...
TACCTGTTCCATCTGCTTCGGGTCAAAGGAGAATCTGGGATCATACTCAAAATCTATCTCAACTTTTATGTCTTTCTCCTTTAACTTTTCATTAAGCAAAGATAGTGAATCTTTTATAGCTTTTGAAATGTTTGTCATAATTTTGTTTGGAGGAGAGGGCCTTCCATACATAAGGAGATCTCTTAAAATATTCTCCAGCCTTCTAACCTCTGAAAGTATCGTTTTTATATATCTTTCTTCGTCTCCACCCTTTCCTTCGAGTTTCTTCTCAAGAATTTGAGCAAAACCTTTTATAGATGTCAAAGGATTTCTAATTTCATGGGCAACACCTGTGGTAAACATTCCAAGAGTTTTCAAGGCCTCGGTTCTACGCTTTTCCTCCAGCAATTTTACTTCCTCAGTTACATCCTCTACACTTATTAATAAATCATCTCCATTAAATGGGGTAGAAAATATATGAAATATTTTCTCATTACCCCCAACTTTAATCTTCTTTTCTCTGAATCTTCCACCACCCTTTACAGACTCTACAATCTCTTTTAAATGAGGGAAAAGAGTATAGTCCTTTCCTATAACATCTTTCTTCCTCACTCCAAGAAGTTCCTCACAGGCTCTGTTAAATTCCTTAACTGTTCCATCCCTGGAAACAATAAGAACACCGGAAGCTATGGTTTCAAGGATTTTTTCAGAGTTACTTCTTGATACAAGAAGGGATGTGGACAAATCATTTATTGCCCTACTTATTTCTCCTATCTCTCCACTCATTACAGGAAGTTTATAGGATAGATCAGATTTTAGATTTTCAAGGCCAGTCTTTATGATGGTAACCTTTTTTACAAACATTAAAGATATATAGATTGCTAAAATTCCTGATATAAGTAGAACCACAAGTATAATATTTCTCTCTTTGGCTTTTAAAGATTCTATCTCAGAAAGCACAAGATCTTTTGGCTCCTCAACCCACACAAATCCTGCTTTCTCACCATTCTCATATATAGGGAAAACAACTCTTATCTTTTCACTATCTTTTGACTTTGATTCTTGAACAGCAAGAGGTCTATTGAAATCATCTCCATATATAAAAAAACCGACACCTATCTCTTCATTCTCTTCATGAATGGGTTTTGTATAATCAAAGAGTGCTGTCTCAAGTTGTGTCTTTTTAACTACATTTAGATCTGTATTAAGCAAATCTGCCTGGACTTTTAGCTTTTCACTTACTCGATTGTAGGAGGAAACAAGTTGCCTTCCTATTGTAGAGAGTTTCTCCTCCTCTGCTTTCCAGAATTTAGTCTCTGTTTCTTTAATGAGAAGAGAACCAAGAGAAAGCGTGGTTATTATTACGACCACGAGAAAAGTTACAGCTACTTGAAACCTTAAAGAAGTAAAAAATTTCATTACTTTTCGAAAATCCTCTTTAGCTTTATCCAGTCCTCTGTTACCACCTTTGTTTTACCAACAGCTTCCTTCAGTGGAACAGATGTAATTTCTCCATTCTTCATGGTAGCCATTCTACCAAACTCTCCATCCTTAACCATCTCAACAGCTTTAACACCAAGTCTCATGGTAAGTATTCTATCAAAAAGAGTAGGAGATCCACCTCGCTGAATATGACCAATCTGAACAGATCTCGTCTGAATTCCGGTTTTCTCCTTTATAACCTTAGCAATGTAACTTCCGACTCCCCTTTCCTGCAGCAATTTATGTCCAAAAGCATCTACTTCGTGGGACTCATCTTCCCCTATCTCAACTCCCTCAGATACGCAAACAACAGCATAATTTTTTCTCTCAAACGCTTTCTTTACCTTCTCAATTAGTTCATCTTCATTATATTTTTCTTCTGGAAGAAGGGTGTAATCTGCTGCTCCAGCAAGTCCCGTGAATAGAGCAACCCAACCTGCATGCCTCCCCATTACTTCAAGGACTATTATCCTTTTCATTGCCTTCGCAGTATCTCTAAGTCTCTCAATAGCGTCCATGGATACTGTAGCAGAGGAATCAAATCCAAAAGTATAATCTGTTTCTGAAATATCATTATCCATTGTTTTGGGGACACCAACAGTTTTTATACCATGCTCTTCATACAGGCGGGATGCAACACCAAGAGTATCGTCTCCTCCTATTGCAATAAGGGCTTCTATGTTTTCCTTTCTTAAGGTTTCTTTTATTTTCTCAACTCCATTTTCCACTTTAAAGGGATTGGTTCTTGAGGAATAAAGAATTGTACCTCCAAGAGGCATAATATCGTCAACCACCTCCCTTGAAAGAAGGACTCCATCATCATCTATAACCCCTTTCCAACCGTTTAAAAAACCAAAAACACTGTATCCAAAGTCAAGACTTTTCATAAAAATTGCTCTTATGGTGGAGTTCAAACCAGGGCAATCTCCACCACCAGTTAAAATACCTATTCTCATGACACTCCTCCTTTAAGCAAAAATCTCCTCTTTATACCAGAAATTCTCCTCTCCTATAAGTTTTTTAAGTTCAGTTATTACTTTAGGAGTTACTTTTATAAAATGTTCTCTTTCAAGCTCCATCTCAAGCCTTTTTCCATTTAACACAAGATACATTGTTACAGGATCATTTCCTTTATGTCTTTCAAAGAATTCATGGAGAGACCTAAGAAATTCATCATTAATATTTTTCCTTTTCAGCTTAAGGTATAGATGGAATCCTCTTTTTTCTACATCTTTCAACTTCTCCTCCAGTTCTCTTTTCGTGAGGAATTCCAAAACCTTTAAAACCCTTACTGAAACTCTATCGTTTTCAATTCTATACTCTCCCTCAATTCTTATGATACCTTCTTTCCTCAGGTGGTTCTCCACCTCTGAAGCAACAGGGTTAAATGCCACTATGGAGATTTTACCACTTTCGTCCTCCAAGACAAATTTTAAAACTACATCTCCCCTCTTTGTTTTATAGTGTCTAAAACTGGTTATAGCACCGAGCAATTTAACATTGCTTCCACTTTCTATCTCTGATAGACTTGATATTTTTATTTCATTCTTCCTCATCCTCTCTATATAGTTTTTAAGAGGATGTCCTGAAAAATAGAAACCAAAGGCTTCCTTTTCCCAATCAAAGATTTTTCCCTTTGAAACTTTCTTTTTCTTCACAGGTTCAGAAAAAAGCATGGGTTTTTTCTTTTCATTCCCTTTTAATTCTTCCAAAAGAAGCGCCCTATCAGGATTCAAGCTATCAAAGGCACCCGCCTTTATAAGAGATTCAATAACCTTTTTATTGATCTTCCCACTTTTACATCTTGTAAGAAAATCATAGAAGGATCTGTACTCCCCTTTTTCTCTCTCCTCAACAATTATCTTTGCAGCATTCTCTCCAACATTCTTAATGGCTGAAAAACCGAACCTTATCGCATCTCCCTCAATTTTAAAGTATATATCGCTCTTATTTATGTCCGGGGGAAGAATTTTTATTCCCATACTTTCAGCTTCTTTTATATAAACCTCTTCTCTGTCCTCATTTCCAGAAACAGATGTAAGAAGTGCGGTGAAGAACTCTTTTGGATAATGTGCTTTAAGGTATGCAGTTTGATAAGATATTGTAGCGTAAGCAGTGCTGTGAGATTTATTAAAGCCATATTCGGCAAATTTTTCTATGGTGTTAAAGACCCTTTCAGCTATTTCCCTTTCAATTCCATTGTTTATGCATCTATTTATAAAATCATCTCTTAATTTAGCCATAATATCTTTCTTCTTTTTTCCCATGGCTTTTCTCAAAAGATCAGCTTCAGCAAGAGTGTAACCTGCAAGCTTTTGGGCAACCTGCATAACCTGCTCCTGATAAACTATAATTCCATAGGTGGGTTTCAAGATCTCGTCAAGCAAAGGATGAATAGATGTATAATCTATAACTCCGTGTTTTCTCTTTATAAATTCATCAACCTGACCTGACTTAATAGTTCCTGGTCTATAAAGAGAGAGAACTGCAATAATATCTTCCATAGTGTTTGGTTTAACTCCAGTAAGAACCCTTCTCATTCCGGGAGATTCAAGCTGAAAAACACCAATGGTTTTACCCTCCCTTAAAAGTGAGAAGGTCTTCTCGTCATCAAGGGGAATTTTTTCTATTTCAAAATTTTCTTCCCTTTCTCTATTTATAAGAGTTAAAGCATTCTCAATAACAGTAAGCGTTCTTAAACCAAGAAAGTCCATTTTAAGTAGCCCCATTTCTTCAAGAACATCTTTGTCGTATTGGGTTGTTACACTCTTATCCTTTGTAAACTGGAGTGGAACAAGATCTGATAGTGGTGTATCACCTATTACAATTCCTGCTGCATGAGTAGAGAAGTTTCTTATAAGTCCTTCAAGTTTCATAGAAAGTTCAAAAAGCTCTCTTTTGTTTTCGTCACTCTCCATCTCTTTTTTTAACAATGGTTCATTAGCTAAAGCATCGTTAAAATTCATTCCAAATGGTATAAGCTTTGCAATCCTGTCCATTTCCTTAGCAGAGTATCCAAGAACTCTACCAACATCTCTTATTACCCCCCTTGCCTCCATCCTTCCAAAGGTAGCAATTTGAGCAACTCTATCTTCCCCATATTTTTTTCTTACATATTCAATAACCTCGTCTCTTCTCTCATCAGAAAAGTCAATGTCTATGTCTGGAAGAGAAATCCTTTGAGGATTAAGGAATCTCTCAAATAGAAGATTGTACTGAAGTGGATTTATTTCTGTTATTCCAAGTAAGTATGAAACAAGACTTCCTGCTGCACTTCCTCTTCCAGGACCAACTCTTATACCTTTACGCTTTGCGAAGGAAACAAAATCTGAAACAATAAGAAAATAGTCTGAAAATCCCATCTCTTTTATAACAGAAAGTTCCCTCGTAAGCCTCTCCATTATCTCAGGAGTTTCCTTTCCAAACTTCTCTTCAATTCCATCCTCACATTTTCTTTTTAAAACAGAAAATGCATCTTCTCCCTCTGGAAGAGGAAACTTTGGTAGTCTTGATTTTCCAAGAGGTATTTCAACCTCACATTTCTCAGCAATTTCCATAGTAGTATGAATAGCGTCTGGTATATCTTTAAATAATTCCCACATTTCCTCAAAGGACTTCAGGTAAAATTCATCAGTTTGAAACTTAAGTCTATCAGGATTGCTTATAGTTGTCTGAGTTTGAATGCATAAAAGTATTCCATGTGCCTTTGCATCTTCTTTTTTAAGATAGTGAGCATCGTTTGATGCGAAGTATTTTGTATCTGTCTCTTTGGCAAGGCGGAGTAGTTCAGGAATAACCCTTTCCTCTTCAGGAAGGTGGTGATTCTGAAGCTCTATATAAAAATCATCTCCAAAAATTTCTTTAAATTCATAGACTCTTTTCTTTGCTCTCTCATATTGACCGGATAGGATAAGAGAAGGTATCTCACCTTTAAGACACGAAGTTCCAACAATAAGTCCTTCACTGTGTTCTCTTAAGATCTCCATATCTATTCTTGGTTTATAGTAAAAACCCTCAAGGTGTCCAATAGATACAAGTCTTGTAAGATTTTGATAACCTTTAAAATTCTTTGCAAGGAGAAGTATGTGGTAGTTTACAGCATCTTCCTTTCCCTTTTTATCAAATCTGGATGTGGGGGAAAAGTACATTTCAACACCTATTATAGGTTTTATCCCCTCCTTCTTTGCCCTTTTATAGAATGGTATTACACCATACATTCCTCCGTGATCTGTGAGTGCCACTGCTGGCATCTTAAACTCTTTAACCCTTTTTATAAGATCACCTATTCTTAAAAATCCATCAAGAATTGAGTACTCACTATGAACATGAAGATGAATAAAGCTCATCTCTTAAGCTCCTCTAAAAGCACCTCTCTTAAGATCTTTGGATCTGCTCTTCCTTTTGTCTTTCTCATAACCTGACCAATAAGAAATGTTAGAGCATTCTCTTTTCCTTTTTTATAGTCATTAACAACTTTCTCATCCTCTTTTAGAACCTCTAAAACAAATTTTCTTATCTCATCCTTCGATGTTATAGGAAGAATATTTTCCTTCTCAATTATCTCTTTAAAACTTTTGCCTTCAAATAGTTTCTTTATAATTTTTTTAAGTATCTTGGAAGAAATTTTTCCATCTGAAAACATCTTTACAGAACTTGCAAAATCTTTGGGGGTAAATGGTAGTTCTTTAAGACCTTTCTCATTCATAATTCCTAAAACCTCCGTAAGAAGCCAGTTACTTATTGCCTTTGGATTGTTAAACGCCTTGAGTGATTCAAAATAAAAGTCTTTTAAGTAAACATTTCCTACAAGAGTTTCAACCTCCTTTTCTGAAAGAGAAAATTCCTTCAATCTATTTCTTACATCCTGGGGCAACTCACCTATTTCTTCTTTTGCCCTTTCAATAACTTCATCTGTAAGTACAAGGGGAGGAAGATCTGGATCAGGGAAATACCTGTAATCTTCTGCCTCCTCTTTCCCCCTCATGGAGTATGTTTTTCCATCAGATTCATTAAAATGCCTTGTCTCTTGAGCAATCTCTCCACCTTCTTTGATAATCTTCATCTGTCTTTCTATCTCATACTCTAAAGCTCTCTTAACACTTCTAAATGAATTCATATTCTTGACTTCACATCTTGGATGACCTTCAATGGAAACATTTGCATCACACCTTAAAGCTCCCTCCTCCATATTTCCAGTGGATACACCAAGATATATAAGTATTAGTCTCAGCTCCATTAAGTACTCCACTGCCTCATCTGGACTTTCTATATCAGGGTAACTTACAATCTCCACAAGAGGAACACCTGCTCTATTGTAATCCACATAGGAATAATTTGCCTCTACTATATCCTCGGGATGAAGCAGTTTCCCTGCATCTTCCTCAATGTGTGCTCTTATAATTCTGATCCTTTTTCCACTTTTTGGTAGAACAAGGTATCCTTCCTTTGCAAGAGGAATATCATATTGAGAGATCTGATAACCCTTTGGAAGATCTGGGTAGAAATAGTTTTTCCTATGAAATAGAGATGTCTTTGAAATTTTACAGTTTAAGGCATGGCCAATCTTTAGAGCATACTCAACTACCTTTTCATTAAGAGAAGGAAGTGCTCCTGGAAGACCAAGACAAACAGGACATATATTTGTATTTGGAGGAGAAGAAAAATCAATCTTACATCTACAGAACATCTTTGTCTCTGTATTTAACTGAGTATGCACCTCAAGACCTATTATTGGTCTCATATCTCACCTCACATCCTTTCAGGAGTAGAGACTCCCATAAGTCTTAAAATTAACCTGAGTAAAATCTCCACACTCTTTACAACAATAAGTCTTCTATTCCTAACCTTCTCATTTTCTGTTAAAACAGGGAAGTCATGATAGAAGGAATGGAAGAGCTTAGAAAGTTCAAGAGCAAAGAATGGAAGAAGATGGGGGGAGTAGTTTTTCGCACTTGAAAAGAGGATTTCCTCAAAGATAGCTATCTTGTTCATTATTTCTCTTTCTATGTTAGAAAAGTTGAAATTCACATCATTAATTTCTGGAAACGGGATTTTTCTTTCAATTCTTTTTCTCTCTATGGCTCTTGTTCTTGTATAGGCATACTGGATGTAATAAACAGGATTCTCTAAGCTCTTTTTTCTTGCAATTTCAAGATCAAATTTAAGTTGTGCGGAGGGAGATCTGGCAAGAAACATAAATCTTACTGTATCCTTACCGATATCTTCCACAAGTTCTCTTAAGGTAACAAATTCTCCCTTTGTCTTACTCATCTTCACTTCTTTCCCACCTTCTACAAGATGAACAATATGGTAGAGAATTACATAAAGAAAATCCTCAGGTATACCAAAAGGTCTTAAAGCCCACTTCAATGGATCAACATGTCCTATGTGATCCCATCCCCACACATCTATAACCTTACTAAAACCCCTTTTCCATTTGTTAACGTGGTATGCTATATCTGTGAGGGTATAGGTGTAATCACCAGATGATTTTACAAGAACTCTATCCTTTTCATCTCCAAACTCTGTTGATTTAAACCATAAAGCACCTTCTTTTTCATAAATCAACCCCTTGTCTTTAAGGATAGTAAGAACTTCTTCAACTTCTCCTCTTTCCCTCATTTCTCTTTCAGAAAACCAATTATCAAATTCAACTCCAAACAAGGAGAGGTCTTCTCTTATGGATCCAATTATAATCTCAAGTGCTCTCTCACCAACTTCTTTTTTATCAAATGTTTTCCCATTAAACTCTTTGATGATTCTTTCTGCAATTTCATAAACATACCTTCCCTTGTATCCATCTTCAGGAAAGTCGTAATCTTCTCCTTTGATCTCCATAAGCCTTGCCCACACCGATTCTTTAAGAAGTTCAATTTTCCTACCAGCATCGTTTAGATAGTACTCTTTTTGAACATCATAGCCAACATAGGAGAGTATATTTGCCAGTGTATCACCAATAACAGCATTTCTCCCATTTCCAAGAGTAAGTGGACCTGTGGGGTTTGCAGATACAAATTCAACCTGAATTTTTTTCTTATCCGAAAAGAAATTCCTTAAATAATCCTCTTTTTTTGAGAACAGATTGAAAACAAAGTCTTTATAGAACTTTGATGAAAAGTGCATGTTGAGAAATCCGGGTGGAATAAGGTCAACTTTATCAAAATACCTATTTTCCCTAAAGACCTTTAAAATCTTCTCCTTTACGCTATCATCAAACTTTATAAGAAAATTAGAGGAGATATCTCCATACTTTTTGTTTTTGGGAATGTAAAGAGAAAGGGGAGGTTTCTCCCCTAATACCTTCTCCACTTCCATTAAGAGAATATCTTTTAATACCACTACCTTATCACTCCAATTAATCTATTGATTACTTTTCTAACACCTGAAATTTTACCAACTTTTTCCTCTATTGCATAGAGGGAGGAAGGATTTGTTACCTCACCTTCAAGAAAGACCACTCCTCCCACTGAGAAAAATGAAATATTATCTTTAGCAAACATTCTATCTTTAAGGATTTCTGAAATTTTATTCTCTATCTCCACATCTTTGCTTCTATCACCTCTTGATACAATCCCATTTACAACACCAAGAACTCCCGGAACCTCTGATGCTCTATCAACCGCAGCTTTTTTCTCCTCTTCACTCTCAACATTTCCTTTTATATAAGCAATTTTATTGAGGACTTTTACCCTCAAATGAAAGATTTTAAGTTCCCTTAAGGCATCAAAAAGTAAGCTCTCAAGAGCAAAGTCATTAACTGGAAAGGGAGGCTCAATCTTAATCTGATTTTCTATCCTCTTTACAGGGAGGGATTTAAAATAAGTCTCTATGGTTTTTTTCTCTTTCAGGGTTGAAACAGAACCAAATATTTTTAAAATGCCATTTCTTACACTCGCATTCACAGATAAGTTTCTCTCCTTTATTATTCTATTTGCCGCATTTTCAATATCCTCATCAGAAATACTCCTTCTTACTGGAACTGAAAGTGAATTTACAATCTTTTTCACTCCCTTTATAGATCTTACGAGTTTTTCTGCTCTTTTTATAAGGGTCTTATCTCTCACCTCTCCATCTAAAAAGACTTTTCCTGAAACAACTGATATATCAATTTTTTCGTTTTTTAAAGCTTCATCCCTTTTAAATAGATTCTCCACCCTCTTTAATATTCTTCTGTCCTCCGCCATCTTTCCCTTTGTAGGAAGAAAGCGTTCCTCTTTCATTATTTTTCTCCTCCTTATCTTTTCTACTTTTATTATATAAAACTTACATCCTTTGAACAAGTTTAGAAATTACCTTATTTCAAATGTGTTAGACTTAAAGTATGAAATTTAGATCTTTTGTGTGGGTAGCCTTTATCTTAGGTGGAATAACTGCATCTAAGTTAATGGATAAATTCATCTTCAATACGAAATTTCATTTCAATGCACTCATGTTTTTAATAGGAATCATTTTACTGCTTTTATCTTTCTATATAAGTAGTAAAACTGGGAAACTGTTAAAAAAGTTTGGTAAAGAAGGGGATGTACCCCGTTTTCAAACAAATAAACTCGTAAGAGAGGGGATATACTCATGTATGAGGCATCCAATGCATTTAGGACTTATGTTCATACCTTTCGGTATAGCCTTTCTTATGAACTCTATTTCCTACATACTTTTCATTGCTCCTATTACAGTCATACTCATATTTGTGCTTATAAAGACCATTGAAGAACCTGAGGCGATTAAAAAATTTGGAGATGAGTATATAAAATACATGAAAGAGGTACCCATGTTTAATTTATCTTTAAGTTGCCTTAAAAAATTATTTCAATAAATTAACCTCTTTAATAACGTTTAAAACTTTATCGTTTAACTCTCTTCTTCCAATAGACAATCTAAACCAGCCTTTATTAAGATCAAGAATAGAAATCTTCTCTTCACTTAATTTATCCCTTAGCTTCTTATAATCTTTTACAAACAAAAGAAGAAAGTTAGTTCTGGATGGAAAAACTTTTAACCGGGGGATCTTCTTTAGTTCATTAAAAATTCTTTCTCTCTCAGCCTCTATCCATTGAATTCTCTCAAAGAATATATCCTTATGTTTAAGAACGATGCTACCCATAACCATGGAGAGATAAGGAAAATTGTATGGGTTTTTGAAACCATTGAAATGGGATACAAAATCTTCATTAGATATTAAGTATCCAATTCTCTCTCCAGCAAGGGAAAAGGACTTTGAGAAGGTTCTAAGAATTATAAGATTATTAAACTTATTAATTAATGGCGCAAGGGTGGTTTTACTAAACTCGAAATACGCCTCATCTATAACAACAGATCCTCTAATTTCTTTAAGAATTCTAACAATTTTGTCCCTTGCAAAGAGATTTCCAGTAGGATTATTTGGGTTTGGTATAAAAAAGAGTACTCTTCTATCTTTTACGAGCTTCAATGTCCTCTCCATATCTATGG
>Ga0190361_1000999_pt1 | contig 10890 bp, 7 predicted proteins | sample 48721845_MG_FD_161273 | JGI IMG/M metagenome (GOLD analysis project Ga0190361, IMG submission 161273) | Hydrothermal vent microbial mat bacterial communities from Southern Trench, Guaymas Basin, Mexico - 4872-18-4-5_MG | ecosystem: Environmental > Aquatic > Marine > Hydrothermal vents > Microbial...
TGAGGTTGGAGGTCTCAAATCCTGCGATTTTTGAGCCGGGGGAGTAGGCGTTGGCGAGCGATTCAAGCCACTGCTGGAGTTGCTCTTTTTTGCGTGTTCTTATCCACCAGCGCCAGCCTGATTCCTCCTCACCTGTTGGGGTTATGGTGCGTTCAAGGAAAGCCGACTGATCGGAGCGCAGAACGACAACGATGTTCTGGACATAGGCGTTCTGTTCGGGTTTGGGGAGGTCTGCCATATAGAGTTCGCCGGTGATGGGGTTGTGGATGTATGTGCCGTGGCTGGCGGACCAGCGTGCGGGGAAGCGGTAGTCGGTGGATGTGGGGTCAAGGATGAGTTTTTTGCCGTTTAAGCGGACTTCCAGGATAGCGTGGTTGCCGATGAAGTTGGGAAGTTTCACATCAGGAAAGCCTGAGTCGTTTGTGAGAACGCCCACAGGATATGCCTCAACCCCGACGGCTTTTAAGAGTGTTGCGGTAAGGACGGCTTTGTCAATGCAGTCACCACGCCGCCGCCGCAGTGTCACCTCCGCAGGATGTCCGCACAGACCGCTCATTATGCTCACCTTGCTTGAGAGATACTCCACATTACGCTGCACCCAATGATAAATGCGCGCCACTTTTTCTTCCGCCGTTCTCGCATCGCCGACAATCTCCTGCGCCGTTTTGCGCACAAAATCGGTCACCTTCATATTGGCTTTCAGTCGCCTTGCATACCAGTTGTTAATATACGCCCAGTCGCCGGGTTTGAAAGGCGAGACAAAAACGCGCGGCACCAACTCCCCCACAGGCGGCATCCTCACCTCCTCTTGCACACCCTGCCAATCCCGAAACTCCCAAACCACTTTGAACTTATCGCGTCCCGGCAGAACCTGCTCTGAAATTTTGCCGCCCTTTGTATACCAGTATATCTTCTGCTTTGCTGGCACAACCACCTCATAATGGGAAAAAGAAACAGGCTCTTTGCCGCCAAAGAACCACGCTTCATAAAACATCTTCTTATCGTAGGGACGAAGATTGATGCTTTTGTAGCGCAGTTCAATGATGGAGCCGACTCTTGCCGCTGGGAATGAGAATGTCAGTATCTTGCCGTAGTCATAGAAGTCGGCGCTGCGGGATGGCTCTGTGACGCGAAATGCACTCTTTGGCACCTCAACCACTCTGCCATCAGGCAGGATTGTGCGGGCAAGCAGCACTTTGACTTCTGAACGCCCGGGTTCAAACCACAAGGCGCGGGAGGTGAGACGCAGCGCTTTGGGGCGGTTCAGCAGCCACGCTCCGTGATAGGTGTAAACTCGGCTGCCGTCCTCCCGCACCTCATACCTGCCCCAATCCAGAAGCAGCACAAACTCGCAATCGGGATGTTTTTTGCGAGCCTCACGCGCCGCGTCCAGAAGGCGCTTCACATCCTCAGCCAGAACCTTCTTCTGCGCGGTGACCTTCTTTTTTCGCCCCTCAAGCACCACCTCCTTTATGTCGGTCACCACCACCTTGACCTCTTTGCCGTTCTCCTGCTTTATGGTGGCGCGTTTGCCATCAAAGGTGACGCTGCCTTCAACCTTCCTTCCGGAGTGAAGAACGACCCTATCGGCAGAGAGTGTGCAGGTGAGGAAAACACAGAGGAAGACAGTAACAGCGTGTCTCATTTTTTTGCCTCCTTCTTAAGGATGAGCCATTGGCGGCTGGCGCGCACTGTCGCCGCCACCACACCCTTATAGGCGCCATAATCGGCAGGGAACAAAACAATAACGCCGCGTGTGGTTTTTTCCTGTATCACAACCTTTGTGCCGTTCTGCTTTACACGGAAGTAGTAGGTAACGCCTGCGCCGACGGCGTCAATGGGCGGCGGCAGATAATCCGCCGTCACTCCTTCAGGAAGTTGTAGAGTCACTGTTGTCGTGTCGGTTCTTGGCGTGGCGAACCGCAGCGGTGTTTTACGCGTCGCCGCAAGCCATCCACCGTGCCGCACAAACGGAACACGCATCGCGAATCCTTTTTCTCCCAGTTTCTGCGCATATGAAGGAATGCGGGAACGATAATGGAGAACAAGGGTGGCTGTTGGGTCGCGCAAGCCTTCAAAGGAGAAAGATAGGAGTTGAGCGCGGGGGTCGTCGCCCAGAGCGAGACGCGCCACCTCGTTGCGCAACTCCTCTTTCGGCAAATCCATCTTGCTGCGCCAGAAGACTTGTGCGTCGCCGCGGTATGTCACCGTCACATCCGCCTCTATGTCGCCGTTTTCCTTCAATTGCGCCGTTACAGAACGCGTTATGCCGTGCCACTGAGGGTTGTCTGCTGTTATGCGACGCGGCTGGCGCTCACCCTCCGCCAGCATCCAGCCGCCTATAAAACGCGCCGGCGGACTCTCGCACAATGGCGTTTCTGCGTCCTCCGGCACAAACCACAACCATTTTCCGTCCTTCTCCACCTGCAGGGCGAGTGTGTCAAAAAGCCCAAGAGATGGCGCACCGTTAGGGAGTGGTCCTCTGTCCCTTGAGCGTAGGAGGACACCTCTCCAGCGCACCCCAAGTGCGGAAAGCAACGCCCCTGCCAGAACCGCCTTATCGGGAAGCGAAAGTCTCGCCTGCTTCAGACACCATCCCGCATCGTGCAGGTCACAACCATATGTCCTAAAATCCACACCCGCCAAGCCTTTCTCGCAGGAGAGGAAACGATAAACCGCCGAAACAGGCTCGCCCTTAAGGCTCCTTGCAAGGGGCGCCACATCGCCTTCTGCCGCCTTCTTGCGCATATATCCGAAGAACTTGACCGCTATATCGTGCCAGTTACCGTCGCTGCGTATCACCGCCACCCACGGCGCAAGTGACCACAGCGAAACCTGCCTCTCCTCCTCCGCTATGGGCTCTGTATCCTTCACCACAAAACGGATAACACGCTTTTTGGGGGTTACCTCCGACTCGCGGATGATGTTTTCTGTGGGCTGTGGCATAATAAGCCTTACAGCATAGTTGGCTTTTGTGGGGACAACAACCTCAACACGGCGCTGCAACGCCTTTGTGTGGGTCAGAAGCGGAATTCGGATTGCAAAAGGATGAAGGTAGTCGGTGGTTCTGTATGTGAACTTGACGGCGATGTCCGCGAAATCGCCTGGTTGGAGGGAACGGAGTGCGAATTTTCTGCGTCGGAGACGGTTGTATGCGGGTAGGAAGGCGAAGGCGGCACCGTCTTCCACATACTCATCATCAAGATGCAGAACCCGCCATTGGGAAGGTGGCTTTTGGGAGTCGCGTTTTATCGTGCGCGCCCACAGAATCTCCATACTCTGAACAGGCGGCAGATACGCCCTCATAACGCGCCCCACACGATAGCAACCTCGCTCCGTCAGCGCAAGCGATATGCTCCTCTGCACAACCTCTATCATATCCCCAACCGCAATGCGTGTCTCCTGATATAACACCAAACTATGGGTTGTAGGCGCCACCTTCACACCGCCAGCATCCGCCAGAACACTCTCAAGCAGTTTGTCTTTCAACTGCCCGACTGTTTTGGCTTTATATCCCTTGCGCAGTTTCTGAAAGCGCACTTTATGGACTTTGCTGCGGGGGAAACGGCGCAGTCTGCCGTCTTCTGTGCGGAAGACCACCTCATCTTGCGTTATAGCCTCCAACCGCCCCCGTTCTTCTCCGCCCTCAACCAGAACCAGTATGTCATACCCCACAGGGCGTTCGGGAACAGGCTTTTCTTTCGGGATTTTCGGGCTGAACCTGCAGGAGATAAACAGAACAGCGACAAGCAGTCCCCAACGCATATCAAGACCTCCACGACGATAGAATGTGAATTATCCCATTCAGGTGCCGCCAAATCAAGTGCTCCGATTGTGTGATTATGAGGACGCGAGGAACTGCTCAATGAGTTTGATGAGTGCGGCGATTTCCTGCTTGAGAACGGCGCCCATATGGGAGATGCGAAAAGTGCGCCCTTTAAGGTCGCCGTAGCCGTCGGAGATGCGGAAGCCGTGCTGGGCGAGAAAAAGATTCAGTTTTTTGACACTGAACCTCTGAGGGCAACGAACGACGGTAAGCGAGTTTGCGGCATATCTTTCATCGGGGAAGAGGGAGAAGCGTTTCTTAGCCCAGGCACGGCAGAGTTCCGCCATTTCAGCGCAGCGGCGGATTTCAGAGCCTATACCGATGCGGCGCAGCGACGCCAATCTCACCCCCAGCGCATAAAACAGGTTGACAGCGGGCGTGTTGGGGGTCTCCTTAAGAAGCGCATAATCACGGAAACGCAGGAAATCAAGGTAGTAGCCGCGGTGGCGGATGCGTCGGGCACGCTCAAGCAAACGGTTAGAGACCGCAAATATCGCAAGACCGGGTGGCAACGCAAGTCCCTTCTGACTCGCTGTCAAGCAGAAGTCCAGTTTGAGAGCGTCAAAATCCAAATCGGTGGTGAGCAGCGAACTGACCGCATCCACCAATAGCAGCGTGTCGGGATAGAGACGAACAATGGCGGCAATCGCCTCAAGAGGGTTCTGCACTCCTGTTGATGTCTCAACATGAACGAAGGTCACAACATCGTAATGGCTCTTTGCGAGATGCTGCCCAACGATTTCGGGGTCTATCGGTTTGCCCGCTTCAAAATGGAGCGACTCTGCAGGGATGTTGTTGGCGCGAGCCATCTGGAACCAACGTTGTCCGAAAGCGCCGTTGACAAGACACAGCGCTTTGTGGGAAACGGTGTTGCGGAGCGCAGCCTCCATAACGGCACTCGCCGAGCAGGTCGCAACAAAAACATTCTGATTGGTGCGGAAAAGCCATTTCAAGTCGGTGAGCACCCCCTTCATTATGTCGTGAAAATCGGAAGAACGATGATGAACAGGCTGACGCCGCATCGCATCCAGCACCTCTTCCGCCACAGGCACAGGACCCGGAATCAGCCACTTTATCTTCTGCTCCATCCAAAACGACTCCTAATTTAATGCGGCTCCCACCACACTACGCAACCGATTCTACCCTCTCTCCCTTCGCAAGTATAGCCAAATCACCTCATCACTTACGAGAACGCTTCCTGCCAGCGAAACTGAAGCGCATACAACTCGGCATAAAGCCCGCCCTTACGCAGCAGTTCTTTATGGTCGCCTTCTTCTGCAACGCGTCCTGCGTTCATAACGAGAATTCTGTCGGCGTTACGAATAGTGGCAAGGCGATGGGCGATTATGACGGCGGTTCTGCCGGCAAGCACCCGCCCCATTGCGTCCTGAACAAGGCGTTCAGTCTGGCTGTCCACACTGGATGTTGCCTCATCAAGGATGATGACGGCGGGCTTACGCACAAGCGCGCGGGCAAAGGAGAGCAGTTGCCGCTCCCCGACAGAAATGTCCGCACCCCGTTCAGCCAACTCCATATCCAGTCCGCCAACCCGCGACAAAAGCCCTGAAAGCCCCACCTCCTTAAGCGCCGTCTCTACATCATCACGCCCTATCCCGTCATCCCACAACCTTATGTTCTCAAAAAGGGTGTCAGCAAAGACAAAGAAGTCCTGCGGAACAAGGGCTATATGGCGACGCAGAAGCGCCTGATTCCATCGCCGCACATCCACATCCTCAACCAACACCTCGCCTTCTTGCGGCTCATAAAAGTGACAAATAAGATTTATGATAGAGGTTTTGCCTGCACCTGTAGGTCCGACAATCGCTATATGTTCTGAAGGGCGCACATCAAGGCTTACGCTATGCAGCACATCAACTTTGCCGTCGTAGGAGAAGCGAACAGAACGAAGAGCGAGGCGTCCTTCCACTTTCTGGGGGCGGAAACCGTCTGATGGCAGAGTGAGGGGATTTTGTGTGTCAAGGAGGTTGAAGATGCGCTCGGCGGAAGCCATAGCGCGTTGGAGGATGGTGTATCGGTCGGCAAGCCCCAGTATAGGACGGAAGAAGCGGTTAAGCAGGCGCCAGAAGAGGAAGAACTGCCCAAGCGTGATGGCGGCACCAAGCACCGCGTGCGCCGCATAGACCACTATCCCCGCCGTCGCCAACGCCATCAGCATCTCCACCGATGGATAAAAGAGAGCAAAATAGAAGATGCCCTCCCTTTGCTTCTCATAAAGTTGCTGGTTCATATCGGCGAGTTTGGCGCAATGTATCTGTTTTGTGCCGAATGATGAGACGACGCGTGCGCCCTGAACCGACTCGTTGATGTAGGCGTTGACGGAGGCGAGATGCTTTCGGACTTGTCGGAACGCAAGACGGGCGCGGCGACCAAAAAAGAGCGCCACCGCCACAAGCGGCGGCATCACACAGAACGCTATCAGCGTCATCTCCCAAGACGCGATAAACATCATCACAACAACACCAATAAGCACCGCCACATCACGAACCAGCATCACAAAGCCAGCACCGAACAACTCCTGAAGCGCGTTTATGTCGTTTGTCGTCCGCGTCACCAACCGCCCCACAGGATTTGTGTCAAAAAACCTGATATGAAGATGGAGAAGATGGGCGTAGAGGCGGTTGCGTAGGGTCGTTATGGCAGCAAGACTTGTTTTGCGCACAAGCACAATTCGGGAATATGACGCAAGAAACTCCGCCGCAAGGACAAGCAGATAAGCGCCTGTGAGCCAAGCGAGTTGTTTGAGGAAAGGGGACTTATCGGCGGCGGCAGTGGCGGCGGTAAGTGGTCCGTCAACCGCCGCTTTTATCAACCACGGTCCCGTCAGCGCGGTGGCTGTCCCCACACCCAGTGAGATGAGGATGAAAACAATCGCCCGTTTATACGGCGCAAAATAACCCAAAAAGCGCCGCACAAGTCGCAAATCATAAACCTTCCCCAATGTCTCCTCTTCATAGAACATCAACTTTTCTCCGCTCTCTGCATATTGAAAATCTCAGCGTATATGCCGTTTTTCGCCAGCAGTTCGGCGTGCGTGCCTGCCTCCACCACCCGTCCTTTGTGCATCACAACAACGATGTCGGCAAGGCGCAGTGTTGAGAGGCGGTGCGCCGCTATCAGAACCGTCCTCCCGCGAAAATATCCTCGCAACCCTTCCAATATCTCTTCCTCTTTGTTTGCGTCCACACTGGAAAGGGCGTCATCCAGAATCAGAATATCGGGTTCTGTGATGAGTGCACGGGCGAGGGAGACCCTCTGTTTCTGCCCGCCTGACAGCATCAGTCCCCGCTCCCCCACCACCTGTTCCCAGCCGTTGGGAAACGCCTCAATCTCATCGGCTATTCCCGCAAGAGCGGCGTAGCGTTTGACGGTTTCTATGTCGGCGTCGGGGCGGCGATATCGGATGTTGTTGGCAATTGTATCGGAGAAGAGAAAAGGCTCCTGCGGCGCCACCGCAATGCGCCCCCGCAAGACACCAAGCGGCAGACGGCGAATGTCAACACCGCCAATCTTCACCGCGCCGCTTTCGGGGTCAAACAACCTGCACAAAAGCCCGATAAGCGTTGATTTGCCGCTCCCCACAGGACCCGTTATCGCCACAACAGAACCTGCAGGAATCTTAAGGTTCACATCGCGCAGGGCAAATTTTGAGTTGGGATAGCAGAAATTGACAGAGCAAAACTCTATGTCGCCGCGCAGACTGGCAACATCAATCGGATCGGCTGGCTCTTTTATATCAACAGGCGCTTTGATGAACTCCTCTATGCGGTCAAGGGAGGCAACACCTCTGTGGATTTCGGCAAAGAGCATTCCAAATCCCAGCATCGGCCAGACAAGCATCATCTGATAGCCCATAAACTGGGTGAACTGACCATATGAGAGGGTGCCGGCGATGATGCGTTTTCCACCGAAGTAGAGTAGCACCACAATGGCGGCTTCAATTATGACAAACAGGATAGCGTGTGTAATAGCGGAAACCCGTGCGAGCGAGACACCCGTTTCGTAGACCTTGTTGGACTCTTTCTGGAAGCGTTGAATATTTGGGGATTCCGCGTTGTAAGCACGGAGGATTCGGATGCCGGAGAACCCTTCTTGGGCGTGCGCGGAGACGGAGGCGAGTGCTTCCTGCAGGCGTCTTGAGCGCTCCCGCAAAAGCGGACCAAGAAGCCTTATCGTCACCCCGAGCCCCAGAAGCACCGCTCCCACCATAAGGGTCAACTCCACCGAAACGGTGAGCATCATAACGAGTGCGCCAACGACAAGCACGCTTTCACGCACGAGGCGCACAAGCCCAAACTCCGCCACCGTTCTGACAGTTTGAATGTCGTTTGTGGCGCGGCTCATTATCTCCCCGCTGCGCGTCCTTACAAACCACGAATAGGACTGCCCCATTACGGAAGAAAAAAGGCGGTTGCGCATATCGCGCTCCAGCGCATACGCCGCAGGAACCAATGTCATCCGCCACAGAAACTCCGTCAGCGCCTCAAGCAGCGTCGCTCCAACCAACAGCCCGCAGTAAAGCCACACCTTCTCTAGGCTTTTCTCTTTCACAAACGCGTCCACCGCCAGACCCAGAAGAAACGGCTTGGTCAACTGGAACACTTTGGTCAGAATACTGCCCGCAAAACCCGCCGTTATCTTCCCCTTGTAGGGACGCAAATACCCCCATAACCTTCTGGCAAAGTCAAAGACCACCCAGTTTCTCACCGCCGTATCCCGAAATCAGCGCTCGCGAATGTATATCGCGTGTCCCTCAAGGTCAAGACGCACCAGTTCCGCTTCTATCTCCTTCTTCTCACCCAGAAGCCCCGTCAAAAGCAGTTTCCCCCCTTCAACACGGATTTCGGCAACATCCTTCATCACCAACTGCTCATCCTCACCCTTGACAAGATACACATTTGATGCGCACATCATCTGCCCCTCCAATCAGACAATCTCCGCTCCAAGAACATCCTTCATCTGCTTCAGCGCCCATTCGTGAGCGTCTTTGTCAAAAGAGGCGACACCTTCCCTGAAAACGCGCACCGCAATGTCGCGGTTGCACAATTCCTCAACGGTATAAAGAACGCATATATTGGTGGCGACGCCGACCACCTCAACCACATCGGGACGGTTCGCCCGCAGATAGTCATCCAGCACGGTGTCATAAAAAGCGCTGTAACGCCGTTTGTATATGAATACACCCCCCTCCGACAAATCCTCAAGTTCGGGAATCAAACGCGCCTCTTCTGTGCCCTTCACTGCGTGTTTGGGAAAGCGCGCAAACTCTTTGTCGTCCTCGTCGTGGCTGTCGCAGATGAAATAGATAGGCTCTCCCGCCTTCTTGAACTCCTCAACCTTTTTGCGCACAAAGGGAATGATTTTTCGCGCTTCATCGCCACAATAGAGCGGTCTTTGCGGCTCAAGAAACGCCCTCAACATATCAACAACAAACAACGCCCTCATAGCGAACCTCCTTATGCAGGTTGCGCTCCCAACTCCTTAAGCGTCGCCAGAAAACGCTCCACCTCCTCTTCTGTGTTATACCAGTGAACAGATGCGCGAATCATCCCCCATCTGGCAGAGACTGCAATCTTTCTCTGCCGCAGCGCTTCCACAACCTTCTCCGCCTCCTTCACCTTGAAAGTCACAATACCGCTTCTGTGCGCTAGGTTCTCCCAGTTCGTGAAAAGGGAGAACCCCGCCTTCTGCAGACCTTCAGCAAGCACGGCGGCAAGATTGAGTGTGCGTTCGGCTACATTTTGCGGACCAACACGGTTATGCAGTTTGACGGCGGCGTTGAGAGCAAAAACAGGCGCAAAGGCGATGTTTCCGACCTCAAACCGTGCGGCGTCACGACGCACCTCAAGCCAACTGTTGTCCATCCGATACGGGTCGGGTGTTGAGTTCCAGCCGAAGACCGGTGGTTTAACCCATTCAAGAAACGCACGGCGAACGAAAAGAACTCCGCTTCCCTCACCCGCGCAGAGCCATTTCACCCCTGTAAAAGCGGCGAAATCCGCACCCGCCGCCGTCAAATCTACAGGAAACGACCCCACCGTCTGCGTCAGATTCAGAACCAGAAGGACCGATTTGTCCTTAGCCAGCCGCCCCAGTTGGACGGGATCAAGGCGCCAGCCGCTTGAGAACTGCGTCACCGCCGCAACAACCGCCGCCGTCTGGGGGGTTATCTGCTCCGCATAAGACTCAACAGAAAGCGCGCCGTCCACCGCCTTCACCCAACGCACCCCAAAACCGTGATGCAAAAAAGGAAGCGTCGTTGTGGGAAATTCCGTCTCCGCTGCCACTATCTCGCTCTTCCCTGTCCGCTTAAGCATCATCGCAATCAGGTTCATCCCAAGTGAGGTTGAAGGCAGAAATGCAATCTCCTCTGGTGTGACATTCAGCAGAGACGCAACGGTCTTACGGGTCTCTTCTGTGCGGTCGCGCCATATCTGGTTGACATCACCGCTGCGCTGGGCTGCTTCATCGTAGTAGGCATCGGCTGCGGCAGCCACACTGCGTGGCACAATCCCCATCGCCGCCGTGTTCAAATACGCCCACTCCCGCAGCCCCTCAAACTCCTCACGCAACTTCTCCAGACTCTCCATCCCCAACTCCTTACCAGAAAACCGCAAGTCCCGCTGTCCAAAGCCACGCCTGAGACGATGCTGACTCTGCCACACTGCTAACAGACAATCCAGTATAAAGTGTCATGGTGGAGGTCTTGGTAGCCCTCAAAACAAAATGCAGATTGGTTCCCAGCGTAAAGAGGGCGGGGAAAAAGTTGTTGCCCTTCCATTCAAGATAGGGTTCGACAAAGAACCTTTCTGCAATTGTGATTGTTGCCTGGCAACCGGCACGCAGATAGCCTGCTCCGAAAGCGTCCGACTCGCCCTCTTCCAAAAAGTTGCCAAACCCAACAAAAGTTCCACCTGCACCCAAAAATGCGACAACCGCACTGCCGCCGAACACAAAATCCACCCCAAACTCCGCCTCATGATAAAACGCGTCCTTATCAAACACATCCAGCCCAACATAGCCGGCGATAAAATTGAAACCACAAT
>Ga0190361_1001001_pt1 | contig 10866 bp, 19 predicted proteins | sample 48721845_MG_FD_161273 | JGI IMG/M metagenome (GOLD analysis project Ga0190361, IMG submission 161273) | Hydrothermal vent microbial mat bacterial communities from Southern Trench, Guaymas Basin, Mexico - 4872-18-4-5_MG | ecosystem: Environmental > Aquatic > Marine > Hydrothermal vents >...
AAGAAAAGTAATCGGGGATGCCTTTTTAAAAAGGCTACCCGATAGAGGGCTCTGGTGTAGCCCAGTAAAGATAAGGGGTATAGACCCAAACTCTTTACAAAGGAGGTTAGAAAATTAAATTGTTTAAACGCATTTGGTTAAAATTTTTAGTCCTCCAACACCTTATGTTGTAGATAGAGAATAAATTGTTTAAATGCATTTGGTTAAAATTTTTAATCCTTCAACACCTGTGAGGAGGTGTATTATGAAACAAAGAGCTCCAAAAGTAAAAAAAATTAAAGTGAACAAACGAGCTGAATCTAAAATTAAAAAAGTTCTTGAAAAAATTGAAGAAAAAAGAAGGTATTGCAGGGCTTTAGCAGATACCTATATTTCCTTACAAAAATTAAGGGTGGCTTCAGGTAATAGAATTATCGCAATGACACAACAAATGGATGAGATAGAAGATATTAGAGAAAGTGTTTTAAATAGAATAGTGATTGAACTAAAAAGAATGGAAAATGAGATTGGAAAGGAAGCGGAAGATATTTTAAAAGATATACCAGTATATACAGAATTTTTAAGTAAAATTAAAGGTTTGGGACCTATTTTAAGCTTAAAACTTTTATCAATTAATTGGGATTTAACTAAAAACTTAAGCTCCTGGAACGCTTATTGTGGTTTGGTTCCTCATGTTTATAAATGCCAGTGTGAAGAAGGTCATAAAATACTTTTACCTTACGATCCTAATGATCCTAAAAATCTTAAAGATGTAAAATGTCATTATGTTGTAGATAGGGAAAAGGATAAAACAACCAAACAAATTAAGCTTATAAGATGTGGAGCATCTATAGTAAAAGCGGAAATGGCACCCTGCAGAAAATATAAAGGTTATGCCTTTTTCTGGAATCCAAAAGCCAGAACTATTATGTGGCTTATAGGAACAAGCTTTGCGAAAACTGGTGGATTTTATAAAGAAATTTATAAAAAATGGAAACAAATTTATGTAGAAACAAAGGGATTAAAAGCAGGACATGCAATAGAAGCTGCAAAAAGAAAAGCTAAAAAATTATTTTTAGCTCATTTTTATCAAGCTTACCACGAGATTGAAGGTTTGCCTTGGAGGATACCTTATCAGTTTGAATATTTACAGCATGAAGATTTTATTCCTTGGACAGAGGTAGTTAAAATAGATGAAGGAGAATAAAAATGTGTTATATTTATAAAAAAACTACCGATAGAAAGTGACATTTTTTAATAGTGAACTGTCAAAGCGGAGTAACAGGGCAAGACAGTGAGCTTGGATAGTGCAAGAAACATTATGTGTTAGCGAATTAAAACAAACAAGCCATAGTTGAAAAGAAACTTAAGGTTAAAGTGAACTTTGTTAGGTAAATTGCAGTAAGGGTAAGTGAACTTTTGTGGATAAGCCACATTCAACAATAGTGAGCTATCGGAGGGAAAGAAACTTTTAGATAAAGTGAACCTCAAAGAAAGAGAGGCAAAGTTTTTAAGTGAACTTTATGAAATAAGAAACAAAGGCACGAAGTGAACTTCTGAGCGTGAGAAACATCAGATCCAAGTGAACTATATAAATGGAGAAACTAAAAGGATGAGTGAGCTATGATTACTTAGAAGCGTATAAGAAAAGCGAGATATATTTAAAAAGCTAAACTGAGATAGCATCTTGTAAGAAAAGCGTAAAATATATGAGCTTTTGTCAATAAGTAGTTTGTCAAGGGAGCGAATTTATAAAACTTAAGAGGGCGAGAAACTTTTGAAAAAAGTGAGCTGAAACGATATAGTTCCGCCAGTTGTAAGCGAACTACAAATTTAAAGTAACCTTGATATTTAGTGAGCTGATAGGCATTAGCAACTATGAAATAAAGCGAACTTGTGGTAGATAGTTACATAAAAGTAAAGTGTTTTTTCTTGACAAATTTAAAAAATGTGTTATAATTGAATATGTAAAACTATTTTTAAAAAGAATCAAAACAGAGAAGTGAGTTTAATTGCTCCGAGAAATTTAAAAAAAAGGAGTAAAAATGGATGAAGAAAAAATTTTAGAAAAAGCATTTGAAATTCTTAAAAAACGAAAGTTAATTTGGGAATGTAAAAAATGTGGATATAAATGGATTGGAAGATCAATTTCAAAACCTAATCAATGTCCAAGATGTCATGCTCGTGATTGGGATAATCCAAAAGAAAAACCTATGTGGAAATGTTATAGATGTGGTTATGAATGGAAGGCTAAATATCCTGATAAAGAACCAAGATATTGTCCTAACTGTCATAAAAAAGAGATAACAAGACTGGAAGATTATCAAAAGCAAATGGCAAATAAAATCGATTCTTAAAAGGAGGTTTTTATGCAGGAAGAAGAAAAAAAGTTAATTGAAGAGCTTTCCCAAGGAGAAAAAATTTGCCCCTTAAGAAGTTTAGGTGCAATAGAACCAGGATATTGCTTTGGAGAAGTTTGTGCCTTTTGGGATAAAGAAAATAAAAGGTGTGCAATTGTATCTATAGCTCAAACTCAAGAAGTAATTAAAAAACTTGTTGTTATAATAGATGAAATTTTAGCAAATATGCATGAAGTTTTGGCTAATTTAAATGAACTGCTAAGAGAATTAACAGAAGAGGACTATTATGTCTAATGAAGACTTGCTTTTACTAAAAGAATTAGAAAAAAGGTTCCATACACTTCCTCTTGATCTTGATTGGTTAAAAAAGAGATTTGGTGAAAAAAGAGGTGAGGAAATTTTTAAAGTTTTAAATAAAGCTGTAGAGGAAAAACTGTTAAATAAAGCCTTTTCAGTTGATAAAGAAATTGTCTTTCTTGAAATTAAAAAATGATGTCAATTTTTTCAGCTATAGAAAAATTGGATCAAGGTAAGCTTATAAAAGGTGTTTATTGTAGAAAGAAAAAGAAAGTAGGTCGCAAGTTTAAAAAAGCTACTGAAGAAATTCCTTGTTTAATTTATAAAGATAAAAACTGTTATATAGTTTTTATTGGTGAATGTAGAATGAAATTTAGAGAATCTCAATTAGTTAATATTGCAAATATTGATCATAAATTAAAATATTTGGAAGAAGTTAAAATTGAAAATTGGAAAAATAAGAAAATTTCTGAACTTTATGATGAAATTTTTTTGAAATAAAAATAGTCTTGACAAATTTAAAATTTGTGTTATAATAAGATTAAAAAATAAAAAGGTTTCAAAATGGGTTGTATAATTTGTAATATTTTAGAACTTTTTGCTAAGATGGAAGATAGAGAATTTGAAAAAATTGTTAATAGAAAAAGGTATAAGTATTTAAATTCTGAAAAAGAGATTGAAGAATATAAAGAGTCTCTCAAAAATGAAATTTGTAATGATATAGCAATAAATCATCCAGAAATGGTTGAAAGAATAAATCAGATTTATGCAAAATTAAAAAAGGAGAAACAAAATGCTTAAATTCATAACCTCCTCTATGCTTAACATGTTTTTTCGTTGTCCTGAACAATTCAGGCGCCGTTATCTTGAAGGAGAAATTATCCCTCCAGGAATTGCTGCTGCTATTGGAAGATCAGTTCATAAAGCTGCTGAAGAAAATCATAAACATAAACTTCTAAAAGAAGAAGATTTGCCAAAAGACTACTTGCAAGATTTTGCAAGAGATGCTTATGTTAAAATTGTAGAAAATGAAGGGGTTTATTTTGCTCCTGAAGAATTAGATCAAGCTAAAAAACTAATTGCTGAGGGGTTAGATTCCTCTGTCAAATTGACTGGTCTTTATAGAGATAAAATTGCTCCTGAAATTTTTCCTTTTCTTATTGAAAAAGAAATTCACATAAAAGTAAATAATTTTCCAGTTCTTTTTAGAGGAACAATTGATTTATTAACAAAAAATTTTTTGATTTATGATTTCAAAACAGGACATAAAAAATGGACAGAAGAACAAGCTGAAAATTCTTTGCAACCTACCTTTTATTGGCAAATGGTAAAAGCAGTAACAGGAAGACCTCCAGAAGGATTTGTTTTTAAAGTTTTAATTGATAAAAAAGAGCCTGAAATTCAAACTTTAGTAACAAAAAGAACTGATGAGGATTTTTTGGTAATAATAAGAATGGCAGAAGTAGTTTTAAAAGCAGTTGAAACAGGGTTATTTCCCCCAACTAATCCAAATAACTGGTGGTGCAGTCCAAAATTTTGTGGGTATTATGCTACATGTCCTTACATACCGTCTTATAAAAAAACAAAAATTTTAGCACGAGGATTTTGATGGACATCGAACTTAAATTCAATCTAAACCGTGATGAAATTATTCAATTAACTTTGTTAATTGAGGCTATGACAAAATTAAAATATTTTCACCCTCAAACTGCTTGGAAAATGCTAATTCCTGTTATAGAAAAAGGAAGACAAAGTTTGAAAGAAAAAAAGACAGAAATTAAAGAGGAAGATAAAGTATTTATTCTTAAAAATGTTTTTGATAAAGAAATTAGAATGGCTCCTAAGAATTGGTTTGCGGAATACATGTTTTCTGACAAACCTATATCTTTAGATGTAGTTCCCGAAGCTTTATTTGAAGATTATTACTCAAAAAATCCAAGTATAATTTTAGCTATCATTGTAGATTTTTTTACAAGATTAGAAGAGTTTTATGGTTTTGAAGAAGCTTTAAGAGTTTTTCTTGAGTTTATTAGAAATGTAAAAAATTTGACAGAAGCTGTGATTAGTAAAAGAAATTTTCAGAGTATTTATTTAAGATTTGAAAAGTTTTTTGAAAATAGTTTTAAGGAAGAAAAGATAGATGGGTAATTAAATAAGAATTTAAAAAAATCTTGACAAATTTTGAAAATATGTTATAATAAAAAAATTAAATAAAGGAGGTGATATAAAAATGGAAGAGAAAAATTTAAATATTCAACCTAAAATTGTTACAGCTTTTTCTCCTATAACAAAAGCTGAAGATACCTACCTCGTAGGACAGCAAACCACCACTAAAAGAGACCTAAAACAAATCTTAGCAGAAGCCCTTTTTGAAGCTGAAATTGCAGGTCCTGATTTTTACTATGCTTATCCACTTAAAGGAACTGTTGTAGAAGGTCCTTCAATTGGTATGATGAGTTCTTTAGCAAGAATTTGGGGAAAATTAAAAATAGATACCGAAACCGAGGAAACACAGGACGCTTGGATTTACAAAGTTAAAGTTAAAGATTTAGAGACCGATCTTGAGTTTAATACCATTTACAGGCAAAGAAAGCCAAGAAAATTTCCAGAGAAAATGGACCCTGCAAGATGGGAAGATATGCAGTTTCAAGCAGGATTATCTAAAGCTTTAAGAAACGCATTAACAAGAGTTATCCCTAAATGGCTACAAACAGCTTGTCTTAAAAAAGCCAAGGAAGCTATAGTTGGAGCAATTGAAAAACCTGAGCAGGCAATAAAAAACTTGCTTATGGAATTCAGCAAATTTAAAATTACAAAAGAAGATTTGGAAGAAATTTTGGGCTTGCCTGTTACTGATTGGAGTATAGAAGAAATTGTTGCTTTAAGAGGAATGTTAAATCAAATCAAAGAAGGAATTTTGAGACCTTCGGAAATCAAAAAAGAAGAAGTTGAGATTAGACTTGAACCTTCTCAAGAAGCTGAAGTAAAAGGCTTAGAAGTTGAGGAAATAAAAACTAAAGTTGATGAGAGAATAATAAAAGCAGAAAATATTTTTGAAACAGGAGGTTAATAACAGTTAATTTTTAATGTATATTTTTATAAAATTTTGTAAACTGGATTTTTAAAATGCTTGTAACTATAAAATATATTAAAGACAAAAGAAGTAAAAGATGGAAATAACTATAGTTAGTAAGCTAAAAATTAACTCTAATCAAGCTAAACTTCTTGATACTCTTATGCGTAAATATTGTAGCTGTATGAGATATGCTTATAACAGACTTAAAGAAGGAAAAACAAGAATAGAAATAAAAACACCACTTCAAAAAATTTTTGGAATTAATGCAAGATATGTTGAAGCTGCTATCAGAGAAGCTGAAAATTATATCAAACAATATCCAGATAAAAACATAGTTTTTGGTGGAAAGAGCTTATTGCAAAAATTAACTCAATATTCAAAAACAAATTATAAAAAATACCTAAAACTTAAACAAATATGGAAAGATAGAAGAACTGGAAAAGTTAAATGTATTGGTGAAAGAGCTAAAAAAGGCAACCTTAATTTAAGAATTTTAAAACAGGGTGATAAATGGTTTTTTAGAATTAATGTTGGTCATAAGCAATGGATTAAAGTTGAATTTGAACCTAAACATAAATATTGGTATTTGGTTGAAGAAGCTATAAATAAAGGTGATCCTTATACTGTTCTTGTTAAAAGGATAAATGGTAAATACTTTATGCATGTTACAGTGAATTATGAAAAAGAAAAAGAAATTGGTTTTGATAAGGGAGCAATTGGAATAGATTTAAATCCAGAATGTATAGCTATGGTTGAAGTTAAAAAAGATGGAAATTTGATTGATAAAAAAGTAATAAAAACAGAAGAACTTCTTTATCAGAGAAAAAATAAAAGGCAATATTTAATTTATCAAATAGCAAAAGAAATTGTTGAATGGGCTAAAAACAAAAGTAAGGGTATTGTTATTGAAAAACTTAAACTATCTAAAGCTACAAAAGAAAATACAGTTAAATTTTTTAGAAGAAGAAAATTTAGAAGATTGTTAAATAGTTTTACAAGAAGAAAGTTAATACAAGCAATAATATCAAGAGCTAATAAGGAAGGAGTTGAAGTAAAAGAGGTAAATCCAGCTTATACTTCGAAGTTGGGGTTGTTAAAATATAGTGTTATTTATAATCTAAATTCTCATTTATCAGCAGCTTTAGTTATAGCAAGGAGAGGGTTAGGGTTTAAGGAAAAGATAAATAAGGTTTTAAAAGCCTTCATAACTCGTCATACTGGCAGGGTTGGGGAGAGCCTGAGGAAGGAATCTACCAACTCTACCCAGCGTGTTGAGCGTTGGGTTAATACAGTATGGCGGGCTATGAAGGTAGCTGGGCTAACAACCCACCCATCGGAGCTTATGCTCGCCCTGAGAAAGATTTATTCTCAGGGAGCGAGATGGGTTGCGGGTGAGACTCCCGCAAGCTACTGCTACACACTGGGGGTAGCAGGGGCAAAATTCGTCCCAGCAGGCAGGGGCGAATAAATATGCCTGCGGGTAAAGTGTAATTTTTTACACTTTACCCAACCAGGGATGAGAAATGAGGAAGGGCAGAAAGAAGGGAAGTAAAAAAAATTTAATTAATTTAGTTGTTGAAGAATATAAATCAAAATACCCTCAATTTGAAGGCTTGTTAGAATTTTATGTTCCTTTAGAAACAAATTGTGATTATGATTTAATTGTAATTGATAAAGCTAAATCTACCTTAACTGGTATTAAAATTTACCGTGTTAGCGACCATATTCCTTCTCCCGATTATTTAGGACCTTTACCTTGCAAATTTTTAGTTGAAATGAAAGTTTTTAGAGGGAGCAAGTGTATTTTGACTATAACCAAACCTCAAGAAGATTTATCATCTTTAAGTTCTTCTGATAAAATAAAAGAGGCTTTAGCAGAGCTTGTGCAAAAAATTAATAGGTTTTTAGAAGAAGTTAAAGATGAAAAAGAATAGCAATAAATACAAATACATTCCTATTTGTTATTTTTCCTGCCTTCCTTATATCAATAAAGAGAAATATTTTGAAACTTTAGATTTTTATTTACATAATGAATTTGATGAACAGGTTTTAAAAGAGTTTGAAATTTTCTGGAGTATAATCAAGCATTATGTTACATTTTTAAATCAGAAAAATTTATCTATACCTTTTAGAAATATTGTTTTAAGAAGAGATAAAGAAGATTTTAAAGAAAAAATGCAAAAATTATATAAAAGTATAGAAGAAATAGGAAAAAGATTGAATTTAAAAATTTGGCAGGTTAAAGCTTTAATTGCTTTTGTAATTTGGAGAAAAAATTATACTTTAAAGGATTTACTTGAGAAAGTTCACGAATATTGCGAAGAAAAAGTTAAAGAGAAGGAAGGAATTAACAGAATTTTGAAAGGGGTGTTAGAAGTTGAAAAATCCTCAAAAAATAATTTTAATAAAAAATCCTAAGCAAAAAGAAAAGATATTGCTGAGTATTAAGCTGAAAAGGTTTTTTGAAAAAGTTAAAAAAGAAGATGGATTTAAGTCAAGATTGAGACAAAAAGATTTAGAAGATATTTGGTTTAAAATTGAAAAATATGAAAAATTAAACAAAAAATTTGGAACATTTTTTAGAAATTATAAAGAAATTTTTAAAAAAGAGTTTCCAGATTTTAAATTGACAAAATTTCCTTTTAAAAAAGAAACATGAAAGAATTAGAAGAAGTTTTAGAAAGTGTGAGAAATCTTTTAAAAAGATTGAATATTACAAAGTTAACTTTGCTCAGTTCAAATATAGAAATAAAAAATAAGAAAGAAATAATTTATAAAAATTTAGGTGGGTTTTCAAGTAGTTATTTGGAGTTTTTAAATAAGCTTTTTGGGTTTTTGGAAAAATATGATGAATAGAAAATTAAATTTAAGGAGGTAAAAATGAGTTGTTGGGTTCATATAGCAGGTGGTTTTATTCTTGACACTATTTTACCAGTAATGAGCAATAATCCTAAAAAAACCTTTATTGATATTTGTAAGCATATTTTTGAGATTTTTGGTGGAATTAAAATTTATTCAGAATTTTTAGAAGATCATGACCAATATTGGGCAGGAGAGCCAACTTTTGCCGAATGGGCTAAAAATACGGTTCCAGAATATACTAATTCTTCTAAACCACAACTTACTGGTAGTGAAGGATCTATTAAACTTAGAGTTTTACTTTTAAATGAAGCCAACTTTGTTCCTTGTATTTTTTTATGCATAGCAGGTAATTTAAGAGATAGAGGAGAAACTGAGGAAGATACAAAAGAAATAGCTGAAACCTTAAAAAAATGTTTAGAAAAATTAACTCTTATGAAAAACAACTTAGTTTCTTTAAGAGTGGGTTCTGTAAAAATTGTTTCTGAAAATGGATATGAGTTTACTATTTCTTGTTATGAGGAAAAATTAGATTTAATAAATAAATAAAAGGAGAAATAAAATGGCAAAAACTAAAATTGATTGGTGTGAATTCGTTTGGAATCCAGTTTGGGGGTGTTTAAATAATTGTAAATTTTGTTATGCAAGAAAAATAGCTAAAAGATTTGCTAAAAATATAACTAAAAAAGAATTTGATTATTTGGAAAGAAAAATTTTCCAAAAACCTCAATATTTCTACATAAATTCCGTTATTCTTTATGATAAAGGAAGTTTTTATGATAGACTAAAAATTTTTTGCCCTACTTTTATTGTTTCAAATTTTGAAAAATCTTTTCCTAAAAAGCCTTCAAAAATTTTTGTTAATTCTATGAGCGAAATTTACTATTGGGAAAAAGAATGGATGGAATTAGTTTTAGAAAAAATTAAGAAATATCCTCAACATATATTTATGTTTTTAACCAAATTTCCTCAAGTATATAAAAAATACGATTTTCCTGAAAATTGTTGGTTAGGAATTACAATAACTGATGTTATTAATACAAATGGTTTTAAATATAAATTACTTCATTGGTATGCTAAAAATAATATAAAATTTATTTCTTTTGAACCTTTATTAAAATTTGATTCTTGTGATTTTGCTCATTATTATATGTCTCCTCCTCCAGACTGGATAATAGTAGGGGCTCAAACTAATCCTTATAAACCTCCTGAAAGGGAATGGGTAGAAAAAATTATAAAAGCAGCTAAAAAACAAAATGTTCCTGTATTCTTAAAAGATAATCTTTATAGAGCTTATTCAGATTTGCCGATTTTAAAAGAATTTCCTGAAATAAAAATAAATAATTAATAGCGCAACATAAATGAGGAGGCTCAAAAAATGTTAAGAGCAAAAGTATTATTTGAAAATCAAATAAATGAATTAGCTTTAATAGAATTAATGAAAAAGTATCAAAAAGAATTTGAAGCAATTAAAAATGAATTAAGAAAAAAATATACTGTAAAATTATCCGACTTGGATTCTTTTTTAGAAACAATTTATAAGATGAATTATCTTTCTAAAATAGAAATTCATTATGAAGAAGGGGAACCAAAATATGTTATAAAAGATAATATTATTTTTCAAATAGAAAAATAAAAAAGGAGGGTTAAAAAAATGGATAAACTTTCTTTCCTCAAAGAAAAACTTAAAAACGAACTTTTAGAAATTTTTGCCTCTGCAGTAGTTTCAGGAACAGAGGAAGCATTATTAAAATCTTGTATCAAAGCACTTTCTGGTGTTGTTGTTTATTTGTATGATCTTGGTGAAGAAAAAAGAAAAGAAATCGAAGAAAAAATTAGTGAAGTGATCGAAGAAATGATCAAAGAGAAGGAAAAAGCTTCCTTTTAAAAGGGGGTGATGAAAAGTGAACAAACTTTATTTTATTATCTCAGGTGGTGTTTTACTCTATTTTTTTGATGAGGATATAATAGAAAAAAATGAAAATAAAATAAAACTAAAAAAAGCTTTTTATCTTATTTCTCAAACCTCACCAATAATGACAGCCCAGGGTCCCACTTTAAATATCATGACTTTGACTTTTAGATTTGATAATGTAGAATTAAAGTATGCAGGATTTGGGGAAGTGCCTCAGGATTCTGCTATCTACAAAGCTATTATGCAAAATCAAACTGGTTTAAGCTTAGTTTAAATCACAACCCTTGCCCCAAGGGGTTTTAAAGATGAGAAAGAAATATAAAGCAGGAACAAAATACGAATACAAAGCTAAAAAAGAACTTGAAAAAGAAGGTTATCTT
>Ga0190361_1001005_pt1 | contig 10825 bp, 8 predicted proteins | sample 48721845_MG_FD_161273 | JGI IMG/M metagenome (GOLD analysis project Ga0190361, IMG submission 161273) | Hydrothermal vent microbial mat bacterial communities from Southern Trench, Guaymas Basin, Mexico - 4872-18-4-5_MG | ecosystem: Environmental > Aquatic > Marine > Hydrothermal vents > Microbial...
CCATTTTCAGCCGGAAAACTGTTTTTATTTCGAGTAAAGAGCAGAATAGCCATGAACATTATGAGTATTCCGACGATTGCTGTCAACAAGTCTGAAGGCAAAACCGTTGTCAAATAGGCACCTGCAATAACGCCTGGAATATCCAGTATGTCATATACAAGTCCAAGTAAATAGTCAACTCTCCTCTGTCTAACATAACTTACCGTCGCAGAAATTGATGTGCCACACATAGCCATCAAACTAATAGCAACAGCCCTTTGCGGCGGCAAACCAAATAAAACTATGAGAATGGGAACCATGATGAATCCTCCGCCCAAACCAGCCATAGAAGCCGGTAAACTAACTGCAAAACCCAGAATGAACAGCAGCAAGGCCTCAAGTGGACTCATTACCAAAGCAATAATAAGTCTACATTTTTAAATCTTAACCTCTAAAATTCATCCGCCCTTATTCAAAAATGAAGAACACCAACAAATGGATTTTGGTAGCGGGGGGTCGACTTTCAGGAGGCCAGACACCTGACCTCCTTTTGAACGACCGATCTCCGGGTTATGAGCCCGGCGGGTTTACCTGGCTACCCCACCCCGCTACGCAAATATTACTAGGCATACGAGAATCTTATAAACTTTAACCATAAACTTAACAGGTTCCTAATAGAGAGAAATGAGATGAAGTTTCGCCGTGTTTTTAGCTTTTTATTGTGGTAGATGCGAAATTATCGGCTTAAATCTGTTTGGCTACTTCTTTTTCTTAGTTGTCTTCTTTTTGGTTGTTTTCTTTGCTGAACCGCATTTTTTACGTGTTGTCTTCTTACTCTTACTTTTACGAGGCATACTTCGTCCCGATTTAATCTTAAGGACAATTTTTAGTATATAAAACCTACGATAAAATGACTTAACTGCGACTTTCAAGCTTGTAGTGTGGTGCTCCGGCCGGGATTTGAACCCGGGTCTCCGGCTCGAAAGGCCGGAATACTTGGCCGGGCTATACTACCGGAGCAAGAGTGTAATCAATAGTTTATTTCTTTCGAATAAATTTATCCTTTCCCAATCTTGCTATTCGATTTTCGAACAACGTTTTATATACTCATATCGTGAAGCCAGTTTTAGGTCTAAAAGCAAACATATCGGAGACAAATAATTATGAAAATTTGCAGTACTTTGAGGCGGATGTTAAAAGCATTAAAGTCAAAAAAAGTTAGATTGGTCGTAGATTTCGCCATAATAACTCTTATAGGCTTGGCAATTTTCAGAAACTTCCTTTTTAGCGGCTATTGGCCGGCGGGAGGCGACATTTTAGGGTGGATTTCCCGTGAATACCTATTTGGCCACGATCTCAGATGGACCTGTACTTGGAGGCCTCACTCGTTCGGATTCCCAGAAAACGTATACATAATCGATCTTTTCTACATGGTTCTCCATTTTTTATTGAATAATCCTGTGTTTTTGATAAAACTTGTAATGTTTCTATCTTTCATATTTGCGGGTTTTTCAGCCTACATATTTGCCTTCAGATATACTCGAAACAATTTGGCTTCGCTTTCGGCAGCCCTAGTCTATACGTTGAATCAGTGGGTAGCTTCACAATTAACAGAAGCCCATGTGGATATACTGATAAGTTATGCTGTTTTTCCAATTGTTTTTCTAGTTTTCGAGCGAGCGATAGAGAACGGAAAATTTAAACATTCGTTGCTACTTTCACTTTGCTTAGCTTTTATGATAACTGGATTTCATCCAGAATGTGTAGTTATCTACGGAACAGCTCTTGCATTATTCACTCTCATCTACATTATCTATCCATCAGAATCCAAACCATTTCGCTTACGCGTAAAATTTGCGGCGAAAGTACTGTCAGTCACTTTTCTCACATCGTTTTTCTTAGCATCTTTCTTTACTCTTCCATTCATTTTAAATGTTAATGCGCCCTATTTCTCCCCTAGCTACTACTATTTTATAGAAGAAACTTACAGCTTAAGCTACAAAAATATTGTAGATGCCTTTTCCTTGAGGGCAATAGAAAATTGGGGCTACGTAAATGTTATTGGCAATGTCTATTATGGCTTGGCTCTCCAAAATTTTCCCATCTATCCGATTTTATGTTTTATTTTCATACTTGCGATGATAATTACTATTCTTTTTATGAGAAACTCCCGTACCATATTCTTTACCGTAGCGGCTCTAATATCCATAATAATTGCCATGGGCCCCTACTCCTTTTTCTGGGCTATATTTGTTTGGGGATGGAACAATATCCCACACTTTGCGGTTTTTAGAGCGATAGATAGATGGATAATAATAGCCGCACTTTCCAACACATATTTTACCTCCATGCTAGTAAGCATATTAATGACGCATCTAAAGCAAAAGAAATGCAAAAAAGATAAAAATTCTCTAAATCCTGGAGAGAAATTACTTAAAAGGAGAATAAAGTCAAATAGATACGGATTTTCAATAATAACCAATTCAGCAGGTAATTTTAGAAAAGTTATACGTTTCTCTTGCGTTTTTCTAATAACAATGATCTTTTTGTCTGGTTTTATATCTTGCACATTCCTTTTTGGCCAGGGATTACAGGTTTATGCTCTGCCTAAAAGTTACTTAGAACAATATCACTGGGTAGCCAGAGACCCCGAGGATTTTAAGGTAGTCACCGTCAATAGTCCTGAAACATGGATTCCGCATAGTCAAAGCGATTTTGCATTTTCTGGAATGCTAATTGATGTAGGCTGGTGGCACGATTTGGGCCATGATAGCTCATTTCTTCATGACAAACCTACCCTTCAGAATGGAGGCTGGGATTTTTCTTGCCGAAGGTTTGTTGATTACTTACGATTCCATGTAGCTCGCGACCTATTAACGGATAAAATGACCAAGATTCTCGGATTATTTGGATACAAATACATAATAATGCCACACTACGCAAAGGGAAGAGAACGTATTTTCTTCCTAAATCAGAAAGGAGTAGAAGTAGTCTATAATGATTCGAGTTCTCTAATTTTAAAAAATAATTATTATCTCCCTAGATTTTTTGCCGCAAGGAACCATTTAACTGTAGTTGGAGGGCCAAAATCTTTTCTATCGCTAATGAAAATTAGCAACTTTAATTTTGACGATAATGCATTAATTTTTGCAGATAAATGCAATAAGTTGTATGAAAATTCCAAGCTTTTGATATTCGCTGATGGCTCTGTAACGGATCTTATAATGCTTTCAATGCAGGGCTCATTTATTAAAGCCTCAGATTATGGCTTCAAAAGTTGGAACGCATCAAAATACTGGGTTAGCTTACCTTCATGGAGCACAGTAGGAAGATTTGTCTATTCAGGAAATACTTTAACCACATGCGGCAAAAACCTCGTAAAAATTCCATTCTATATTGAAAAAGATGGAGAATATTATATATGGTTACGTTTGGGTTTTGCGCCCAATAGAGGAAAATTAACAATAACCGTGGACGACTTATTTTACACAGAGATCAAGCCTCAAACAAAGTTCTGGTCAGAATTAAAATGGATTAATTTAACATGCCTGAATTTAGAAAAAGGAACGCATATAATAACTCTAAAGAACAATGGAAATGGGTATAACGATATAGATACTATAGCTATAATTGAGGCTTCAAGGTTCCACGAGCAAAAAGAAAGCATTCTAGAAACAATAAGAAATGGCAAATTTTCTATCTTATATTTACTTGAAGCTGAAATAAACTTTCTTAAGAACCCCTCTTCTATATGGAATGTTGAGTATTTTCCCTACAATGACCATTTGATTTACCCAGTTGAAGACGGAGAAAACATAACGTATTTAGGGAACGTTTCTGCAAGTAGTGAAAGCGATACATATGTGGCTAGAAATGCTGTAGATGGAGATTTAACCACGCGTTGGGCTTCTTTGAAGGGGCTGCCGCAGTGGATACAAATTGAATGGAAAGAGAAACAGAAGATTAGAGGAGTTAAAATTAATTTTGAATGGGCATATGCGAGAGAGTATGCGATTCAAGTATGGAATGGTACAGCATGGATTGACTGGCTGACGGTGAAAGAAAACAATGAATATAAGAGGATTCATGTTTTTCCCCGAGCGGTTGAAACAGACAAGATTCGAATATTATTTACAAATGCTCCAGCATATAATATGGTGAGTATATGGGAACTTGAAGTCTATAGTGAACAGATAATAACTGAGAAAACAAAAATTTACATCGCAAGAGAGGGAAATTACCAGTTTTTCGCTAGAGTCTTTAAAGGGCCGCAGTATGGAGTTTTACACTTGGCGGTGGACGATAAAATCCTTAATGCTTCATGCTACTCGGAGAACTCGGGCTTTGAATGGCTGAATTTTGGCAGTCTTTATTTAGGCGAAGGAGAGCATGAAATTGGGATAGGTGCCACAGGAGACGTAGAACTCGATCTTATAGCTGTCGCTTCAACAAAGGATGAAAAACAACTTGATTCATTAGCCGAACTTTTTCAAGAGAGCGCAGAAAAGCCCGTTGTTAGTTTTGAGAGGATAAATCCCTGCCTATACAAAGTGCATGTAGAGGCTAAAGAACCCTTCATTCTGGTCTTTTCAGATTCTTATCATCCATTATGGAGAGCTATACTTGATGATGGAACGGAAATTAAGCCAGTTAATCTCTATCACATTGTGAATGGATTCTTTATAAATAGGACTGGAAAGTTTGATTTGACTGTACGCTTTATTGGCCAAGACTATGTAGATTTGGGCTTTAAAGTTTCGCTGGCCACATTTATTGTAGTTCTTGTTTTGCTGGCAATTCCGGAGAGAACCTATTTGAAAATTAGAAGGAAACTTGTAGATTTAAAAGGGAAGATTATTCGTAGGCAATCTTAACACAGTCTTCCATTGAAGCAAGAAAGACTTCCGCCCGATTCATTGTTGGCAAATAATGCGCAGCCTTAACCGAGTTAGTGACTATCCTTTTTATTCCGAGCCTATCAGTCCATGTCACTACAGCACAGGTGTCTGTCAAAACTTTTGCTCCTGAATTCTCAATTACCTTAATGAAATCTTTCGTTTGATTTTTAATGTATCTTGAGACACAAATCCAAAATTCAACATTACTTTTCAGCTTTTTCCCTTCAACAAGACTAGTTAATTTTTTAATTTCTTGCAGCGAGCAGTGGGGGCAGCCAATAAAAATCATGTCTGGCTTAAATTTTGAGGAGGAAAGCTTCTCGATTACATTTTCAATTTCCCTTCGCTCAACAGTCACAACTTCTGATCTCTTATCGGTTTTTGGCTCTTTTCTGTAATGGAACATGCTTGCCATTCCGCTTGAGGCTAAGGCTGCGCCAAACTGCTTTAATTCGTCAGACAGAGCGTTTTTTAGTCCTCTAACAATGGGGATTTTATCCTTGACTATTTCACCGATATAATAGCCTAAAGCTCCATATTCAACCTCGTTTCTGGGCTGAAATAGAACATCGATTATTATGTTCGGCTCCCTATTCTCTGGCTGGTGAACTCCATAGTTTGGTGTCTTTCCGATTATTGCCGAGGCTAAGGCTGAGGGGGCGCCTTCACGGTTGGTCCAAGCTTCCAAAATGGAGTTTGCATAGACAACTGCCGAGGATTCAGCCCATGCAAGAGTGGAATTTTTGGCGGGTACAAACTCATAGTATGGAGTGCAAGAAAGCGAGGGAACTACGCCGATTCGCTCATACAATCTCAATATTTCGGTTTGCTTTTCTATCAAGCCTCTAGGAAGTCTGTTAGTTAGGTATGGGTCTATGCTTGAAGGATTCAACGTTGAGAAAGTTTTCGTTTTCGCTCCCTTTTTCATCATTTCTCTTAGAAAATCAATGGCTGCATCGCCTACAGTCTTGTAGGAGACTCCGGAAATATGCGCAGAGCTTACTGGAATTAATCTTGTGGCGCCGTAGAGTTCGCCTAGCTTAACTAAAATTTGCATACAAATCTGGCATGCCCAGCCATATTCGCCGTCAAGCATATGTTCCTCTTGGCGTGTTAGATACATGCTCTACTCTCCTAGAATCTTGATAATTCCTTCTTTACAGCATATTTCAAGGAGGTCTCCAGTCTTTATCTGATTAATATTCACTTCGCTAATCATTGGGATTCCAGCCAAAACTGCGCCTACAACTACTACTGGATCGGCTTTTTCATTCAGTATTGCTTTTGGGGCTAGGTTATTCTTGGCTAGGGCATACATTACGTAGCTTCCAACTGTTGAGCCGTGTCCATGCGGGAAGCATAGAATCTTGTCCTTTATGCATTTGCCGTTTAAGTCATGATTTTTCTCGATGATTACGCCGCTTTTAGGGTCGACTCCTCCCAAGAAGCTTATCGGCTTTTTTGATACAAGGGCTTTTCCTCGGAGAGTCCCGCCTGAAACTATTACTTTTCCCTTAAGAATTTTCATTTTATCCACTTTAGAAGGATATTCTTGCTGAGTAGGGGGTTCCGCCGAGAATTTCCGCCGCAGCTTCTCCTACTTTTTCGCGGTAGGGCTCTTCGGTATATACACGGATAATATTCATGAATCCCTTCAGTACATCGAATATTCCTGAAATTTCGCTTAGTTTCTTTGGAATTTTCTTTCCCTCTTTGGTTTTGTAGAAGATGGGAATTTCCATTGGTTCCATTAGAACTGAATGGTGATATGGAACAGAAGGAAGGGTTGGGACATCAATTATTACTTTTTCGTGGGCAACCTTGGCTTTTTCTGCAATCTCATTTCTTATCTGATTTCTAATCTCCTCAAACTCGAAAATTCTTGAGACTGTTCTATCTTTTTCGTAGAAGGTTCGTTCAAAGGCGCATTTTAGAAGTTTTCTTCTTTCTAAATCTTCTATTATCTGCCTAGATTCCTTGCATTGTTTCAGCATGGTCCAGACAGTATAGTCGTTAAAGGCTAAGTATTCCTCTGGAGTTTTGAAGTTCACTAGGCCAAGCTCATCCTTCGCTTTCTCCATCGCCAAAGCTATCATCATCTGCGCGGCTCGGCTTACCCTGTGAAAGTAAATGCTGCGAAACGATTCTATTCTGGCGATTATAAAGGATTCTAGGGCTGAAAGGGCCCCGACATCAACAGCTAAATTCTCATCTAAAACGTCGAGCGTATGAATCAGCCGGAAAACATCAATATAGCCATATTCTGCGCCGGTATGATAGGTGTCTCGCACAATAAAGTCAAGCTTGTCAACATCAACGCCGCTGCGGATTATCTGGTCAAGAAAGGCTTTTCCCTTTTTGTTGAGCCTTCCGACGGCCAGCCTAGCGACTTCATCGGGGTCATATCCATATTTTTTCAGTTTATCAGCTATTTCCGACTCTTTAATTATCCAGAAAGTCATATCCTCGTGAGTCTTATTCATAAACTTTGAAAGCAAACATTCGAATATGTGGGAGAAGGGGCCGTGCCCAACATCATGCAGCAAAGCAGCAAGCTTAACCATCTGAGCTTCATCCTTAGCAATATGCTCGGAAAGATTAGAATTTTCAACAAGTCTTCCAGCTAGGTATAAAACTCCAAGTGAATGTTCAAACCTCGTGTGGTTAGCCGCTGGATAAACGTATTCTGCGCCTGCAAGCTGCCTAAGCCTTCTTAAACGCTGAACTGGAAAACAATCAACAATCTCTTTTTCAGGCTCGGTTATGTAGATATAGCCATAGATTGGATCCTTAATTTCGCCCCAGTATTTTTTTGGCATCGCCCAATTCTCCGTCAAACTAGCATTAAGCACATATTATATTTAAAAACTTCAGACTATTAATTGCATAGCTGGAGAAAAGCAAATGAAAAAGGGACTCTTCATCTGCATAGAAGGAATAGATGCAAGCGGAAAGACCACTCAGGCCAAACTTCTCGTAAAGAATCTAAACGAGAAAGGATATGAAGCAATCTACACCAGCGAGCCGACCCATGGATTTTTCGGCCAGATTTTACGCAGAAAAATTCTTTACGGAAACGAACGGGTTCCAGCTGTGATTGAAGCCCTACTTTTCGCACTGGACAGACTTGAGCATGTTGAAAAAGAAATTGAGCCAGCGCTGAAAGAGGGCAAGATAGTAGTTTCTGACCGCTACATTTATTCCTCAATTGCATATCAAGGTGCCGCTGGTTTAGACTTGACGTGGATTGAGGAAATTAACAGATGGGCTATCAAGCCGGACTTGGCCATATACCTAGACGTCCCAGCTGAAGTTGTGATAAAGCGTTTAAAGGAAAAGCGTTCAGTAATGGAAACTTTTGAGAACCAAAGGAAAGTTAGAGAGATTTATTTAAGGTTGGTTAGAGAAGGAAAGCTTCTGCTTGTTGATGGAAATCGTTCAGTGGAAGAAATTGAAAAGGAAATACTTCAAAAAGTGCTAAAGCTTCTAGAAACTAGTTTATAGAATTTGTTTGGCTAGGAAGTCGATTAACTCTTCAAGCTGAATCCTTCTCGGCCCTCTTTCATGATAAACCTTTACTACAAGATTTTTGTCTAGAAATTCGAAACGGATTAGTTGATAATCAAATTTTAGCGGCCTCATTCCTTTCTCATTGTCAACTTTATAGTAACGATTTACAAGGAAGAAATCTAAAACTTTGAAGCCACCTTCGCCTTTGAGATGTTTTAGGCAGCGTTTCAGCTCTAGATCGTCTAGATAGTTGAAGTTTACACCGTCTGCCACTCCAACTTCAAATATTACTTTGAACCCAGCACCTATCCCGTCAAATATCCCGCTTGACGAAATTTCTTTTCCATTTAAGCCATACAACGCCTCAATTACTTTTCGCTGAACATGCCCCAATGAAGCGTTAATTTTGAAATTTTTAGCTTTATGAACAAAAACTGGAAAGTTATCAAACTTTCCTAGCAATTTATTCCTCCATATGGCTTGTCAACCTTCCCTCTCCTTCATTCTCCTAATTTTCTCTAGATTCTCTAGGAGAGAAGACAGTATTGCTCCTAATTTCTGAAGTTTATCGACATCGGTTTCCATTTTTATTCTTTCTTCTATTTCCTCTATCTTTGCAATTACTGTCGCCTCAAGTCTTGTTAACACTAAGGGTTTCGCAGCTTGCAGCGGAGTTTCCCCCTCCTTTACAACTACGACTTGCTTTTGACATTTTGCACACCACAGTTCTCCACTTTTAAGCTTGAAAAGCGGCGAGGCGCATACTGGACAGGCTAGATTTGTGAGAGTCGCTCCTCTTCGAAGTAGGTCAGCCATGCTTTTCAGGGGTTTTGACTCGGAGTTTTCAGTCAATTTTAAAACCTCGAATGATAATTAGTAAGAGTAGATAATTTGAGTTTCGTTGTATAGTACCTCTAATCGGAGGGATAGGCCTTGGTTAGTAAGAAAAAGTTGAAAGAATATGAGGAGCGAATTAAACATGCAACCATGGTTTTAGGAGAGGTCTCAGAAGATACAACCACGCCGCGCAATATCAGAAGGGCAGCAAAGGAATCAATTGAAGCTCTGCACAATGAAGAATTCAGCTTTGGCGTCCGAGCCTCAAACGCAATATCAATTTTAGACGAAATTCTGCAAGACCCAAACATGCCCTCCTACACAAGGGTAAAACTTCTCAACGTGATGGCAATCCTAGAAGCAATAAAAGATTAACATATCCTTACTCCTATTTTTGAAAGCAAGATTCAAGCTTCGGTAAAAATATATGTTAGATAGTCCATTTTGTTTTGGGCTCTTGGAGGAAAACCATTGAAGTATGATGTTATTATTGTCGGTGCAGGTCCAGCCGGAATATTTTCCGCTCTAGAACTCGCCGAAAACACGGACTTAAAGATTCTAATAATTGATAAGGGACCGGATATTGACAAGCGTAAGTGTCCAGCAAGTCGGGGAATAGAATGTATTCATTGTGAACCATGCGCTGTTCTTTCAGGTTGGGGAGGAGCAGGAGCTTTCAGCGATGGGAAACTTACGCTGTCAACGGAAGTTGGAGGGTGGCTAAATGAATACATTCCAAGAGAGGAACTCCAGAAACTAATAGAATATGTTGATAGCATTTACTTGAAGTTTGGAGCTCCAGACAAGGTTTATGGAGCCGACCCAGAAAAAGTTGAAGAAATAGAAAGAAGAGCATCGCTTGCCAGACTTAGACTCATACATCAGAGAATCAGGCATATGGGAACTGAAAAATGCGCCGAAACCTTGCGAAAGATGAGGCAATACCTAAACAGCCGCGTAGACATAAGAATGCGAACGGAAGTTAAAGGCTTAATTATGAAAGACAGAAAAGTTGAAGGAATAGAAACAGTTGAAGGAGAAAGGATTTTAGGAAAATACGTGATTGTCGCTCCTGGACGAAGTGGTGCTGAATGGCTCAAAACAGAAGCTCAAGCGTTGGGGCTGAAAACACTAAATAATCCAGTTGACGTCGGAGTTAGAGTTGAAGTTTTAGCAAGCGTAATGGAAGAGTTGACAAGTGTCCTCTATGAGCCAAAATTCATCTACTACTCAAAATTTTTCGACGACCAAGTTAGAACCTTCTGCGTTGCCCCCTACGGCGAAGTAATAACCGAATCCTATAATGGAATACTATCTGTTAATGGACAAAGCTATGCAAACCGAAAAACCCCCAACACAAACTTCGCCATACTTGTCAGCACACGCTTCACAGAACCATTCAAAGAACCAATAGCCTACGGAAAATACTTGGCTAGATTAGCGAATCTTCTAAGCGGAGGAATAATAATTCAAAGATTAGGCGATTTAGAGGCGGGCAGAAGATCAACCCAGGAAAGAATAGACAGATGCGTTGTAACTCCCACGTTGAAAAATGCCACCCCAGGAGACTTGAGTTTCGCGTTACCCTATCGATACCTAGC
>Ga0190361_1001006_pt1 | contig 10811 bp, 9 predicted proteins | sample 48721845_MG_FD_161273 | JGI IMG/M metagenome (GOLD analysis project Ga0190361, IMG submission 161273) | Hydrothermal vent microbial mat bacterial communities from Southern Trench, Guaymas Basin, Mexico - 4872-18-4-5_MG | ecosystem: Environmental > Aquatic > Marine > Hydrothermal vents > Microbial...
CCGTAGCGCCCCGAAATCGTCGCTATGTGGGCAAGGTCAGCCAAATTGCGCGACAGAACATCACCGCCCACGCCCCCTTTCTCGCATAACTCAAGCGAGCGGATGTAGTATCTGCGTGCCGCCTCACTCTGTCCCCTCTGCAGGTAGCAGTCGCCTATGTAGTTGAGGGCTGAAGCCACAAGCGACGCATCGCTGCCAGCGTCCTTCACCACAGCGTCAAACGATTCCAGTGCCTGTTTCCACCTCCCCTCTTTGAGATAGGACGAACCGAGCAGCAATTTCAGTTGTGTGCGAAGCGATGGAGCAACCTTAAGGCGCATAAAACGCCTAATAACCCTACGCGCCTGTTTGAAGCGCCCATCCCCAATCAGAGAACTGACCTGTTCAACCACATCCTGCAGATGTTCTTCCATACCCACCCTACAACCAAACCAATCCAATTTTACAACCAAACAGGCGCTGTGTCAGCAGTCAATCCTTTTGCGCAATTTGGCTTACAAGATGCGCTCTGACAGATACGCTCTGAAGGCGGAAAGCGCATCTTTGATTTTTGCTGCATTCGGTCCGCCGCCTTGGGCGAAATCGGCTCTCCCGCCGCCAGAACCGCCAAGCACTGCCCCCACAACACGCGCCGCCTCCCCCGCATCAACCCCCCGTTCCACTAAATCCTCCGTCAAACCTATCACAAACGATGCGCGACTCCCTTGTCCGGCTATCAGACAGACGGCGAGTTTGTTAGAAGACTCCGCTTTAAGGCGGTCAACCAGACTCCGCAACATCCCGCCCGCAGTTGGCACCTCACAAGCCACAACCGTCACATCGCCGATTTCAGATGCTTTTTTGAGCAACTGATTAGGGTCAACCTTGCCTGCCGCGGGGCGCTCTTTTAAGCGGCGCAACTCCTTCTCCGCCTCCCGCAACTTGCGCACCCGCTGGGCAAGGCTTTTAACATCGCTTGTGCCCGCCGCCTCTGACACAGACAAAAGCAGCACCCGCTCCTCCGCCGTCACCTGATACGCCTTCAGCCCCGTTACCGCCTCTATCCGCCTTATCCCCGATTGCACCGACTGCTCACCCACAATGCGGAATAAGCAGACTTGTGAGGTGCGCTCAAGATGCGTGCCACCGCATAGTTCCCGCGAAAAACCTCCTATGTCCACCACCCGCACAACATCGCGATACTTCTCCTCAAATATCGCTATAACGCCTTCCTTTAATGCCACATCCAGCGGCTTTTCCACAACCTTTATCGGGTGGTCTTCAACGATTTTCTGGTTGACGAGACGCTCAACCTCGGCGATTTGTCCGTCGGTCAGAGGGCGGAAATGGGTGAAGTCAAAGCGGAGGCGGTCAGGTTGAACGAGGGAGCCTGCTTGTCGGGCGTGTTTTCCGACGACTTGGCGCAAGGCGAAGTGGAGCAGATGGGTTGCGGAATGCGCACGGGCAATGGCGGCACGCCGCTCCTTGTCCACCCTCGCAACACATCTGCCGCCATCAGACGCTTTTGCGTCTCCCCTCTCAAAACGCCCCCAGTGCAGCACCACATCCCCGCTCTTCTTCGTGTTTTCAACCCGAAACCGCCAGTTCTCCCCCTCCAAAACACCTGTATCACCCACCTGCCCACCTGCCTCCGCATAAAACGGCGTTCTGTCAAGCACCACCATCTTCTCCGTCGCATAAAGGACGGCGGCTTCTGACTCCAACTTTTCATACCCCACAAATCTGGTGGGTGGCAGTTTGGGGATGGGGATAGTTTCTTGGATGAATTTGGAGGCGGTGCGGGAGCGGATACGCTGGCGCGAGAGCAGCGCCTCAAAACCCGCCTCATCCACCTTCAATCCACGCTCCTGCGCCAGAAGCCTCGTCAAGTCCACAGGAAAGCCGTATGTGTCATAAAGTTTGAAGGCATCGGCTCCACTGATGGTGCCGGCTTTGGCGTGTCGCGCCGCTTCCTCAAAGACCTCAAGCCCGCGCTGCAAGGTGCGATGGAAGTTCTCCTCTTCCGTGCGCACCACCTCACGGGCGTAGTCGGCGTTTTCGGATATCTCCCTGTAGTAGTCGCCAAGTGTCTCAACGACGGGGTCAACCAGTTCATAGAGGGCGGGTTTTTGGATGCCGAGTTTGAGGAGGTATCTGACGGCGCGGCGGAGAATCCTGCGCACCACATATCCCCTGCCCTCGTTTGACGGGATAACACCATCAGAGATGCAGACAACCAGCGCGCGGATGTGGTCCGCCACCACACGATATGGCATCCTGTCTCTGGCTTTGGCGAATGAGCCACCACACAGTTCCTCTATCCTGCGGATTATAGGGATGAACAGGTCGGTCTGAAAGTTGTCGTCAACACCCTGCAGGACGGCGGAAAGTCGCTCAAGCCCCGCGCCTGTGTCAATGGATGGATTGGGCAGCGGTGTCACGCTGCCGTCTTCACGACGCTCAAACTGCATAAAGACGAGGTTCCAGAGTTCAAAAAAGCGCGGGCATTTTGAGGAGCCGAAATGGGGGCAGGCGGTGGGGTTTCCGTCGCGACAGAAAGAATGCTTGCAGCGCTTGCCCCGCTCCACTCCGCGGTCGTAGTGAACCTCACTGCAGGGACCGCAAGGTCCTGTATCTCCCATCATCCAGTAGTTGTCCTTCTCGCCGCCGCGCCAGATGCGGCTTTCCTTAAGACCTATCTCATCCCGCCATATCTTGCACGCCTCATCATCTTCTGTGAAAACCGTGGCATAAAGCCGCTCCTGCGGTATGCCGTAATCCTCTGTAAGAAGTTGCCACGCGAAGTGGATGGCTTCGCGTTTGAAGTAGTCGCCGAATGAGAAGTTGCCCAGCATTTCAAAGAAAGTGTGGTGGCGTTCTGTGGAGCCGACGGTTTCCAAGTCGTTGTGCTTGCCCGAGACGCGGAGGCATTTCTGGGATGAGGTGGCGCGGCTGTAAGGGCGCCTCTCCCGTCCCAAAAAAACATTTTTGAACTGGTTCATACCCGCATTTGTGAAAAGGAGGGTTGGGTCACCCACAGGAACAATGGGGGCGGAGACCACTTCTGTGTGTCCGTTGCGGACGAAGAAATCCAGAAATTTTCGCCTGACCTCGCGCGCGCGCATAGGTTTTGAGCCTCCTTATTTCTGTTACGAGAATTGAACCAGCAAACGGCGGCTCCGTCAACTCAGAGAGGGATATTTTGGAGTCTTGGCGGGCAAAAGGTTGAAATCGCTCCTGCTGGCTGATATCTTTTTGCCTCAACGCGTAAGGGGAGAGAGATGGGAAAGCGTTACGCTGTTGTGCGTGACAGAGGCAGGCAGCACCGCGTGGAGGAAGGCGAGGTCATCTATCTGGACTACAGAGATGATTTAAAAGACGGTGATGAGATAGAGTTGAGCGAGGTTTTGCTGGTGCGAGATGGGGAGAGTGTGAAGGTTGGCAATCCGCTTGTTGATGGAGCGAAGGTGTTGGTGCGCGTTGTTCGGGCGGAGGTGAAGGATAAAAAAATCCGCGTCTTCAGATATAAGAAGAAGAAAAACTGGCATCGGACGGTGGGGCATAGGCAGCGTTACACAGAGGCGCGTGTAGAGAAGATAGTGGCAGGTCAGGGTTGAGAGGTTCGCTGCGGGGTGTTGCGTTTTTGCTCTTTATGGCGGCGCTTGTTCTGCGCGCCGTTACAAGCGCCTCCCAAGCACGCGCGTTCTTTCCCCCATCAGAGTTCGTCTGTCTTGCTATGGCAGCCGCCGCTTTTGCGCTCGTCCTCCTAAGCGGACAACTACTTGTCCCCAAACTGCCGCTTCTGCTTTCGTTTGCAGGGTTCGCCGTTTTTTATGTAGTGGCGGTTCTGCGGTCTGATGTTCGGTGGTTTGCGCTGATGCAGGGGGTGTGTCTGCTGCAATTGCCGCTGTTTTTCTGGACAGCATTGTGTCTGGGACGGGACTATCTGCTCCGCCGCGGCACCACCTGGGGGGTTGTATCGGTAGGTTGCGCCGCCGCTTTTGCCACCTTCTGGCAGCGCTTCGTCGTCCTGCCACGGCTTGTTGAACTCTCCCTCAAACCACGCCCCCAGAGCGCCTTTGAGGCAACGCTGAAGTTGGTTTATGGGCGCATCGCTCACCTTGAAGCCTACTCATTCTTTGTGCTTCCCAATATGCTGTGTGCGCTGTGTGTGGCGACAGCAACGCTTCTGTCTGCTGCCGTGTGGACGCAACTGCATAAAAAGGAGGGAAAGGGCGCTGTGGTGCTGCTTGTGCTTCTGGCGGCGGTGGTGGCGGCAGGTGTGATGAGCGGCGCCAAAGGCGGCTGGGTGCTACTTGCGGTTGCGGCTGTTGTTCTACTTTTCGCTCGCCGCTGGGGCACAAAAAAGGCGCTTTTCCTGCTTGTTGCCCTTGCTGTGGTTCTTCTTGCCGTGTCCTTCACCCCGCTTGCAGAGAAGGCGCCGGCATCCGCCCGCGTGCGGCTGCTTTACTGGCGTGGCGCGTTGCAGATAGCCGCCTCCCATCCCCTCGGCACAGGCATCGCCACCTTCAGAGGTCATTTTATGCCGATTCAGTCCCCGCTTTGCGAACCCGTAAAAGCGCCCCACAACGCCGTGCTGCTTTACCTTGCAGAAGGCGGTATACCGCTCGGCATAGCAGCGGCGCTGATTCTGATTTTCCTGTTTGTCGCCTTCAAAACCGAAGAGCCCCCCCACACAAAACCTGACAGAAAAGCGCTGCTGATTATGATGCTGGGCGCATTGCTGGGACTCATTGTAGCGTTCTACCTTCCCTTCCACGCGACGATTCTGCGTGACTCACCAGATATGCTGCTGCTTGCACTGCTTGCGTTGGTTGTGGTGCCGTCCATCCTGTGGCGATTTGATGTCGGCTTTCCAATCTGGGCGGCGCATACAGCGTTTATAGTCCTTTTGGGCTCAACGCTAATAGATTTTTCGCACCTTGAGACCAACTTTGCCGTGCTGGCGGCGGTGTGGGCGGGACTCTGGGTGGAGGCAAGAGCGGTTTCTTTGCGTGCCGCACGGGGGACGGGTCTTGCTGTTTCGGCGGCTATTGTCGTTGCCGCCATCATCGGCTTCGCCACTCTCAATGCCCATTCGGCAAAAGTCCTTGCCGCCCAAAACATCGGCAAAGAAGCGCTTGTGCTCATCCGCCAGAAAGACCAAAAAAACAAAAAAGTAGGTTGGCTTCTGATGCGCAAGGCGCTTGCTGACTTTGATGAAGCGATAAAGGAAGTGCCGTCAGACCTTCTTGCGCGCAGGTTTGACCTGACTATCCGCCACGATTTGTGGCTTGACACGCAAAAAGGCGGTGCACCGCTTGAGAAGCGCGCCCATCAGATGCTCCGCTACTGGCGGCGCTACAGAAGAGCATATGCGGTTCTGGCGCAGACCGCCGCAAGGAGCGGACGTGCATTTGATGCACTTCACTACACCTGGCAAAAGGCGCTTCTCTGCCCCGTTGACCCTCAGTCCTGGGCAGAATTGGCACTTCTTTCCTGGACCGCCTGGCGGGTAGAAATGCGTCAACTACTACCACCACCGTGGGCTTTCGCGCTACCCGCCGTCGCTTACATCGCCGCACAAAAAGCACTGCAACTTGACTCCCTCAAAAATCTCGCCTTCAAACACCTAACCGATGGACAACGCCACTTCCTCTCTGCTATCATAAAAGCGACGAAGCGATAAGGGAGGAAGTGCTATGATGCGCTCTGTTCTTCTGACACTGACGGGGGTCGTCTGTTTGGCTCTCTGGGCGCAGGAAAACAAACCGCTTACGGGCAAGAAAGTGGCTATGGTCATCGCCCAAAAAGGCTTCCGCGATGAGGAGTTGTTCGTGCCAAAACAGGCTCTCCTGAAAGCCGGCGCAAAAGTGGATGTCGTCTCCTCCACCAAAACAACCTGCAGGGGAATGCTCGGCAAAACCGCCAAACCCGACATAGACACAAAAACGCTGCTCAAGAAGATAAAAGACTACGATGCGGTTGTGTTTGTCGGAGGGGTGGGAGCGAAGCAGTTTTTCAACGACAAAACAGCGCATAAAATTGCGCAAACCGCTTACAGGCAGGGCTCTGTGGTTGCTGCGATATGCCTTGCGCCTGTTATTCTGGCAAACGCAGGACTTCTGAAGGAGAAGAAAGCAACAGTGTGGCACGGCGCGGCGGATATGCTCAAAAAACAAGGTGCGAACTACACAGGTAATGCTGTGGAGAAAGTCGGACGCATCATTACAGGCAACGGTCCCAAAGCCGCCCCGAAATTTGCCGAAACCCTTATCGCAGCGATAAAGAAAATCTGCCTACGCGGCAAAAAAGTCGCAGTCCTCCTTGAGGACGGTTTCAAGGATGAGTTGTTTGAGAAACTGCGCGCGGTTCTGGATGAGGCGGGTGCAGAAGTCGTTCTCTGTGGTGCTCGTTCAGGCAGGGTGAAATCGTCCGCTGGAGAGAAAGTTCGTGTTAAATCGGCAAGCAGGAAAGCCGACGCCGCGGTCTTTCTCGGTGCGGTTAAGGCGAAGGTAAAGACGGAGGTGCGCGCTTATGTCGGTGAGGCAATCGGAAAAGCGCTCAAAGCCGGTCTGCTTAAAGGCAAAACGATTATCGGCTGGAAGGATGCCGAAAAACACGGCGCAAAGGTGACAGAAGGACCAAAATGTGTTCGGGACAAAAAGACGATAACCTGCGCTGAGGACGCGCTTGAGGAGTTACCGCAGCACCTCGCCGCCGCCCTCTCAAAGTGATGTTACCCCGTGCGGGTTCTTTATCACGCGCTACAATGTTTCAAAAACAGGCGCCAGCACCTTATGGAGGGACCACTATGGGCGTGGAGGAAGAAAAACTTTACAGCGAAGGGATTGAAAAGTATCCCGTCGGTCGCGTTATTCTCCAGAATCTCTTTTTCCTCGTCTGGTTTGGAATAGGGTTCGTCGGAATGCTGCCGCTACAAATCTTTGGATTTCCGATAGTTTCGGTGTTGTATGCTTTGTTCCTTGTCATAACTCTCCTCTTTGTCGTAAGAAAGCACCTCTGCACGCATTGCTATTATTACGGGAGAATGTGCAGCACGGGTTGGGGCTGTCTCTCTGCCGCTATGTTTAAGAAAAATTCCGGGAGTTACCAACTTGGAGTAACACTTGCGGGCATAACATGGATGTTCGCAACTGTAACGCCCATCGGAGGAACTACTCTGGCGCTTGTTATTAACTTCTCCATCGTCAGTTTGCTTTCCCTTATCGTCTTTATTCTGCTGACCCCGATCAACATCATAAGCCACAGAAACGACTGCAGGAAGTGCAAAATGAGATTCCTCTGCCCGGCAAGCATGGCAAAAGGCGACTCTAATGGGGAAACAAGAGAACCCAGTATTGAAGCATAGCAAGAGCGCAAGACCAATATCCCTGAATAAGGGTCACAAATCAACGATTCGGAACAGTGAACAGCGTCGGTGAGAGTGGAACGCACACCGCGCAAAGTTACAAACATAAACATCCCCGTGTTAAAATGTGGGACTTCCGTTTTCAGCGCAGACGACACCGAATCCTTAAAGGAATCTTGGTGCGGATTTAAGTCCGCGCCAAGCACCAGCATTCGTTCAGGAAGCCCTGCACTTAAGTGCGGGGATAACGATGTCCCTTGCGCACAGGATGGCATAAAACGCAGTCCTCAACAGCGGGGCAGAGTTTTTGGTATATTAGACCTGGGGGTTACACTGCGTCTGACGACATAGAGATAACGAATGGTTGTTATGGTGACTGGGGCAAGGAGGACGGGTATCCGCACATATTACAAACTTGGGCGATATTTGGTCTTGTGAACTTCAAATACACCAAGTAGGAACAAAGCCACGCGTTATATAGTGGAGCCGCTGCAACTATTGCGGCATCAACGCACGCAGATGCTTTATCTGGTTCTCCAGTTCTTCCTGCTGAAGCAGCATATCAGGCGGCACCGAATGTGCCGGGATGCGTGCTTTTAAGTCTTCCAACTCGTTTTGCAGTTTCTGGATGCGCGATTCCACCTCTTTGCGCGTCTTTTCGTTTATCTGCTGTGCGACTTCTGCGGCGACATCCGCCCAACCCAGTGGCATTATGTGCACACCCGCACAATAAGGGCGGATCTGCTCCACGATGCGCAGGGCGATTTCTGCCGACTTTTCGCGCCGTTTATCCTTAGGCGTTGCCGCCATTTCATCAATCAACTCTTGCGGCACCCTCACACCCGCCACATTCTGGTTCATATACCGCGCCATACCGGCTGACTTGAGCAGCACGATTCCCGCCAGAATCGGCACGCCCCATCCTGACACAGCATCCGCGAACTGCTTGAATCTGTCCGCATCGTAGACGGCTTGGGTTTGGAAGAATTGCGCGCCTGCCTCAACCTTTTTGCGCATCTTAATAAGGTGCAACTCAAGGGGTTCAAATTCGGGTGTTGCGACGGCGCCGATGAAGAGGTCGGGCGTGCCGTCCAACTCGTGCCCCGACAAATCGCGTCCCGCTTTCAGTTCTGTTGCCGCTTTCAGCAACTGCACCGAATCAAGGTCAAAGACGGGACGCGCCTCGGGGTGGTCGCCCAGCACCATATGGTCGCCTGTCAGCAGAAGGGCGTTTTCTATGCCAAAAACGGCGGCACCGAGCAACTCCGCTTGCAGCGCCAGACGATTGCGGTCGCGACAGGTCAACTGCAGCACAGGCTCTATCCCCCGCTCCAGCAGCAACTTGCACACCGCAAGCGAGGAAACGCGCATCACCGCACTCTGCAAGTCGGTAACATTGACCGCCACCACATGCGGCGCCATCTCCTCCGCCTCCCTTAACGCCGCCTCCACATTCACCCCTTTGGGTGGACCTATCTCCCCCGTTACCGCAAAAACACCTGCCTCAAGCACTTCTTTCAGACGGCTCATCTTTATGCCTCCCAATATTAGTCTTCTTGAGAAACGGTGAATTCGCCGGCAAGGCAACGGAATGTGGCGCGTGTTGGCGAGACCTCAAGTGAGCGCATACGGCTCCAGCGCGCGTTGTTCTTGGGCTTCTGATACGCGCGCAGGTTGTCAAGCCGCCCCAGCGCCTTAAGACGCTCATAAATCAGAATCCAGCCGCAATCGCGGTTCGGGTCCGCCTCGCATTTGCCATCTTTTGCTCCGCCGCAGGGTCCGTTCAACAACCCCTTCGCGCACAATGTTAACGGACACAACCCACCCGTATATTCCGCTATGCATTCCCCACAAAGCGAGCAGTATTCAATTATCAGGTCGTCCTTGACCGTCTCACCACCAAAAACCGTGTCGCACCCCGGATGCACAAGTCCGCCGTCTGTAGCGTCCATCACTGTGTGGAATCCCTGCCCGCAGGCGAGCACCAGAAACGAGTCCGCCTGCTCAACCTCCTCCTTGTGTTCCTCAACTAACTGCTTTGTAGCGGACAACTTGCATAAACTGCCGCCATTGGGCGGGCAAGCCCAACCAACAACATTCACGCCACGCTTGCGCAGACGCTCTACCATCCGCCGCACCTCCGGCTCACCACCCGAATGGCTTTTGGCTGCGCAATTGCTGCACCCAAACACAAACACTTTCTCTCCCGGCTTAAGATAGCCCATTATCTCCTCAATCGGCTTCTGAATTGTCGCGTGCACAACACGCCCTCCTATTAGATTAACACTTCTTCAATAATAAAAATGGAACGACGGCATCGCAAGAACAGAAGCGATATTGAGGCAGAAGAAAAGCAAGAAACGCAAAGATATTATTACAAGTGTTAAGATGTTGCGATTAAGAGAGGAACATCAGCGCTGCTGCAAGCGCTCCGCCGCCTCCGCCAGCAACATCTTGAAGCGCTCAAGCGTTACAGGATGTGCCTCAAACGGTATCCCCATAAAATCTGAAAACTCAAGAATTTTCTCCGGTTCTTCTGCGGCAGTGTGGTCAAACACTCCTGTTGCGTCCAGCATAATCGCCTTGTCGTGACCGCGAAATGTCTCGTTCGCCTTGCCGCGGTCATAGTCCTTGAATATGAACCGCCAGTTCAGGAACCAGCCTGGGGTGAGCCAGTAAATGTCGCTGCCTGCGGCGATGCGGTCGCGCTCCTCCTTGCTGGCAAGAATGTCAATGCAGTTAGCGGCGTTTATACGCACAGCATTAACGCCGGATTGTTCTATCAACCAGTTGACATCACCGCTTGGGTCAGCGGGGTCAAGGTAGCAGACCTTGCCGTAGACGACAATTACGCGGGGGGCTTTGTGTGAGGCGCGCTCAAGTTGCGCGAGCAGATGCTGCCGCAGTTGAGGCTGCCATTCGTGCAGCCCGGGTGGTGTGAAAAGCAAAGCCGCAGCATTCAGAAATCCCTCCTCCTGCAAATGGAGCAATTCCTGCCGCAGTGTTCCGCAGGAGACAACCGCAATGTTGGAAAAGTCCGTCACGACTACACCTCCTTAAAAGCGCGTGGCTGCTTGCAATGCCGCCGCAAATACGCCCTCCGCTTCAGCCCCCATATACGCATCCACCTTTATCATTCTGTTTTCAAGCGCGACTCCCGCCTGCTCCGCTAACAGCATCTGCAGGCATAAAAGTCCACCAAGCGCAACGCTTATGCTATTGTAACCGATGTGCAGGTGGATTCCATAATAAATTTCGCTGATGTCTCTCAAAATTTCTTCGTGACAACACTTCATACATCGGTTTTACGGCGCATCGTTAAGCGGGAAATTTTCCGTCTTTTGGCGGTTGTTGTCCATAACCTTTCGGTTTGTTGCAACACAAGTATCGGAAATCATTGATGTTATAGTGTTTCGTTAAATGTTTGCTTGACAGAATGTTTCTGCAGAAACATTCTGTT
>Ga0190361_1001008_pt1 | contig 10792 bp, 15 predicted proteins | sample 48721845_MG_FD_161273 | JGI IMG/M metagenome (GOLD analysis project Ga0190361, IMG submission 161273) | Hydrothermal vent microbial mat bacterial communities from Southern Trench, Guaymas Basin, Mexico - 4872-18-4-5_MG | ecosystem: Environmental > Aquatic > Marine > Hydrothermal vents >...
AAAAAATGAGGAAAGCAGACATACTGGCAAACATAAAAGAAGCAATGTGAGCAACCCCTCTTTCCTTTTATTTTTTAAATAATACGTGGGCTTTCAAAAAAGTCAGGATTACTATTGTATTTTCTAACAAATGCTTCCAAAGCTTTCTCATATGAGCCAAAGTGTGCTGCAATAGCTTTAAACTCAGTTTTTAAGTCATTGCTACAACGAATCTGGATGACTGTGCGGTTTCTATTTGCCATGTAATACAAGTAGTGCATATCTTTAAAAACTACATAAACTTTTCTATTTTGGTGGAAAAATGCGAAAGTTTGCATTTGATAAGGCAGATATAGAGGAACGAGAAGAAGCAGCAATTGAAGCTGCAAAAAGGGCTGCAGTTGAACTGGTAGATGAGATAACAGATGAAAACGTAATAGTAAGAGACTTGATGCCAGAGCTAGACTTAGACAGCGGAACGGACAACAGCTGGACAAACAATGAGAGATGGGAGCAGACGGGACTGAGTGATGGATCAAACAGAGTATACAAAATTGATCCTTCAAGCAGAGCTGAGAACAAAGCAATTGCGATATACGGCATAACATCAAACAAATCCACACCACTGACAACAAGGATTAAATTTATGAAGGGAGCAGAAGGAAGTGGAATGGGAGTCAAAGATTACGTGGACATTGAGCCAGCATACAACAAAGATGAGATATTACTACTTCTAAAAGATGTAGTGCTCTACAAACCGGGAGAGGAAGGCCATATACTACAAATCATAGATGGATCAGGCGATGAAAACATTGTATTGCTTGGAGTAGTAGCGGAGAAGGCAGGAGAAACAATATCAGCACCAGAATAGACGTAGTGCAGCCATAACAGAGAAGAGGAGATAACATGGCAATACACGAGCCAGAATTTAAGCCCATAGCCCTAGTAGGGGAAAACATAGCCCTCTATAAGGACAAAAAATGGAATTACTACCAGGTAAAGTACATAAGACCGCTGTTTAGATCAGCAAACCTAGTAACAGACTTCGGAGCTGTATCGGCTGAGAGCTCAGCATCAAACATAATACAGCCAGATGACGAGCTAGATCTAAAAGCAACGGAGATAGGGCAACTGAGATGCAAGCCATTAGATGATTTTGAGTTTGACATAAGAACAGGTGCAACGGATCCTGTGGCTGCAACAAACGATGTAGTAACTAGAATTTCAAAGCATTTAGCAGAAGTAGACCCAACATGGGCAATGACGGAGCATTTTTACATAGCTGATTCATTGTATTATTTCGGAGTTTACAACCCATACCCATATGATTTAGCAAGAACAAGAGTGGCATGGTGGGGATTCAAGTTTGATGTGATAAAACTAGAGGAAGAGCCAGAAAAAGTGACCTATTGCCCATTTGAGAGGTGGTAATCATGGTGAGATTAGTTAGCCCGCTTACAACAATATCCGCAACAGACACAGCAACACTATTGATGAAAGTAAGAAGTGGAGTAACATACAAACTAAAGAAAATATGGATAGCAAATGATAGCAATGCAGCAACAGATGTATATTTATGTAAAAGCGATAAAACACAATTAACGCCAAAAATAAGGATAGGAGCATACTCAGGAGGAACATTACCGGAAACAGATGTGCCAGAAGTAGAGTTTGATGAAGATATTTACGCAGTAACAGAGGATAGCCAGCCAGTGGAGATAATCATTGAAGTGGAAGAGATAGCATAGAAGGGCTAGAGGTAAACAAACAGAACTGCAGCCAAGAGGATAGTGATGAAAATGGCAGTTAGACCAGGAAAATGGAAGATAGATAGACATGTGCCATATTATAGCAGAAGGACTCTGACAAATGCTGGAGACAGCCATACAGAGCACATAATGATGGATCCAGAGAAAGGACTTGGTGTTGTGGGAAGGAGCGGATGGATAATAAATGAAGGTCCTGGAGACTTAACCGTAGAAATTTATGATGGAAAATACTGGAGCGATCCAATACTGATAGATGCAGGAACAGGAATGGAAATAGAGCACATGGATGACATTTGGATCAAAGAAATGAAGCTGACAGCAGTAACAGCAGGAACGACATATAAGCTAAGCATATCAAGGGGAGGAACAACACCATACGAAGCGATGGAGGGGGAAAAATGATACCAAAAATAGACACGGGAAAACTAAGTGAGGAAGATAAAGAAAAACTAAAGGAACTAAAAGAGGTAAGAGGATGAAGTTTATAACGTTACCACTAAAACAGTTAGCAAGGCAGGATACATTGTTATGGCAAAACAAAGAAGTAAGACAGAGAGACTCACCAACAACAGAGCAACTAAATGGAATGGCAGCATTCGGAAAAGATTTTGGAATAGCAGTAGGAATGAGTGGAACTATATTACGATACAACAAGGATACTATGGAATTTGAGGCAGATCCACAATCAGGAGTGGTAACTACAAATGACCTAACATCTGTATCAGCAATTTCTAAAACAAATGTGGTAGCAGTAGGAGAGGATTTTACAATATTAACTTATGATGGATCCACATGGAGTTTATCAGCAGACAGCGGAAAATATCCTGACATAGACCTATGGGCAGTATTGCATGCGGTATATTTCATACTAGCAGGGGGATACGACACGGTAACTGGTGAGTTAGTAATATTTCACAAAGGATACTATATTTCAGGAGGAGGGTATGCAGACCATGCAAATTGGACAGAGGTATGGAGAGGGAAGAGTGGAATAGGAATTAGAGCATTTGCTGTATATGAAGACAACAACATGCCAAGCATGACGGCATATTGGCATATGGTGGCAGTGGGAGATAACGGAGTAATATTGGATAGCGTAGACTGGGGAAACACATGGAATGAAATAGAATCACCAACGACAAAAATGTTATATGGGGTAGGATTTGCAGAGAAACCACCTGGATTTGCTGTGGGAGAGGATGGAACTGTAGTAAAATTTGCAGGAGAAACATTTGAAACAGCAGAATGGGAAGAAGCAGAAAGATTTACAGATGCAACTTTATGGGACATTTTACCAATAGGAAGCGATGAGATGTATGTGGTTGGGACATCTGGAGTAATGTACATGTGGGATGGACTAAGATGGAACAAAATGGCAACGGGATACAGTTACGGAATGACAAGAATAGCTGGAACTGATAAAAACTTCATATGGATATGTGGAGCTGGCGGGTTTTTGGGACAATTACAGACAAAAATGTATCCATCAGCGCCAATAGATTCAGCAGGAAATGTTTTAGATTACAGAAAGCCAGAAGAAGAAACAATTGTAGATGCACTGGAAATAAGAGATACAAATGCACATGATCCAGACTCAGATTCAGAAATAACAATAACATCAATGGAATTGCACACATTTAACAGCATAAAAGTAGTAAATGCACTAGACAAGGACATAACAGTGCAGGTATATGGGAACTTCGATGAAAGCACTACAAACGCAGATACAATGGGATCGGCATTTACGGTGGCTGCAGGAGACAGCGAAACAAGAACGATAGTGCCAGATAATGACGGCTGGGCACCATACATATATTTAAAAATAACAGCAACAGCAACACCAACATCAGGAAGTGTAACAGCAACAATAAAGAAAAAACCGTTAGGGGGATAGAATGGGAAAGATATTGCCTCTAAGAGATATAATAACAGAGCTGTCAGATGTTTTGAAGACAGCAACAGAGATAGGATTGGATGCAGGAACAGCGACAGGAGGATCATCAACAACATTGGAAGACACAACAAAGAACTGGGGAACAAACCAATGGGCAAATGCATTCATAGAAATAACAGAAGGAACAGGATCAGGACAAATAAGAGAAATAGCAAGCAACACATCAGATACAATAACAGTATCATCAGCATGGACAACAACACCAGATACAACAAGCAAATACAGAATATTTGGGGCACCATCACAGGTAACTTTATTGGAGGAAATTAAAACTCAAATAGACACCTATTTAGTCAATCTTGATATAGCTTTAAGTGAAATAAAAGCAAGCGGAGCAGAAACCCCGAGAACGCTAAGTAATTTGTACGACAATCTAACTAATATATACAACCAACTTGATATAACATTAGCTGATTTTAGGGATGCAATAAGGGGCGTAGGCGACAAAACTTTGACTGATTTGGAAAGTGATTTAGCAAGCCTAAAAGGAGCTTTATCTTCTATTGCTACTGATAAAATTTTAACCACACCAGATAACCCAAGTAATTTAGACGTTGCATTATCAACAAGGGCATCAGAAAGCACACTATCAAGCCTTAATACGAAGATTCCATCTGATCCTGCCAGAGAGGGTGGTAATTTAGCAACTATTGCTAGTAAGATTGACGAGCTCGAGGATACTCTTGCTAGTGTAGGGACTGATAAGCTTTTAACTACACCTGATAATCCGTCTAATCTTGATGTCGCTTTAAGCACTAGAGCATCAGAGTCTACGTTATCGGGCGTGAAAGGGCAGACAGACAAACTACAGTTTGATGGCAATAACCTGTTAAAAATAGCATCATTAGTAGAAAAAACAACATCAACACAATTATCATCAAAAGCAATTGCAGCATCGGGTAGTGAGAGCGTAGATATTACAATACCAACGGGAAAATCAGGGGTAGCAGTAACCTTAAAGGCTGTGTATGACGGAGCAGCAACAAGTGGGGTGCAACTAGATGCTTTACATAGCCCAGACGGAACTAATTACGATACAGATACAGATGATTCATACACTCATCCATTTTCAGCAGGAGCAACAAAACAAAAAACATATGTAATATCGGCGATACACCCCTACATGAGAATAACCATAACAAATTTAGATACAAGTAAAAGCGTGACGGTGGATTTATGGACTACTTTCATTTAATTGTGGGGTAAATATGATTGAAGGGGTAAAGAGTATATTATCTAAGTTAATCCCAAACCCAATCCTTCAATTAGCTGACGGGACAATAATAACAAATCAGAGATTTTTTAAAAATATACAAATGGGTTATGGTTTCTCAGTATCAAAAAGATTTACAGGGGTAGCAAATGGAAGCTATTCAGATGTATATTTTGAAAATCCATCTGGAAGTGGCGGGAACATATATATCATAGCAATAGAGTGCTCAAGTTTAGGCTCAGGATGGATGGACTGTTATAGAAACACAACAATAACTGCATCAGGCACGACACTAACACCAATAAATCTAAACTTTTCAAGCACAAATAACAGCATAGCAAACATAGAATACGGGGGTACATACGACATTACGGGTGCAACTCTTGTTCATGAAACGGTGTTGCCTGGAGGAAGTAAAGTAAGAGCCATAGGCTCAGTGGCAGAAATAGGCGAAAGCGTAATAATACCAAATGGTTATGATTTATTGGTAAGGCTCACGAATAAGAGTGGGACTGCAACAGATATGAGCATAAGAATAATTTGGTGGGAAGAGGAGGTAACATGAGCCTCGATGCAATAAGTTACGCATTAGCACAAAAAGCAAAAAAACTACCAACAGGTGCATATTCATATATTATATACAAAGATGGAAACATGTATTTTGCAGTTAATGGACAAACTGGGAATATAGAATATTCAGATACTGATTATGATACATTAAAGGACAGTGTAGTTTCATCAATGACAACAGGCTTGATAATTGATAAAGTAGATGGAAAAGATATAATAGAGTATTACAAAAATGGTCATAAAATATCCTCAGTAGGTGTTGACGGATTGATATTCTTAGGAAGTAAAAATATGTTGCCTTACAAAGACTATATGTTGTATGATGCAAGATATGTTGAGCAAATTGATGGATTTGAGGATGCATCCACATGGTCTGCATCAGATGCAACAGCAACAGATTATACTTCTGATTTTAAAGAAGGAAATCAATGTATAAAAGTTACAAGTTCAAACAATTTATATTCGTATATTGTAAAGGGTATATCTATAAAGGCGAAAGGAAAACATTTTGAGATATGGGTATATGTTGAAGATGTAGATACACTTTCATATCTACAGATGTTACTCAGAGAAGGTCCAAGTTGGACTAATGCTTTTTCATATACTTTCTCAGGGGTATTAGATGGATGGAATAAATTTGTAATATCAAGAGGAGACTTTACGAAGTTAGGAAGTGCATCAGATTGGGATAATATAACGGCAGTAAGGTTAGTATCAAGAGCACAAACAGGAAAAACCTTGAATGTTTTATGGGATGATTTTAGAATGGTAAGGGATAGATTTCCAGGGGTGGTATCAATAAGGTTCGATGACAACCATGTATCTGTTCATGATATTGCGAGACCATATATGGATAAATACGGTTTTAGAGGTATAGTGGCATTACCTACTTCTTATGTTGGGTTAAGTGGAAAGATGACATTATCACAATTGAAAAGATTACAAGAAAGAGGATGGGACATAATATCACACACTGTAAACCATATAAATTTGACTACAATAACAATAGATGAAGCAAGAGAAGAATTATTTGAGAGTCAGAGATGGTTAATTGAGAATGGATTTATAAAAGGTGCTAGGTTTTTTGCTCCTCCACAAAATGGAAGGAATGATGAAGTGATGGCAGCAATTAGAGAATATTATGTTGGCTGTCAGACAATGAAGGGTACATATGGTAGTATCCCGCCAGCAGACAAACATTATCTAAGCCTAAAAGAAGTTGATTCATCAACATCACTAGCAACTGTAGAAGGATGGATTGACACAGCAATAGAATACAACGCATGGCTTACCATAGTTTTTCATGATTTAGTATCGTCTGGTGCTTCTGGAAATGAATGGTTAATATCTGATTTTGAGTCATTAATTGATTATATTGCATCAAAAAAAGTGCCAGTAGTAACTATATCTGATGTATTCGATAATACAATGGGATTAACACCTAGTGATATTCTTAGATATAATTCAGGCACAGCAATATTCAGCGGAGATGGCTCAACAACATCATTCAACATTGCTCATGGTTTAGCAACTACACCAACAAAAGTAAGAGTAAGTCCAGCATCACCAGATGCCGAAGGATGCTATGCTGACCCTGCGGATGCCGATGCAACAAACATTGTAGTAAAATTCAAAACAGCACCACCGTCAGGGACAGACAACGTAAAAATAAGTTGGGAGGCTGAAGTATAATGACAGTAAAGAAGGAGACTGGCTATAAGCTAACATGCTTATCAACAGATACAAAACCAACCAATTCGGACTATCCAGCGGGGATTTTACTAATAGAAACAGACACAGGAAAAGCATATGTGAATACAGGAAGCGAGTGGAAAACAGTAACAGATTGTGTAACTCAGCAAATGGTATTTTGGAGTGATTTACAAGCAACGGTAACAATAGGCTCAACTGCAGCAGACATATCATTTCCTGATGTTGTTGTATCAGGCATACCAGCAGATGCAACAATTGAAAGGGCTGTATTGATGTTAAAATATTCAAAAAAAGAAGATACGAGTGGCTCAGATAACGCAGTAAATGGTACAAACAAAACAATAAGAATAAAGAAATCAACAGGCTCATGGGGGACTGATGATATTGTTGCAATAGACATACCTGACAATACATTACTAACATCAGCATCATCAAAAGAGGGAGGAGATATAATAGAGGGTGATAATGATATAAAAAGTGTCGTAGACGGAGATGGAACATACAATATAATGAGTGAACAGACAAATAGGGGGGATGCAATTGTGGTAGATGGGAATAACCTGATATTAAGAGATGTGCAAGTTGGAATAAAGATATACTTTAAGGTGTAAAAATGTCATATGAGAACTTTAATACATATATTGAAGATGACCCACTTAACCATATATCAAAAACAGTAACACAAATAACAGTTACAAATATGACCGATGGCGAAGAGGCGAGAGTATATAAGGACTATGGAACGGGATTTTTTGGTGCACCATCAGTACACATGATTGATTTTCAGCACTTGGGTGGAAGGGCGAGTGTTGGAATATATGCCTTATCGAACTATATAGGTGATATTGATGAGTTACTGACATACCCTAACATAATGATATATTCATTCTATTCAAATGTTGGAGAGGATTATGAATTGGTGTTATGGTCAAGAAAATCGGATTTAACGGCATACTCTGATTATATGTACAATTTATCAACTTCAACAATTTATTATTTAACAATCACAAGAACTGAAACAGATGTAACTGTAGATGTATATTCAGATAGTAATAGAACAAATTTAATTAATTCATTACAAGTTGCTATGGATACAACAACATTTAGGTATGTTTATGCTACAGTTTCAAGAAGTGCAGGTGGAAGTAATACGGTAAGTGCAGAAATATATAATTTAGATTTGGGAATAAAAAGTAGAGGTGCAATATTTTCTAACGTTCAATCAATTAGGAGCGTTATGGGTATTTAAATGACAGTAAAAAAAGAAACTGGCTATAAACTAAGTTGCCTGAGCACGGATACAAAACCTTCGGCAAGTGATTATCCAGTGGGAACTATATTAATAGAAACAGATACAAAGAAATTATATATGTCAGATGGGAGTGATTGGGTAAGATATGAAACACTAGAAGCGATACAAAGGCTTGCGGGTGCATGGTGGTTCTGTAACCACTGGCTACCATCTGGAATGGTGAATGCTGGTTCTAGTTATGGGACTGGCAGTGTAACATTCGATGACGAATATTTAAGATTAGCAACAGGCACAACCGCAAATAGTGATGCATATGCATACAAAATGGGAAAAGGTTTAGTAGAAACAAATACAGCACTAGACAAAAGAAGATGGTTCGGTATCAGAATAGAGCCATCTGCAGCAACAAACCAAATAATACATATAGTAACAGGGCAAATAAATTCATTTACTTCACCGACCAATACAGCATCACATGTAGGATTTAAGATAATTGACGGAACATTATATGGAACTGTAGGAGATGATACTACAGAAAATACATTAAACATGGGTTCAATTTCAGCAGGTGCAGAGTATAGATTAGAAGCATACTATATACCAAACACAAAAGTAGAATTTTATAAAGGAGGAGCATATCAAGGCGAATTAACATCGAACTTACCTTCTTCGCCAGTATTTCATATACTGTTTTATGCATCAATATCAAATACAGAAGCAGCAGACAAATACATAGACATATTTGCTGTAAGAGTATATCAAGAGGAAACATGATAAAATCAGCAATACAAGTATCGCATAATTTTAAAAATAAAAAATGAGATACCATTCATGCTAGATGCAGTTACATACGCTGGATCATTTATTGCAGGAGTAGGGGCAATTGGAATAGGACTATTAAAGATGTACTCAGCGATAATAACAAGGATAAGCAGAATGGAATTAAAGGTTAGGATACTATGTATAATACTTGCAAAACAGTCAAACGAGGATAAAGAGTTATTGTTAGCATTGGCGAATGGACATGATGACAATGCACTAGAAAAACTTTTAAGCACATTATGAATTAAGTAAACCGACAGCCAGGCACACAAAAGCCAGCAGACAAGAAAATTGGAAACAGCAAAAACTATCAACAACAGAAGGGTGTAAACCAAAAAACCCAGCGGAGGGATTACATCAAAGGCATAAGAATTGATGAATTGCTAGGCTTCATTTTGCTCAAAAAGACAGCATCACAAATAGCAAGAAGCATAGGTGTGACAAGACAGGCAACATCAAAGAGATTGAGAAAATTAAAAAAAGAAGGAATCATAGAGGTAGATGAAGCAGAAACCACACTAAGACGGCAACAAAACTGTAGCAGGGAAATTATTTATAGATTAACAGACAAAGGAAGGATTTTATTGCTTAATTCACAACACTCACAGAGGAGTGACCTCAGAGAGCTAAAAATTAGACCTCTAGCGGGCAGGCACAACGTAACATTCAAAATACGCCACAACGGACATGGCTTACTGCCCGCAGGCTGCAAAAAAAAGCGCAACTTCAATAACTGGACCCCACACTATGGATGGTACAACGACTGCTACTGGGAGACAACACCAAAGCACATAATAATTAAAACAAAAGCAAGGGCCGAAAACGAGGAAAGAGTATGGCAACTGATATATGAAAAGCTATACACAACATGGAAATTTTTTAAGCAACTGGGATGGCTTTTAGACAACGAGGCAATAATGATCCACGAAGGAAAAAAAGAGGTAATAGGACTATTGAAAAACCACAGCTATGAAGAAGGTGAGCAGGGAATAATAGACTCAACGCCAGAGCCAGCAACGATACACCCAAAGCACGAAGGAGACGTGGACAGGATAATAAATATGGCGCACTTCATAGAAAAAAACGGAGACAAGCTAGAAGAACTGCCAGATGCAATAATGCGACTGACAGCAGAGATAAAAATGCTGAGAGAAACAATACTGGGCCAGACATACGAGAAGAAACGAACATCAGGTCCAGAGGTGGGATAATGAAAGGAGGCAAAAAAAGCAAGCAGAAGGAGTTAATGATGGTTAAAAAAATTGTAGATGAAATAAAGGAAGGATATGATGTTTATGTGGTGAGAGATGCAACATAAAGAAAAACCACCAGAGGGCTACATACATCATGCTGGAGGAAGGCTACTGTGGGGATGGATATATAAAAACGATAGGCAGGCTATCGCAAACGAGAAAAGAAGATAACGGGCTACAGCGTAGTATTAGACCTACGAAACAAAATGCCCTCAGAATGCATTTTTGGCGACTTTACGGAAATTTTTTGAAAAAAGCCAGAAAAGG
>Ga0190361_1001009_pt1 | contig 10790 bp, 14 predicted proteins | sample 48721845_MG_FD_161273 | JGI IMG/M metagenome (GOLD analysis project Ga0190361, IMG submission 161273) | Hydrothermal vent microbial mat bacterial communities from Southern Trench, Guaymas Basin, Mexico - 4872-18-4-5_MG | ecosystem: Environmental > Aquatic > Marine > Hydrothermal vents >...
TTTTTTTCCTCAGCCAGGAGTTAAGTGGCGGGTGCCAAAAGTTCTTTTATCTGGGAATCACAAAAAAATCGAAGAATGGCGCAAAAAACACTCTAAAATTATTGAATAAAGCATAATTTTTTGTTAAAATAATTCTGAGTTTTTATCGGGTAGGTGGCGGAGTGGTCAAACGCACGAGTCTGTAAAACTCGCGGCCTCTGGCCTACGGGGGTTCGAATCCCTCCCTACCCACAAAAAACTTTGCCGACGTAGCTCAGTTGGTAGAGCACCGCTCTGGTAATGCGGAGGTCCGCGGTTCGATCCCGCGCGTCGGCTCTATGGCAAAAAAGAAAAAACCATTTATAAAACTTCAATGTTCGGAATGTAAAAGAGTTAACTATTACACTTCCAAATCAAAAAATGTTGAGGGAAAATTAGAGTTGAGAAAATTCTGCAAGTGGTGCCGGAAGCATACGGTGCATAAAGAAATGAAGTAGAGGAACGAGTAAGGGAAAGGTGGGGAGGCGACAAAGGGGGTATAAGCTTAATTGGTAAACTGTGGGACTCCAAATCCCATCTTCCAGGTTCGAATCCTGGTACCCCCGCATGGCAAGGAAAAAATTAAATTCAATAAATGATTTGATTCTTTTTGTTTTGTATTCTTCAACCACCGCTGGGAAGTGTTCTTTTGAGAAGTTAGTAAAAGAATGCTTTAATGCTTTTCCGGAAATTTTCTCTCTTAAAAATTATCCAAAATGGCCCGATTCAAGAAAGCTTGATCGTCCTTTAAGAACCTTGCGAAAAAGAGGATTCATTATCGGTGATCCCAAGACCTCATTTTCTTTAACGACCCGAGGAAAAAAAGAAGCTCAAGAAATCGTTAAGATCCTCAGACAAAAGAGACTTCTATAATGCAACGAGAAAAATTTGAAAAATTAGTCAAACTAGCTCTTTCAGGATTACCCGAGAACATCCGTCAGAAAATCAAGAATATCGCTATTTGCATTGAAGATGAGGCAAATACTTTCCAATTAAAGAAATCGGGAACTCGAATTTCAAATTTTCTTTTGGGTCTTTATCAGGGAGTACCAAGAACTGTTTGGGGAAGAGAGAATTTCCCAGCCCGCTTACCAGATAAAATTACTATTTTTCAAAAACCAATTGAAAGATTAGCAGGTCAAAGAGAAGAAAGAATTGCTAAGCTTATCCGAATCGTGGTTTGGCATGAAATTGCCCATCATTTTGGTCTTAATGAAAAAGAAGTCCGAAATTTAGAAAAAAAATGGAAGAGGTCATTGTAATACATTTCAAGCGATCGCTCGAAATGTATTAGCATAAAATTATGGACGTTTTTAAAGCAATAAAAAATAGAAGAAGTGTGAGAAATTACAGGCAAGATCCAGTCCCCGAAGAAAAGTTAAAAAAGATTTTAGAGGCAGCAAGGTTAGCTCCTTCCGCTCACAATGCTCAAAACTGGAAATTTGTGGTCGTTCGTGATTCGAAAAAGCGAGAAGAGTTAGCTCAAGCTGCCGGTCAGGGTTTTATTGCCAGAGCCCCAGTAATAATTGTTTTAGTCAGCTTAGATCCAGAACACATAATGTCAGGAGGTACTCCAGCTTATGCAGTAGATTTAGGGATTGCTGGTGAACATATTGCTTTGCAAGCAGTCGAAGAAGGATTGGGAACTTGTTGGATTGGAGCTTTCTCTCAAGAAAAAGTAAAAGAAATTTTGAATATTCCTGATGATTGCAAAGTGGTAGCTCTTTTACCATTGGGTTATCCAGCTGATGAAAGAGAATTCAAAGAGCGAAAAGAATTCGATCAAGTAGTTTCTTTTGAAGAATTTCAAAAATAAATTTTTAGCTTTAATTTTATTAACAATAAGGAGGAAGGAAATGACAGAAAGAAAAGAGAAGAAAGAGAAGATAGAGAAGATAGAGAAGATAAAGAAGATAGAAGAATTAAAAAAGAAATTCCAAAAGGAGATTGAAAAAGGGGAAATCTCTGCATTATTAGATGATGTTCTGTTTGGTCCGACTTTAATAGATCAATAGATCAGAAATAAGGAACATTGGCTCTCAAGATTTTAATATAATCTTGAGAGCTTTTTTCTTGCTAAAGATTAAATTGAGAGGTAAGATGTAATATGTCGTTATCTATTGGAATCTTAGGATTACCGAATGTTGGCAAATCAACTCTATTCCAAGCTTTAACTAAAAAGAAAGTTGATATTTCAAATTATCCTTTCTGCACCATCGAACCAAATATCGGTGTGGTAGAAGTGCCCGATAAGAGATTGGAAGAATTAGCTAAAATTTCTAAGCCGAAGAAAGTGATACCGGCGGTTATAAAATTTGTGGATGTGGCAGGTTTAGTAAAAGGAGCTTATAAGGGAGAGGGTTTAGGAAATCAATTTTTGGCCCACCTGAGAGAATGCGATGCTTTATTGCACGTGGTAAGATGTTTCCAATCAGAAAATATAGCCCATGTGGATGGAGAAGTAAATCCTGAGAGGGATATAGAGGTTATAGAAAATGAGTTAATCTTTAAGGACTTAGAAACAATTGAAAAACGCCTAAAAAAAATTGAAAAAGATCTAAAACAACAAAAAAAAGAAATTCAAGAAGAATTCCAACTTCTAAATTCTTTAAAGGAAAAACTTCACCAACGTCACCCAGCCTACCTTTTCTTGGCGGATCTGGGCTCGAAAGAGAAACAGATTATTGAGAATCTTTTTCTCCTTACTATAAAACCTCAAATTTGTCTTTTAAACTGCAAGGAACCGGAAGTTTCAGAAAATTTGAAGAAAAAATTAGAAGAGAAGAAGAAGGATTGGATTCAATTGGATTTAAGAGAGGAATTAGATAAATCAGAATTGACCTCAAAAGAAAGAGAAGAATTGGGCTTGGGAGAGCTTCGCCTTGACCAATTAATTAAAAAATGCTATAAAGTGCTAAATCTTATCACTTTCTTTACCATTGTAGGAATTGAGGAAGCTCGAGCTTGGCCAATTGAAAATGGGAGCGCAATTTTAGAAGGAGCAGAAATGATTCATAGTGATTTTAAAGAGAAATTTGTGAGAGCTGAGGTTATTAATTGGCAAAAATTAGTGGAAGTAGGCAGTTGGAAAAAAGCTCAGGAGCTTGGAGTTTTAAAAACGGTCGGTAAAGATTACATCTTAGAAGATGGAGATGTAATCCAAATAAAGATCTAAAATATAAAGTGGCCTCCAATTCCCCTGAAAGCGGAATTGAAGTAGTAAATATGATGAAAATAATTGACTTTATTGTTGTAGTGACATTTTTTATAATCGCTATTTATCTTTTAATTAAAGGTTATCCAGAAACATTTGGTACGGCCGGGTTTTTCTAATTATTTATGTACTGCTACATTCTTTTAGCAGGATTTTTTGGAGGGGTAATTAGAGGGCTGGTTGGTTTTATCAAACATCAGTTCAGTTACAAAAATGTTCCCTTTAATTTAGGATATTTTTTGGCAATGAGCTTTCTATCAGGAATAATTGGAGTGACGGTCGCTGCAGCAGTTCGGGAAATTGGCTTCACTTATCAGGGATTTTTTACTCCAGCTTTAGCTTTTATTGTGGGGTATGCAGGAGGCGATTTTGTTGAAAACATTTACAAAATTATTGTAAAAAAATCTTCAATCTATCCCTCTGGAAAATAAAACACCCGGATAGACCAGGTGTTTTTTATATTTTCACCTTCTTAATCTGAGATATTTTTCTATTAAGTTTTTGTGGATTTTACAAATTCCTCTTTCTCTATCTAACTTCTCCGATAACTTCTCATAAAAATTTTTTTCATTCTCAATAAAGAAAAACTCTGGGGTCTCTTGAAAGGGATGTAAAATACAAAAAGGATCCGAACAATGTTCTCCTACAATTGCTTCTAAAATTTCATGGAGCACAAGATTTGCTATCCACTTTGGTTTTTCCAATCTGTAAGTTGAAATAATGAAAATCGTTTTCTCACCAGTTGGGGTTTGGTAGCCGGTAGCTGGTTGAAGAAAATAATTTTCCCAAAATGCATCAAAGTTTATAACCATCCCGGCCAAAATAAATATACCAATTCTCTCAACTTTTTCATAAAATTGTTTAATCTGGACCTCTTGGGTTATTTCGTAACCGTACCAATGATTACTTTTCAGATTTGCCTCTCCACCTAACGACACTTTTAGCCAAGGAGTAATAGTTCTTATTTCTTTTAGAGTATCTTGAGCAAATTTCCTGTTTATCTCTTGATAGAGTACTTTAATTTCAGATTCTAATATCTCTTCCATTGTGAGTTTAAGATTTCTTAATAAATTCATCTGCTACCTCCTTTAAATTGTAAAAGAGATTTTAATATTAATTAATTTATTTTTTATGTCAAGTTAAAAACTCTTGATTTTTTGATGTTCAAAGGTATAATCTAAATACAAGCACAACAGACAATGGCTTTAATTGAGGACTTAATTAAAGGAGGTTGGTTACAGACCCCAAGGATTATTGAGGCTTTCAGGAAGATAAAAAGGGTTGATTTTTTGCCTCCCGATTTGAAAGATTTAGCAGAAGTTAATGAGGCATTACCTATTGGGTATGGTCAAACCATTTCTCAACCCTTGGTCGTGGCTTTTATGATAGAGCTTTTACAGCCGAAGGAAGGTGAGAAAATTTTAGATATAGGAGCAGGTAGCGGATGGACTACAGCTATCTTAGCTGAAATCGTGGGTGAGAAAGGCAAGGTTATAGGGATAGAAATAGTTCCTGAGCTTGTAGAATTTGCCAAAAAAAATATTTTAAGGTATAATTTCTTAGAAAAAGGGATGGTTGAGTTGATATGTGGTGATGGTTCTAAAGGTTATCAAAGTGAAGCCCCTTTTGATAAAATTCTTTGTTCAGCAGAGGCAAAAGAAGTGCCCCAGCCTTGGAAAGATCAGTTAAAGGTCGAAGGTAAAATAGTTACGCCAATTGGCTCTTCAATTTGGCTTTTTGAGAAAAGAGCAAAAAATGAATTCAGATCAAGAGAATTCCCAGGATTTGTTTTCGTTCCCCTCATCGAAAGATAAACCCAAAAACTTCCTGGGGAAATTAAATTTTATTAGTAAGGTAAAAGAAGGTTTAAGGAAAAAAAAGAGGAAACCCATGAAAAAAATTTCTAAAAAGAAATCTTTAATTTTTATTGTCATCGGAATTTTGATTTTACTTGGTATCTGGCTTAGTTATGGAATTTATTGGCCCTCCCAGCCAGCTTCCCAAACCCAAGTAGTAGTTAATATTGAAAAAGGCCAAGGTTTGAGAGAAATTGCTTCAAATCTAAGAAAGGAAGGAATTATTAAATCGGAAAATCTATTTAATTTTTTCGCTTTAATCAGTGGAGTTCAGAATAATTTGCAAGCTGGGAAGTATGCTTTATCTCCCTCAATGAATATTGCAGAAATTGTAAAAAAATTAACTAAGGGAGAGACAATTAAAGAGAAAATTACTATTATTGAAGGGTGGAATTTAAGAGATATTGGATTTTATCTTGAAAACAAAGGTATTGCTCAAGCTGAAGAGCTTTGGGAGATTGCTGGTTTCCCAGCTGTCGATTATTCAAAAACTTCCGATCTTCCCAAACCAAATGATTTTTCTCAAGAGTTCGAATTTTTGAAAGCGAAGCCTGAAAATGTTAGTTTGGAAGGGTATCTTTTTCCTGATACCTATGAAATTACTCCTGACTCTTCAGTTGAAGAAATTGTCAAAAAAATGCTCGAGAATTTCAAAGAAAAAATCGATTCTCAATTAAAAGAAGAAATTAAAAAACAAGGAAAAACTCTCCACCAGATTTTAACTATGGCTTCTTTATTGGAAGATGAAATGCAAAACTTCGAAGATCGGCAGATTGCTGCAGGCATTTTGTGGAAAAGATTAGAGAATTGGTGGCCTCTCCAAGTTGATGCTACTTTAACTTACATTACCGGAAAACCGAGCAGTGAATTAACTAAACAAGATCTTCAAATTGATTCTTCTTATAATACCTACAAATATTATGGTTTACCTCCGGGCCCTATTTGTAATCCCGGGCTTGAAGCAATAAAAGCAGCAATTTATTATAAACCCACTTCCTATTGGTTTTACCTGACTACTCCTGAGGGAGAAGCAATTTTTAGCAGAACATTAGAAGAACACAACCTAGCTCGATACAGATATTTATTAAAATAAAGCATGTCAGAGAAAACTCTCCAAGGAAAAAAAATAGCGATGATAGTTGCCCCCCAAGATTTTCGGGATGAAGAGTATTTTATTCCAAAAAATATTTTTATTGGAGAAGGAGCAGAAGTTAAGACAGTAAGTACTCAGAAAGACAAGGCAATTGGTACCTATGGGGGAGTAATAGATATCGATTTAACATTAGACGAACTTAACATTTTAGATTTCGATGCAATCGTCTTCGTAGGAGGAAATGGAGCAGCAAGGTTTATGAATGATGAGAAATGGCATCAAATTGTTCGCCAAACCGTCTCTCACGATAAGGTTCTGGGAGCAATTTGTATTGCTCCTACCATTTTAGCTAGAGCTGGGGTTCTTAAAGGAAAAAAAGCAACCGTTTGGTCAAATACCCTTGATAAGTCAGCAGTGAAAGTTCTAAAAGAAGAGGGAGCTGACTATCAAAAAACTCAAGTGGTAGTTGATGGAAAAATAGTTACCGCTTCAGGGCCCCAAGCTGCCAGAAGATTTGCCGAAATGATTGTCCATTTATTAAGTTAGAGATTTAAAATTGTAAACCTTGACAAAAAGTTTGGAATAAACTAAACTAAAAATATCATCCCCAGACAGCAGGTTCCGTAAAGCGGGATAAATCCTGCCCAGGATGAGGATAAATCCATTTATTTTTTTGTTGTCTTTTTGCTGTCTGTGGAAAACCACAGATTTTTTAATTTTTTATGGCTTTATCTCGCCAAAAGAAACAAGAAATACTTGAGGATTTAATCAAGAAGCTTCAAACCCAGAAGATGACAGTTCTGGTAGATTTTAGTGGATTAGATTCTCAATTTCTTTCTAAATTACGAGAAGAATTTAAAAAGTTGAATGGTTATTTTCAGGTGGTTAAAAAAACCCTACTGAAAAAATCTCTTGAGAAATTAAAGAAAAGAGAGATTCTAAAAAAGATTGAAGAGCTCAAAGGGCAGGTCGCTTTGGCCTTTGGTTTCGAAGATGAAATAGCGCCTGCCAAGATTTGTTATCAGTTTTCTCAAAAAAATGAAAATCTTAAAATTTTGGGAGGAGTTATTAGAGATGAATTTGTGGGCAGAGAAAAGGTGATTGAATTAGCAAAGTTGCCCTCAAAGCAAGAACTTTTGGGAAGATTTGTTGGGGTTTTACAAAATCCTATTTCTGGCTTAGTCAATGTTTTGGAAGGAAATATTAAAGGTCTAATTTTTGCGCTGAGCGCAATTAAAGAAAACAAACAATAAAACAAAAACATGGCTGAAGAAGATACAAAACAAGAAAAATCTCAAGCAGAAGATTCAAAAGAAGAAACTCAAAAAGAGACGAGAGCAGACAAGAAAGTCTCTTCCCAGAAGGAAGAAAAGGAGGAAGAAAAGAAAGAAAAAGCAAAGGAGGAGAAAGATACAGCAAAAGAATCAAAAGGACAAAGAGAAGAAACTAAAGAGATCGAAGTGCCAAAGAAATTTCAAAAGTTGGTTGAGGAAATCGAAAAAATGACTGTCTCTGATTTAGCTGAGTTAGTAAAGATTTTAGAAGATAAATTTGGGGTTTCGGCTCAACCCGCTCAGGTGGTTGCTCCCGTTCCAGCCGGAAGTGGAGCTACTGGGGCTGGCGCTGCTCCTGCTGCTGAAGAGAAGTCAGTATTTAATATTGAACTCCAAGAAATTGGAGCTAAAAAAATTGAAGTAATAAAGGTAGTAAGAGATGTTACCGGAAAAGGATTAAAAGAATCAAAGGACTTGGTTGATGCAGCTGAAAAAGAACCCCAAATGATAAAAGAGAACGTCAAGAAAGAAGAGGCTGAAGAAATAAAGAAGAAATTTGAGGCAGCCGGAGCAAAAGTTGAGTTGAAATAATCTTAGCAAATCAAGAATTTGGGTTTTGGCCCGTGCCGCTTTAAGGCACGGGTTTTTATTATGTCGTTGACAGATCTTAGTTTCTACCGTAAAATCCGAAAAGAAGGTTAGAACCTTAAAACTTTATATATAAAGGAGGTAAACTAATGAGCTCAAAAGAGTTAACATCTCAAGATCAAGTTAAACATTTGATCAGAAAACTTAAAAGGGAGAAGGACAGAAGGAAAAAAGCCGAGAATTGGTCTAGGGAACTTAATCATCGTAATGTAATTCTGCAGCGAACAATTGAACAACTTTTTAAAGAGAGGGAAAACCTTAGGAAAGAAAACTTAGAATTACAAGATAAACTCCAGCAACTCCGTAAGATTAAAGAGCAAGCACAGAAGTGCGATTTATTTGAATTACTCAACACTGATAAAATTCGAATAATTTCGTTATACGGGAATAAATACATAGCCAAAGTTCTAGTTCATGGCCAGTTTACTCTTAAGATCTGAGAGGGACACACCGTTACTATTGACAAATCACCCTATATTTAGTATAATTTAGTATTAAAAATAAAATAGGGGGTAAAGAATGAGAAGAATGAGAATGTTAATTTTAATTCTTACGACCGTTTTGGTTTCACTGGCAATCGCAGGACCGACCTTTGCTTGGATAGGGGACAGACAACTTACAGAAATTGAGCAGAGAATCAAAGATACTGAGAAAAGATTACTTCAATTAGATGAAGATCAGTTGGTAAATCGATTAGAATGGGTGAATTGGGGAATTGATTTATTGGAAAATGATATAAGAGAAATGGAGAAAGAGATTCAAAAGAAACGAGAGAGATGGGAAAAATTACGAAACAAAAAGATGAGTTCAGAAGAAGCCTGGCGAGAATGGGAAAGAGTTGGGAGAGAGCTTGATATTTTAGATCGGAAAAAATCTCGGCTATATTCCACTTTAGAAAAACTAAGAAGTTTACGGGTTCGAATAGAACAAAGAGTGAAGGAGATAAAAGGAGTTTATGAGCCTAAGCTATTTTCTTTAGGACTCGGAATCGGGTCTCTAAAACTAGAAAATAGAAGTACACAAGTTTTTGAATTGAAGCTTAGAACATCCTGGATAGATTTGTTTTATGGTAGCGATGGTTATGAAGAAAAAACCGGAGAAAGAATTACCACTTCTTATTTAGGGGCTGAAGTTTCTCTCGGGAATTTTCAATATGGAAGTGGATTAATTCGTGTTCCAGTGGGATTTGAAAAACTAAGCACTAAAGAAGGAATTACTCCTTGTGTTGGACTAATAGCAGAATTTCGCTATCAAAATGCTGAACGGAGATGGACTACGGCGTTTGGAGAGATTCGCTGGGGAGTCGACGATGACCCAGTGATTACCTGGCTCATTGGAATATTTTTCTAAAGAAAATTTTCTAACAGAAAATAACAAGGGCAGGATCAGACATCCTGCCCTTTTCATTTAAAAATCAGCCAACCCAAAAGTAAAAGGATAATCAAAACTAAAATGGCGATTAGGTTTTTCCGAGTTCTTTCTGGTAAAGATGATAGAAACACAGGTTGGGGTAAACATATTTTCTTGAATAATAAACTCTTTTTCTGGGGAATTATCACCAGCTGAGCTCCGAAAATTTCTTTGAGAATCTTCTTTTTTTCTTTTAAAATCTTCTTAATCTCTTTAATTTTTTTGATTTCAGCTAATTTCTCAATAATTCCTTGAGTTTGAAAAATTTCAAAAACTTCAGAAGTGAGTAATAATAATTTATCTCCTTGACTCAATTTTCCTTCGATTGCCTTAGAGAATGTTCTTTCACAAGAACTTACTTCCCTTATATTCCCTCCAACATCAAAAATTTCCTTATCTCTCAAAAGAAGGATTTTTAACTTGCCAACTTTAGCCAGGTTCAATAAAAAATCTTGAGAAAAAGAAACTATGGCCATATTTAGATTTCCCAACCAGCTGACATTTTCTTTTTTAACTTCTTGAGCTAAAAATTCATTTGCTCTAGCCAAACTCTCTTTAAAGGATTCTCCAACAGATCTCTCAGCGAATTTATAGTATTCTTTGTGCACAATCTCTGCTAATTTATTTAGAAGGTTTTGAGTTCTCGGTAAAACATTTTTTAGTTCGCCAATCAAATACAAATACCCAAATTTCTCTTCCTCCTTCTTCTTTGGTACAAAACAGAAGGTATCAAAGATAACACCTTTTTTCTTTGCTAATTTGGGATTGAAATGGAATTCAAGAAACTTCATTCTAATTCCATTATATCTCTTTATTTCTTATTTGAAAAAGGATAAAATAAAAAATATGGGCGGTTAGCTCAGTTGGTTAGAGCGTACGCTTCACATGCGTAAGGTCAGTGGTTCGAATCCACTACCGCCCATATCCTAAATTGCAGGTATCGGGGTTCAAATCCTCCATCACCCACATCCGGAAAACCAACAGAAAATCGCCGAAAAAACCGCCGGAAAAACAACAAAAGTCCAACGAAAATCCTCTGGGAAATCAACTTTATCCTCCTTTATTATTTTATTTTCTACCATTGTTGACGACCGCACACAATAGTAGAATTTTTGATTTATTATCTTTATTATTATGGGAAGTAAATTAAGAGAAGACTCTTTGCTTTACAAGATTTTAGCTTACTTAGGAGAAACTTCAGTAGGCCTTTTAAGTTTGGGGGCCACTATAGCAATTGACCCTCACCGTTTTTTAAAGAGGGAAGGACCGTTTGGTAA
>Ga0190361_1001011_pt1 | contig 10776 bp, 15 predicted proteins | sample 48721845_MG_FD_161273 | JGI IMG/M metagenome (GOLD analysis project Ga0190361, IMG submission 161273) | Hydrothermal vent microbial mat bacterial communities from Southern Trench, Guaymas Basin, Mexico - 4872-18-4-5_MG | ecosystem: Environmental > Aquatic > Marine > Hydrothermal vents >...
TGCATTTTTCGTCCGATGGCTAATCTGAAAATCGACGGGTAACTAATAAAGAAGTCTCCGACTACTCTTCTAAGAAAAATCTGTCGAGGACAGTTAAACACCAGCTCTGTTACGTGAAATTTATTGGAGTCGGGAGTATGCAAATGTCTGTCTTTTTCCAATTCATAGACGAAGGCTTGACAGACTTTTTCACGGATTTTCTCTTTCAAATTTAAAAAATGGGAAGATGACATTTACTTCGTCACTTTTCCTTCAGACGTGACTTTTAACTCGCATATTTTAATTACGGAATCCACGTCGAAATTGAACCCCTTCATAGTTAAAAGCTTCTGAAGATCGTCTTTTTCGATTTCCTGATACCACGTCATAATGTCTCCGATGAACTCTCTAATTTTTTCAATCTCGCCCTCCGGAACCGGAGGAAGCTTCTGCTTTGGAGCTGAAGGAGGCTGAGGAATCGTCGTTCCCGTCTCCAAATTTCCAGCCGGCGCTCCGGAGCCTCTTTCCACCGCGAGAGAGTATATGTGATATTGAACTTTTCCGGTCGCCGTAAGCTTCGCGCCTTTATACATGATTAAAACCTTGTCTCCCGGCTGTGGATTTTTGGCGTCCCAGAATCTCATGAGACTCGAATGAGAAAGCCAAACGTTAATTAAATTTCCGTCTTTCGTTTGGATCTCAGCGATTGAGCGCGGGCCAAAACGTGTAGTCACTGTTCGAACGCTGCGGAGAATTCCGACCACGTAGTCTCCTTCTTTTTGCGGAGTCCACGTTGGCGGAAATGGCGGCGCCTCTTCTTCCTGAGCTTGCTTTAGAAGTCTCTTCTCTTCATCTTCGGTTAATATAGGTTCACTCATTTTTTAAACCTCGAATATATTCTGACTCTGGAATTTATAAAAATTCCTCTTGAACAAGACTTCTTTTTTGTCGAGGGAATAAAATATAAATATAATGGAAATTAATTTCTATTTGGAGTTAAAAATGAAGAAAATAATCTTTGCCGTCGGAAAGGTAGAGTTCTTTATCCTTGAGCAAGTGGCGACGTGGACTTACAGGCTGCATCTTACGACTCTTCTGTCTCAAGCTATTGACAAAGACATAAATCCTTACGCGTTTAGCGCCGCTCTAAAAACTTTATCAAAGAAAAAGCTAATAAAAATATCTCGAGAATATGTGATTTTAACACCTTACGGGAGGACTTTGTATGGATTGCTTCAAAAAATCGTTAAGTGAAAATTCTAACATTGTGATTCTTGGAGGCGGAATGACTGCGCAAATTGCGGCTTTCTATCTGAAAGAATTCAATCCGCAAATCATATGTGAAAACGGGCTTTCTCAAAAAAGATATACCAGCTGGTTTCTGTGGGATCGTCCTGAGACTAAAAAATTAATTTGGGACTTAGATTTAATCCCGAAAGTTCGAAAAATCCGAGTGGGATACTTCTTTAACGGAAAAATTTATCCTTCGTCAACGAAAACGATGAGAAACATGTACTCTCTGAAAACTCGCGGATTTATCGTTCCTGACTCGATGAATAAAGGAGTGAATCAATTCATAGCTTTCGATTACTCGTCAGACGAGATTTTTAAAGCGTTGCAGAAAAAACTGGGTTGCTTCTACGCTGTCTCGAACATTGAAAAAATTGATTTAGAGAGCAAAATTATCAAAACAGAGACCGCAGGGACATTTCCGTATAATATATTGATTTCAACAATTCCACGTCCCGAATTTGATGAGCTTGCAGGCTTAAATTTTCGAGAGTACTACTATAATTCTATAGGAATTGTTGTCGCAGAAAACGTTTTGGACACTGAAGACTATGACATCGTGTATTTTCCGGAGTTTTCGATTCCATATTATCGAGCGGTCAAATTAAATAATAGACAATGGACTGTGGAGTTCATCGTTCAACGAAAAACTGACCGGCTAACAGATTTCATCAAATATGGAAAAATCCGTCCACCCTATGTGTTTAATCAAGAGCTTAAAGATAAAAACGTCTTCTTTGTGGGAAGATTTGCCGCTTGGCGAGGAGGATATACTATGACGAACTCCATTCGAGATATTCTTCATCTAAAACGAATGCTAGGAGCTTAGTAATTATGAATAAGTTAAATGAAATTTGGAATCGGCAAAAATCTTTCACCAGCAATATTATTTCTTTGGACTCTTTGTCGACTGATGAGAAGCGGCGGTACACCAAAGAGATGATTCTTCATCTAGTCTCGGAAATCGACGAGCTGTTAGCTTCGACGGGACGATGGAAGCTTCATAAGATGTCCGGAAGCATACCTTTGAAGTCGGGAATTGCGGAAGAGCTGGTGGACATGTTCAAGTATATAGTGAACATCGCGTTAATCTGGAATATTTCGGCTGAAGAGTTCTTTAAAATGTTCATGGATAAATCGGAGATCGTTGAGTTCAAATACGAGATGGAGAAAAATCTTAATCTTATTAAGCGATGCCCCGTTATAGCTGTAGACTTTGACGGAGTTTTGAATTCTTATCCGAAAGAATGGCTGGATTATTTGAATTCGACGGTTCTCGCTCGAAGCTACAATAAAATTTTCGTGACAGTTTCTGACGCTAAAAAATTCATGGGTGAGCAGCAATACGCTTTTCTCAAAGAAAGATTTCGCGAGGAAGGCGGTGAACTATTATATAAACCGAATACTGAAATAATTGACGCTTTAAGCGAGATTAAAGAGAGCTTCCCGGACGTGTCGGTCGTTGTGCTTACGTCTCGTCCAGTTTGGAGAAATAAGAGATTTTTCATGGACTCTTTAAAGTGGCTTCGCGAAAATAATGTTCCTTTCGACGCGATTTTGTGGGCGTTCGACAAAGAAGACAAATTGTTAGATTTTTCTCGGGTGATATGCGTGATCGAAGACGAGCTGCTTTTCGCGAACAATCTAGCGGCGAACGGATATAAAGTGATTCTTTTGAATCGTTCATATAATAATGGATTCACTCACTCAAATGTTATTCGAATAGATGATAGTCAAGCGAAAAAAATTATAAATAACTTGTTACAAAAGTACTATGGGATAAAAAATGAGTGAGAAAAAATCTAAACAAGCGGAAAAGTGGCTTCTTGAGCTTTACCAGCTGCGAAAAGCGATGGGAACGCTTCCAGAGTCTCAGCCAGAACGTAGAGACGACATTTTCATCGGCGTAGAAAACATAAAAGTGAAGCTCGTGGACTATCCTAAGAACCCGTATCGCGCAATTTACGAGATTGTAACATCAACTTGGGGAGGGCGAGACCGCTGGTTCAAACGCTGGGAAAACACGACCCCGCAGGGACGCTTATTCGCCGTAATGGCCGCACTTCAAGGGCACACTTTGCAGCAAGCATTAGAAGCGCCGTCGTTTATTTTCATAATTGACGGTCTCAGTCGAAGTGCGTTCGACCAGCTGGCGCGCCATCGATTTTCGGCAATCGGAAGTGTGGGAATGCGAGATAATAATTGGCTCGACGCCGCTTTGAGAGTTCCGTGGCCAATAGCAAAAAATCGAAGATTTATGGAAAAAATTCAATATTGGTGGAGAATCACAAAAGACTTGTATCATGAAATGATTGAGCAAGGGCAGCAAAGCTGGCAAAACGCGCGGGCGATACTTCCCATGGGAGTCTGCTGGAGATTCTCCTGGACAATGAATTATAGAGCACTTAAAGACATTCTCGCGAAAAGACTAATGTTCTGCGAGCAATGGGACACTGTAGCTACCGCGTGGCTGATGAGGCGCGAGATTGAGAAAAAGTTTCCGCTCCTAGCGGCGTTTCTTCGTCCAGCGTGCGATTTTGCGAAGAGATGTCTTTATCATCAGCTTTACTCTTTAAGTCAGGCATTCGGATGTCTCTTTAAGCCGTGCGGCCGATGGCCATCCGGCGAGGTTACAGTCGCGACATTTCCGAATGAAGCTGCGGCGGATAAAAAAGTCATTGAGTCTCAATTAAACATTTCAATTCCGGAGTCGACCGACTGGCCGAAAATTGTCGAAGAGGCGAAGAAAAAAGATTTCAAATACTTCGAGGAGGACTAAAAATGAGCTTGGACCACTATCTTTATTTTTTTAACGCCGCTCAAGTGAATCAGAAACTTAAAGAGCTTTATGACAAAATTCAAAAATGCAAAAAATGTTCTCTGTCGATTCTTCCAGTCAATAGTTTTAGACCCTTTTTCAAGCCGGGAAAAGCTCCAATCGTTATAGTCTCGCAGAATCCAAGCTTCTTTCGGGACGAGACTTGCGATCACGTTTGGGGAGGGCTAGATAAACTTCCAGAGAGTGTGAAACAAAAAATTCCGCTAGACGTTCCTTTTATCACTAACGTTCTTAAATGCTCTACGTTTCGAAACAACGCTCCGGAGCAAAGATTCATCGATGCATGCAGAGAATGGTTGACTCGTGAGCTATTAATTATTTCTCCGAGACGAATCATCGCTTTAGGAAAAGTCGCGGGACAGTGGTTTCACGCTTCTCCATCGTTCGACGATTCTCCGGCCGCATGGTGGAACAATGTTCCCGTATATTGTACATATCATCCCGCGTATATTCTTCGAAGACAAAAGCTCAAAGTAAATGAGAACAACTACGCTTTGTCTCGATTTGTCATTCTTCTTAAAAGGTGGTTGTCATGGAAGAGTTAGACTCAAAGCTTGTTATAATATTGGACGGCGCTGACGGAGTTGGAAAATCGACGGTTCGAAAATACCTTCACGAACACGATCCAACAGCTTTCATAATTGAAAGATTCACGCCGTCAATGTTCGCGTACGGAGTGTTTTATCGAAGAAAAATCGACGTGGTTCGAATGCTTAAGTATGAAGAACGTTTAAGCCGAAGTTTCAGTGTTCACGCGATTCTCATTGAGTGTTCAGACGAAGAAGAACTGTGGGATCGCTTTCGGCGTTCAAGACACATTGTAAACTTATCTAAACAAGATTTACAGATGATTCAACGGTTTTTACGTAGTTATTGCAAATATGTTTCAACTTTAAGTTGGAAAACATATGATTCGTTCAGAAAGTCTGCAGAAAATATAGCTAAACAAATAATATCGGAGGTGTATAAAAACGGCAATTAAAATTTTAATTACGGGCGAGACGGGATTCATCGGGTCAGAACTGATGAAGGCGTTCAAAGAAACGGATGAAGTCTCCGGATTAAAAGTTGATATTACCAATTGTCACGAAGTCGAAAAAAGAGTCTGTGAGATCCGTCCAGAGATAATCATTCACTCTGCGGGAATTGTCTCGTCGGTTTGGGCTCAAACCGCAGACTGGTACTGCTTTGACGTTAACGTGAAAGGAACATATAATATCTCAAAAGCTGCCAAAAACGTAAACGCGAAAATGATTTATTTGGGAACAACCTCGATTTACAAGCCGACGAAAGAGCTTATTACAGAGTCCAGTGAAATTCGACCCATGACCATTTATAATTTCACAAAGTACTTAGGTGAGTTAACAGCGAGACATGTACTGAAAGACAATGTGTTGATTCTTCGGCTGTCTCACGTTTACGGCCCGTCATGGAAAGACCACAGCAGCATAATTTCCAACATAATATGCAACGTGAAAAAAGGATATCCGACGATTGTCCTGTGCGACAAAAAATCCGTGAAAAGCTATCTTTTCATCGAAGACGCGGTGAAAGCTATCGAAACAGCGATGATTAAATTTTTAAGCGGAAAAATTCGGGGAGTCTTCAACGTCTCAAGCCACGATTATCGTCCGCTAGAAACGTTTGTTGAGTCAGTCAAGTATTTTCTTCAAACGACAACGAACTCTCCAAAACCGATAATCGTTTATCGTCCCGAAACAGACTACATGGGAGACCACAAAGTCGACTCCTCGAAGTTCCGATCCGCGACGGGATGGAAAGAAAAAACGCCGCCCGAGCTGGGAATCGCGCAGTGCGTTCATAAAATATTCGGTGACAATAAATGAGCTTGAAAATAACGGCAGCTCGTTGGGTCACAGTTGAAGAGCAGTTGTACATAAAGTACTTCGACGAGAATATGAGGCCTCATCTTAAAAAACCAAAGATTTCCCCCTACTTTTTTGTTCGATTAAAGGATTTGTCGCGCGTTGGAAAAATTGAGCAGTTTATAACGAACATTGAGCCGGGAAACTTTCTCTCCTGCCCGGAACGGGAGCCATGCGTAAAAATAGAGGTGAGATATCCCTCTGACGTAAGAACATGCCGAGACATTTTATGGGAGCGCGGCGTTAGAACGTGGGAATCGGATATTCCGTTTGTTCGTCGATGGATGATCGATGAAAACGTGACAGTTTACGAGAGCCCAAAAATCTTATATTTCGACGTTGAGGCCGATGCAAGAACGGGTTTTCCACGTCCAGAAAATCCCACTCAGAGAATTTTATCTATCGCCGCGGTTGATTCGGACGGAAAAGAATATTTTATTTGTTTTAAAAACGAGCGTTTTATTTTTGAGAAATTTATAAGTTTATTCAAAAAGTATCCGATTCTTGTTGGATGGGCGTCGAACTTTTGGGATCTGCCATATCTTCAAGCTAGAGCGAAAGCGCTAAACATTGATTTTCCGCATAGAGATACTTCATGGATAGATATCATGGAAATTTTGAAGTATTCTATGTATAAAAGCTTTACGAGTTTGAAATTAGATTACGTTGCACAACGAATTCTGGGAAAAGGAAAAGTCATTTCTTTATATAAGTCCGGCGGAGCAAATCAGCTGTGGGAGTGGTTTCAGAAAGACGTTCACAAGCTTCGAGAATATAATATGACTGACGCGATTCTAACAAAACAAATCGACGAAGAGCTAGGATTAGTTCAAGGAAAAATTTTTCTGGCGCAGAAAGCGCGTCTTCCCTATCATAAAATGACAACTACCAGCGCGCGGGTAGAGAATCTCGCTCTTATTAAAGCTCTCGAGAAAGATCCACGTCCAGTGTTTCCGTATTATCCCCGTCCAGAAAAAACGTCTCCCTATCAAGGAGCTTTAGTTATAACTCCGTCTCGCGGCGTTTTCCGTGGAGTAATGGACCTTGATTTTTCGGCAATGTATCCAAGCATTATTACAACGTGGAATGTTGGTATCGATACTGTAGTGAAAGGAATGTATTCTGGAGAATACATTAAGACTCCTCTAAACGTCGGCTTTTTAATTTCGCCACGCAGTGTATTCGCTGATGTCATTGAGGATTTGAAAGTTGCACGGGACTATTACAAAAACCTTCGAGACTCTGAAGAGTACGGAAGCGAAAAATGGAAGAAATATCATGTGTTTCAAGCAGAGATAAAGTTGGCGTCGAACTCGATTTACGGAGTTATGGGCGCTGAGTTTATGACCAAATTTTACGACCGGGACATCGCGTCTGCAGTGACAGCGTGCGGACGGGAGATTTTAAAGAAATCGATTCGAATTTGTGAAGACGAGCTGGGACTTAAAGTTCTTTATTGTGATACGGATGGGCTTTTTGTTTTGCCTCCAAAAGGCGAGAAATCGCCGGTTGAGTGGGCTAAGAAAAACGTGAACTGGCTTATTGAAGAGATCGAAACGCGTCTTAAGCAGTGGATTCTCGAAACGTTCAACATTCCGGAAAAATATTATAACATGACTTTAAAATGCGACGGAATATTCGAAAAAATCTATTTCTGCGGAAAAAAGAAAAGATACATTGGAATTTACCCACCGTCTGAAAAGAAAGACATTGACGATTACGCATTAGCGGACGTTCACGACGTTATTTTAAATGGACGTCTTGGACATATTAAAGGTTTTGAAGCGAAAAAATACAGCACGTTTCCGTTATATAAAAGTCTTCAGCTTAAAATTTTTGAGATTTTAATGGATGCTGAAACTCAAGTTGAAATCTATTACAAAGTCGCCGCGCTTTTAAGAAAATTGAGAAATTATCTTTATTCAGGAGTTCTAGATAAACTTTTGATTCAAACAGTTACGCCAGGAAAGCGGTGGATGGACTATAAATCTAAACCGGCTTACTGGGAAGACTTAAAGAAGTATACGCAAACAGGACAAGTCCGACCCGGCGAAGCGATTCGATATGTTATCGTCGACCGCCAGGACGGGCGAGAAGTCGGGCGAATAGTTTTAGATGACATGAAAATTCCGAAAATCTCCAAAAAAGGATATGACCATTATTGGGAACTTATTTTGCGAATGGTCGAAAGAATTGTTGGCTTTCCCATCTCTCCAGAGAATAGAGCTATTATAGAGTGGTGCTCTAGCAGCGTATAGAGACTGAAGAATAATAATTTTTATATACAAGTTGTTACTGAAGACTTTTATGGGACACGGCTTTGGTTAAAATTCGAAAAAGACCCGAAATTGTTCGTTTGCCAGCGGTTCCGACAATAATTAAAGTTTCTGAAATTCCCTCGGGAATCTACGTTATGAGAATTAATCTTCCATTCACTCTGACGCATCTTGCCAAAGCTGGAGTCAAAAAATGCTTCTTTATTTCCAATACGCAGAAAAGTGCAAGGACTCTTCTCGGAGAAGAGACTCAAAAGCTTTTAAATGTTAAACATGCATTTCTTGAAGAAGTTCGACGTAGATATCCGCTGCTTGCTCGACATCTGAACATTTCTGTACAAGTATCAATTTCGTTCGGATATGGTAGTTTTACGAAAACTCCAAGACATTCAATTTCGTATTATTACTGCGCTGGCGTGCCAAAACTCATTAAAACTCTTGACGAAGCGGGATTTTCAGCACTTCCACTGAAATGTTTCATGATTCCCATTGAAAAGCCAAGAATCTGGATAAATTTCATACGTACTCGCGAAGCTTTCGTAGCGTCGCAGTTTGGACGAAAAATGTACGACGAGATGAAATTTGAAGATCTCAAAAAGATTCTCATGGAAAATCCGGTTCTTCAACGAATGAAAGCTTACATTTGCGAAACAGTAGTGGCGACGGGCAAGTGGATAACTTGCCGTGTCCCTTCCTCGGAGGAGACAAAAAATGAGTGAAGAAAAAATCTTAGAAGCGATAATAAAATCTGAAAAGTCTGAGTGGAGATTTCCCTTAAATAAGAAAACATTTAAAACCGGTTCTCGAGGATTTCACGGATTCGGAAAAATTCAAGTGTCTGATGGAACAAGATATCAGGTGAATATTCTCGTAGTGGAAATCGGCTCAAAAAACAGAGGTGAATAAAATGCCGCGGGTGGTCTTTGAGTCAAGCGAGCAAATGTGGGAATGGGTCAACAAAAAAGTATCGAGAGAAAAATACGAAGTTTACTTAACGAGCGAGAAGGAAATAATTTTCGTTCCGTCGAAAAGCACTCAGCCAATATTATATGGATATTACAAGCCCTCGCCTGAGGAAAACGTCAAAGAAATAATAGAAAATCTTAAAGAGTCAAAGAAGTTAACAGTTTTCGACGTGAAGTGGTTCGAATGGAAATCTGATCTGCCGCCGGGAGTGGCGTTTATCTCAGTCTCGGAGAGCTGAATAATGAGTCCGAAGTCTTATCCATCATGTTTCGCGAATTACGATCCCTGTGACTGGCTATGTAGATGTGAATGTCCCTATAAAGACGCGTGTAGAAAGAACACTAGAGTCGACGAAGATATGATGGTTCTCGCAAAGCAGAAGCTTATAGCGAAGACAATTAGAACATCGTTATCTTATGTTGGAACTTACTCATCGTTTCGTGAAAGACTTAGAAGATGGAGGAATCGATATGACCGTGCTCGCTACAAAAAAGAAAGTTCTAGATGAACTGTTTAAGGACGAGAAGTGGCGCCGAAGATTCGATGCTTGCAAGTCGATGGAGCAGGTTAAACGTGTTGTTTTCGAGTTTGCTCGTGAAAGAGGATATAAAATTCGGGAGGTTGAGATATGAAGAGGAAGAAAGCTATTTTAGCCGTTTCCATAATAGGGCTTATTCTGGCTCTATTATGTGTTCCTATTCCGATTCAAACGAAAATTGTTGAAGGAAAGGCTTGTCCGCCGTCTCCAGTCCGCCACGTGCTCAGGATTGGCCTGTTCAACACCAGCTTCTACATGCGCAACTTCACGATTGAAGTCTGCATTGACGGCACAAACTACACTTTCCTCTGCGACAGGGTACACTACACGATTCGAATGTGGCGCACCAGCAACAACATAACTGTTGCAAAAGTCTTTGTTAGCCTCACAAACTGCTATGGCGAAGGTGAAGGCTTCCGCTTCTACGTCGGCCAACTATATCTAGACTTCGAAGCTGAATTTAGCGAGGACTACGAAACTTGCACGGTTTACTGCTATGCGAAAAGCTGGGTTCCAATAATCATCATAATCTATAATGGAGTGATGAACGTATGGGAGTAGAAACGGCTAAATTTACGCAACGAGAGCTTAAAATCAGTTTTCTGCTAGGCGTGGTTGCTTGTGAATTTATGGATGTCCTAGGCACAGTTAGCGTCATGCCAACGTTGCCAGACAAAATAGCCGAGATATTAAATGAAGCCAGAAATAAAGCCAGAAATATAAAAAGTGACGCTTTCGCAATTGGAACGGTAACCAAAGAGGAAGTTGCCCGTTTACTAAAAGCCGTTTTCGATAAAGGAGAGGTGTTGTGATGGCTGTAAAGAACTTTCTAGAGAGGCTTCAAAGTTTTTCGGAGAAAATCAATGAGAAAGTGAAAAAATTCGTTGAATCGCATGGTCCCATTATAATCGCTGATTGCCTCGAAGAGCTTCTTTACTATGAGGAGGAAGGCTTCGGTAACTGGACGATCTCAGAGATGGTAGATTTCATGTATGAACTTCT
>Ga0190361_1001012_pt1 | contig 10772 bp, 10 predicted proteins | sample 48721845_MG_FD_161273 | JGI IMG/M metagenome (GOLD analysis project Ga0190361, IMG submission 161273) | Hydrothermal vent microbial mat bacterial communities from Southern Trench, Guaymas Basin, Mexico - 4872-18-4-5_MG | ecosystem: Environmental > Aquatic > Marine > Hydrothermal vents >...
TTAAGGAGTTTGGTATCTATGAGAGGCGAGATAGCAAGGTAAAGACGCTATCGAAGGGTATGAAACAGCGGCTTATGCTATCAATGGCACTTGTGAGCGACCCGGAATTGCTATTTCTTGATGAACCAACCTCGGGTCTCGATGTCATGAGTGCGAGGCTGATAAGGGAGAAGATTATTGAACTGTCGAAGGCAGGGAAGACGGTCTTCCTCACGTCCCACAACATGGAGGAAGTGAACCAGCTCTGTGAGCGAATTGGGATCATAAACCGCGGTAAGATTGTGACGATTGATAGTCCAGACAACTTGAGACAGCGGATAGGAGGCGCGCTCGCAGTTGACGTTGTATTCAACAGGGATGCTAAGTTGGTTGTATTCCCGGATGCAATGCGTGTAAGGAATGGATACAGGCTATACACGACCGAACCACACGATACGATATGCTCACTTGTTGATTTCGCATTGCATAGTGGATTGAAGATAGTGAGCATGAATGTATGTTTTCCAACCATGGAGGACATATTTTTGAGACTCACAGGCGAAGGAGAAGGAGGTTTACATGATGATAACACAACTTAGAAAAGCATGGGCTATAACAAAAAAGGACATCCAGATGTACTACCTGAAAGGTCCGGTTGTGATATTCGGGATTTTATTCCCGCTATTCCTATTCTTAGCATTTTGTATAGATAGGAAACTATCACCTGAGTTCCTTATACCAGGACTTATTGCAATGACCCTATTCTTCACTTCCACCTCTGTATCACCTGTGATTGCACCATGGGAGACACAGATGAAGACACTCGAAAGGCTTGTCTCATGCCCCCTGACCGTCAGGACAATGATATTTGGAGATATACTCGCATCGTTCTTATTTGGGGTCGTCATATCCATCGTTCCGGTTATCATAGGTCTTGCGTTCGGCGTTTGCGTCAGGGCGCCGGTCATTCTGAGTATAGCAATAGTCATAGGTGCGTTTTCTTTCTCTTCCCTCGGACTCCTGTTCTCCACTATACCGACAGACCTTGTATCGAACGTCATGATGCTATCAACACTGGTGAAGTTCCCGCTCATCTTTATAAGTGGGGTATTCATCCCGATTGAAGCCCTTCCGCAGTGGGGTGTGGCTATCGCATCATTATCTCCGCTCACATACTTCACCGACATCGCACGATTCTCTATCAGTGGTTACTCTTACTACCCGCTATACCTGGACTTCACACTGCTTATCGTCTCTGCCTTTATCTTCCTGATGCTTTCCATAAAGTTCCACGAACGTGCACTTATAAGGCGACTATGAGAGCCGTTTTGAGAGATACTTAGCAAGTGCCACGATTGTCAGTATAGGAGGTGCACCGGGTGATGCTGGAAGGACCGACGCATCTACCACATATAACCCATCTACCTCTGTTGCCAGTTTTCCATCTACTGCAATTCCAATCCTCGCAGTCCCACCCGGATGCGCACCTCTTAGCGGTGTGGCGACGAAGGTTCGGGGATCAACACCTGCAGCCTCCAGTATCGAACCGGCAATAGAAGCTCCTTCTGATAATTTCGCTGCATCACGACCTGTTACACCCTTGCTCACACCCGCACCTTCACACACATTAACAATCCCCCTTTCTTCATCCTTTATCTTCACCATTATACCGATGATGTCCGCGTGAGAAGCTTTTATGCCTCTCATCGCCAGCGCTTCCACAAGATGCTTCGAGAAATGCGGTGCGAGCATGAACCCCTCCAATTTCAGGTATCCATTCATTGGCACTTCCCTGTTGAGTCCTATACCTTTGAGGATACCTCCGATTGTTATAAAAGTGTCAACGAATAGAGATCGTGAGGAGGTGTTGAGTCCGAGTTTCTCCAATAACAACGGTGTATCAATAGCGCCAGCGGAAAGAACAACTGTATCATCTGGGAATATCCGGTTCCCACACCTGACACCTTTCACTTTCCCGCTCTTCACCACCACCTCATCTACAGGTGTATTCGTAATTATCTCCGCACCCTCTCTCTGTGCCTCATGCACAAATCTCAATGCGGTCCATTTAGCACCCTCCGAGCACCCGAATACACATCTACCATCGGGTTTGCATCTATCTGCGTCTATAAACTTCGGCATTTTCTCCATCTTGAAGCCGAGACGCTCCGCAGCTTCCATAATCCGCTTTGTTCCTTCACCAAATAAAGCATCAGGTAGAACAGAGACACCGAGTTCACGTTCCACAGACTCAAATTCCGATTTTAAATCAATACCGGCTTCTCTCAATTCCGTTTCCAGGCATCTCACGCCGTTACCGGCTGATACCGTTGTGCTGCCACCCAAACATATCGCTCGCAGAACTTTCACTTCCGATTCGGTATTATTAGCGGCGTAGTATCTGAAAGCGTCCTTCTCCTCTATCTCCGGTCCCCGCTCGATCAATTTCACAGGTATATGCTTAGCAGCCAGCTCTTTCGCTACTGTTGCACCTCCTGCGCCGGAACCTACAACTATTACCATTACCGTTACCGTTACAGTCCCGTTTCCGCTTTGCTCTTTAATCTCGTATAATCCTCCTCTATACGCGCCTGTATTCTCTCTATTGCATCATCAGAGAGATGCCTGAACCTGCCCTGTTTTTTTATATACTCACGTACCGGCTTCAGCTCTGATAGCTCGAAACTCAGCCGGTATTCTCCATCAATCACCTCGTAAAGCGGGAAGATACCGGTCTCTACCGCTAGACGCCCCAGTTCCACTGTCAGATTCGGAGAAACTCGCCACCCTGTGGGGCAGGGCGATAATATATGAATATAAGCAGGTCCTTCTATATCCGAACCCCTGCGCACTTTATCCATCAAATCCAGCGGATAGGAAGGGCATGCTGTTGCTACATACGGTATCCGGTGTGCAACTGCGATTTCTGGCATATTCTTCTTCCATGTCATCTGACCCAGAGGCTGCTTCTCCCCCACCGGTGCGGTGGTAGTCCATGCACCGTAAGGTGTAGCAGAAGACCGCTGTATCCCGGTATTCATATACGCCTCGTTATCGAAGCAGACATAAAGGAAATTATGACCTCGTTCCATCGCACCCGACAATGCCTGTAAGCCGATATCAGAGGTGCCACCATCGCCCGCGAAGCCGACGAATTTAACATCCTTCGGTGATATCCTGCCCTTTCGAATACGCGCTTTGTATGCAGCTTCTATGCCTGAGACCACAGCCCCTACATTCTCAAATATGGTATGTATCCATGGAACACGCCAGGAAGTCTTGGGCAGCAGTGACGAGATAATCTCTATACAACCCGTTGCATTAACGATGATCACGTTCTTGCCCAGTGCCTTACACACGAGTCGGACAGCAAGTGCTTCACCACAGCCTATACAGGCACGATGCCCGGGTGCGAAAATCTCTTCTGTCGTTACCAATCGTGGTATAAACAAATCTTCTTTATCCATATCTTTTTTTACTCCCGTATCCCAAACAACTCGGTCTTCTCTATTTCCTCCTCTCTCTTTTTCGCACGTTCCTGTGCTCGCTTTACCATGTATTTAAATTCCTCAATCGAGATATCTCTGCCACCAAGCCCACCAATGAAGCCAATGACGTGCGGCTTATTCTCCATCTGGTATAACGTGGATCTTACCTCTGAACAGACAGGACCGCCCATACCAAATGATACCGCTCTGTCCAGAACGACAATAAGCTCAACGTTCTTTACTGCATCCCTGAGCTCAGTAAATGGAAAAGGACGCCACAGGCGCAGTCTTATGAGCCCTACAGCCTCCCCTTCTTCTCGCATCTCATCCACAGCTAGCATCGCCGTCTCACTGGCACTACCCATTGTCAAGAGTGCAATTCGTGCGTCTTCCATACGATACAGCTCCACAGGCGAATAATGACGTCCGAAAGCACGCCCAAAGTCATTCCATACATCTATTATCTCCGATTTCGTCTGCTCAAATGCCACTTCCTGCGCCTTCTTCGTCTCCGGGTATATAAAGGGAGGGGCATAGCAGCCCATACTCACAGGATTGTCCGGGTCTAAAACAAAAGGATGCTCATAATCAGGTATGAAATCCCTGACCGCCTCATCAGCAGGTAACTCCATATCTTCAATCACATGCGAAAGGAAGAAGCCATCAATATGAACCATTGCAGGAAACAGAACCGCCTCGGCTATACGAAAAGCACAGACAGTGAGGTCAAATGCCTGCTGATTGTTCTCTGCAAACATCTGTATCCACCCTGTATCCCGGAGTGACATTGCATCCGAATGGTCGCACCAGACAGATAGCGGGGCAGACAGTGCCCTATTAGCTGCAACAGCAACCACGGGTAATCGCATTGAAGATGGTATGTAGAGCACTTCATGCATCAATTCTAAGCCCTGACCTGCCGAGCAGGTAAAAACGCGCGCACCTGCTGCAGAAGCACCCACACATGCGCTCATCGCCGAATGTTCACTCTCAACACAGATAAACTCCGCGTCCAGCTCTCCTTCTGCGATCATCTCTGCCAATCGTTCAACGATATGAGTCTGTGGTGTGATAGGATAGGCAGCTATGACGTCTGCGTTTGCCATTCGAACCGCCTCAGCAACCGCGAAGGAACCCTCCAAACCCACTCTCCTTATCATCTCTATCTATTCATAAATCGGATCACGGCTAAAAATACTTTCGATAACCTTGAACCATTTATGGTGATATAAATAGCAAGTTTTTTATAGCACAGCAGCAACATTAAAAGGTGATCACAGATGATAAAGATAGGATTTGTGAAGTTGGGGAATATAGCTACTTCAAGGATGGTGGACCTGTTGCTGGACGAGCGAGCAGATAGAGAGGATATAGACGTTCGAGTGCTGGGCACAGGTGCAAAGATGACGCCAGAAGTCGCAGCTGATACCGCGCGGCTACTCGATTGGGACCCTGATATGGTGGTGGTGATAAGTCCAAACGCTGCTCTCCCTGGTCCCAAGCGCGCACGTAATATGGTAAGAGAGCGTGGCAAACCCTGTATTGTCATCTCCGACGGTCCAGCGAAGAAGGCTATGAATGAGCTGAAGGAGAATGGTTTTGGGTATCTGATAATACCAGGTGATCCGATGATAGGGGCAAGGCGGGAGTTTTTAGATCCTGTCGAGATGAGCATCTTCAATTCAGACGCCCTTTCGGTTCTATCAGTCACGGGTGTTATGAGATTGCTGCAGGAGGAGATTGACAGAGTTATAGAAGCGCTAAAGGCTGGTAAGGATAAGGAGGTGGAATTACCACAGATGATAGTGACAGCGGAGAAAGCAGTAGAGCGGGCTAAGTTCTCGAATCCGTATGCAAAGGCGAAGGCAATTGCCGCTTATAATATGCTGGAACGTGTAGCGGAGATGGATGCACGCGGTTGTTTTGTGATGAAGGACCCCATGGATTATATACCAATGGTGGCGGCGGCCCATGAATTACTGCGAGAAGCATCGAAACTCGCTTTTGAAGCAAGGGAGATGGAGAAACAGGCAGATAAATTGGTTCGTGAGCCGCATTCGAGAAGTGGAGAGCTAAGGGAGAAGGAGAAACTATTAGAGAAGCCGGGTGCGTAATTCACATCCGGCATTCAATATCTCTTCACTTCCTCTTCAGTACTTCTATCCCTGGCAGATTCTTCTCCAGTAGATAGCGTAAGAATGCACCACCTGCAAGGCTGACGTGAGTGTGTGGTAACTTTTGTTTGTCTATTCCAAGAGTACTCATAGCAGCTGAAGTATGCCCGCCGCCGATGAGCGAGAAAGCATCAGAGGAAGAGAGCGCACGCAATAGCTCCTCCGTACCCTTTCTGAATGCCTCACGCTCGTACCAGCCTGCTGGTCCTTTCATTATCACCGTCTTCGCTCCTTTTATCTCCTCCGCATACTCCTTCACCGTCTTCTCACCTATATCGTACACGTTCTGCTTTGGCTTTACAGAATTAGCAGGTATCTCTTTCCTCTTACCATTCACCTCCACTGCAACATCCGTCGGGCACTTTATCCTATCTCCCCCGAGCTCCAGAATCCGCTTCGCCCTTGCCAGGTTCTCCATGAAGTTCCTGTTTCTCTTATCCTCTTCGCTCGGCTCAATTATACCGCGTGCATACAGGAATAAAGTACCAAGCGCGCCTGCGGTGAGTATCTCATTTACTTTACCTCGCTTCAATGTGTGTTCCATGACCTCAAATACCTCCTCGGACTTCACGCCACCGAGAACATAGATGCAAGGTCTCTTTATACTATGGACTGCTCTTCGCAGTGCTCTCAACTCACGCTCCATTAATCGCCCTATACCTGATTCCAGCACCTTCGGGAAGCCAACCACCGATGCATGCGACCTGTGTGCTACAGAGAAAGCATCATTTATGTAGATATCTGCGAGTGGCGCGAGCTTCTGCACGAATATTGACTTTGCATGCTCCTCCGGCGTCCTCTGAAGCGTCTCTTCCGCAAGTAGTCTCACATTATCTAATAGTAGAACTTCACCATCGCAGAGCTTTCTTATTGCATCGCGTGCCGCAGGTCCCATTATATCATCAATATACCTCAGATCTACGAAGTTCCTCAGTAATTCCGCATGCTGCTCCAGAGGCAGGAAATCCGCACCTCCTACACGACCTTGATGTGCGAGAATAACAATCTTCGCTTTTTTTGCTGAAAGTTCACGGATTGTCTTTGCATTCTCCTCTATCCGCTCCTTCATCTGCACTTTCCCGTCTACAACCACCGTGTTTATATCAGCCCTGAAGAGGATCGTCTTATCTTCCACATCGAGATCGTCAATGGTCAGGAACTCTTTTAAATCCTCATTCATTACTTTGCCCCCTTTCTATTAGCACCCCTTATCTTCTATCTGCTTCAGCATGTCCACCACTCTGCATGAATACCCCCACTCGTTGTCATACCAGGCGAGTACCTTCACCAGGTTACCGCCACGTACATTCGTGTAACCCGCATCAACAACCGCAGAATAATTCGTACCGATGTAATCCACGGATACAAGAGGCTCGTAAGTGATACTAAGGATACCTTTTAGAGAGCCCTTTGACGCCGTTTCAAAGGCTTGATTCACCACGTCCGGGCTCACTTCTCGTTCAACCTCCGCCACAAGGTCAACAATAGAAGCATCAAAAGTGGGCACACGCAGCGATATGCCATCCATCTTCCCTGCAAGAGAGGGCATTACCACTCCTATCGCCGCTGCTGCACCGGTCGTCGTCGGCACTATTGACATTGCAGCCGAACGAGCCCGTCTCAAATCACGATGTCGCCCATCAAGCAATCTTTGATCGCTTGTATATGAGTGAACGGTAGTCATGAACGCTTTTGTTATCCTAAACTCATCTTCCAGCACCTTCGCTACTGGCGCCAGACAATTGGTGGTGCAACTGGCAAGGGATATGATATTATGTGATGCAGGGTCATACATCTCGTCATTGACTCCGGGCACCACAGTCACATCAGGGTCTTTCGCAGGTGCGGTTATTATAACCTTCTTGCAGCCAGCGGCGATATGCTTTGATGCGTCTTCACGGCTTCTGAACTTACCCGTTGATTCCACCACGACATCCACATCCAACTTGCTCCATGGTAATTTATCCGGCTCTGTCTCTGCGAATATCGGTATCTCTTTACCGTTCACTATCAGTCTGTCCTTCTCCGTTTTTATATCGCAGTCGCAGACGCCATGTACAGAATCATACTTTAACAGATGTGCCATCCAGCTCGCCTCTCCAGCATGGCTATTTATTGCCACGAAATCTATATCTGCATCATTTTTTAATGCAGCTCTAAATACTATCCTGCCTATTCTGCCCCAACCATTTATCGCTACTTTTATCATATAATTTTATTCCAGCTATTTACTAAAATATTTTTATTTTTAATTCAATGTTTCATTTAAATGGTAGAGATGGAGATAGCATTTGATGTAGCGAATATCCCCGGTCCTGATACGGGGGAGGTTGTATCACCAGAAGTGGCAGGACGCTATATATCGAGAGCGAAGAGACCTCTACTTGTGGTTGGTTCAGAGATACTACGTGATGAGTTCTTTATACAGATAGCGATAGAAATAAGCAAAAAGGGGATACCAATTGCGGCAACGGGACACAGCATAAGGGGGTTTGTGGAGCGCGGGTATGATGGTGGTGATGGTGTTAGTGTTAGATATTACAACCTGCATGAACTCACCAATTGTCTAAGGGACCCAAACTGGCGCGGTCTGGATGGACAGGGCAATTATGATGTGGTGATATTCTTTGGTATTGTGTATTACTATGCATCACAGATGCTCTCATGCATAAAGAACTTTGCTATTGAGCCACTGATTCGCACGGTATCCATTGATAGATATTATCATCCACATGCGCGGATGAGCTTTAGGAATATCCCGCCAAACAGGGAGGAGGAATACAAAGCGCTGTTAAAGCGAGTGGTGAATAGTATAAGTAGATAGATAGCCGGATAGAGATAGATAAATCAGTCGATTTTTAGGCTTTTTTACCAAAACCGAACCTTTTTAGGGGATACCATTTATGTACCTAAATTCCAACCTTTAGGGCAACCTAAGGATAAGGGGAAGGAGGCGTTAGAAATGGTAGAGAAGAAGCGGCGGATATGGGAACTGCAGCATTTCACTGTTTGTAGAATCATGGGGCTGACTCACAATGGTGATGTGCTAAAAGGGCTGTATAAGGATTTGAAACTTGAACATAATAGCAGCATGGGCGCATAATACGAGATGCATCAACAGCTCATCCAGTTGTGCAGGATGCAGAGCCAGCATGCCAGGTGATTGGAACGATTATTAGAGAAGTGATTTGCACCCTATAATAAAGTTGCGCGGTTGGATAGTGAAGTGATATGCAGGATTATAGAAGGGGATGGGGATGGCAAAATGGATAACAATAACAATAACCTGAAAGGGGTTCCTCTATCTGCCCTTATATGGTTTGTGGTACGTAATGCTAATGGTAATGGTGATAGTAATAGTAATGGAGACGATGGTAACAGTGGTAAAGAGATAGAATCAAGAATAGCAAATGCTCTTCATCTGAAAGAGCACCAGGCATTGCGATTTTATGATGAACTGTCACGCAGGTCGGGTGGCAAACCGGAGTTGGTAACGAAAGAACTGTTTGCGGCATTGGAAGCACGAGAGAAACTGCGACGTAGATGTGAGCGGCTGGAGCAAAAGAGGGATGAGTTGATTGCGGAACGTGAAAAGATAAGAGCAGAGAAGACGCAGCTTGTGCACGAGCTGGAGGAGCTGAGGCGGATGAATGAGCAATTAGGGCGAAATTGAGGGAAGTAGAAGGAGAAGCCACAGATAGAGAGGTTGAAGAGACTAAGAAAGAACTCTCGTTTTTGAGAAAGGAGCTAAGGAGATTGAGCAAGGAGAATGCGGAATTGCTAAAGAAATCGGCATGCCACTTCAGCTTCAAAGCGGAGCGGAGGAACGTAGAGCAGGAGAAGCGCACTCACACCTGGGATTGTAGCGAATGCAACGCCAACACTAACACCAACGCGGAGAAGAACGATGTTATATTTTGCCCGGTTGACATAAACAGCCACAATGCATGTCAAATGGTGAAAGAGGCATGCAAAATGCGAAATAAACCATGCTATTTCCTTCGCAGTTCTGGCTTGAGCGCGCTCAAGAAGGTGCTGAGTGGCTTTGAGCCCGGGTATGGAAAAACATACGGTGAATAGGATGAGATGAGAATATGACATTTACGCTTCAAAAACAACTTCATGAAAGGGGAAAAAATAATAGGAGAAGCAAAAGCTCCTATTCTATTCATGGTCTGATCATGTGTCCAGGTCCTAAACCCGGTCCAGGTCCCAATCCAGGTCCAGGTCCTAAACCCGGTCCCGGCATCGTCACCATAAACGCTGCGATTATAACTGCGTATATGATTAATGGAATAGCTATTGCAATAATCACGGCAAGAACTGCTTTTTCAGTGGATAGCCCATGAAGTTGCCGTACACCTATAATCTCCACAATAACCGACCATATTAGTGCAAGGATGCCCACTAAGGGGATCCAGCCGAATAAACACCCCGGCGTTGCCCCATACATCACCGCCTTTAGCGTCTCTTCCACTCCTTCTCTCCCACCAAAGAGACATACCCAGATGTGAAGCCAGAGACCACCAATGAAAACACTGATTATTCCGCTCACGAGCATCAGGATAAAAAAGCCCACTGCGAACAAAGGTCCCACTGCTGCCCCTAACGCCATCATAGGAATCCTGAGCATCCCCAACATTGATGCGAACAGCGAAAATGCCACTGCGACCAGGACAGAAATGATCAATGCATATATCATCAGAATAACCACGAAATACTTGAAGGCATCACCAATCGTATCGTCCTTAGAGTTGTCAAAAGTTTCCGAAGGGCTGAACAGGAACCCCTTTAGTCTTTCTCCTATACTTAATACCATTTTAGGTCGCCAAAACAAAAAAGATTATATATCTTTATAAACTTTTCGTGCAAGAACGAATAATTGTCGTGAAGGTAGAATCAGGTGTATCTGCACAATAAAAGGCGGATACTAAAGATGATTACGTGAAATGAGCTATGCTAAATGTATCCCTGACATAATCAAAGAAACCGACCATCTGCTTCTTACAAGTATCGAGTATAGATACCATGTTCTCTCATGCGGCTTTTCCGACTTCGCTTCTCGTCCCGTAACTAATTTTGCGTTTTACCACGGGTTAAAATTTTCGATTTTTGCTCTTGAGAACCACTT
>Ga0190361_1001013_pt1 | contig 10772 bp, 9 predicted proteins | sample 48721845_MG_FD_161273 | JGI IMG/M metagenome (GOLD analysis project Ga0190361, IMG submission 161273) | Hydrothermal vent microbial mat bacterial communities from Southern Trench, Guaymas Basin, Mexico - 4872-18-4-5_MG | ecosystem: Environmental > Aquatic > Marine > Hydrothermal vents > Microbial...
GGATTGCCAGTGCTACAAGAGCCATTACAGCATATGTGCTTGTGGTGGAATAAATCATGGCCTCACAGCTATATAATAATTTCTCTATAGATTGTCAATAAACCCTGATATATCCCTTCAAGATATAAAAATTTTCCGCCTTATAGCAGCTTCCTTTATAAATACCCATATCCACAAATGTCTTTGCAAGAAATACAAGATGACCATATATCATCTCATAATCTTTACTTAGTTTTGAGATTCTAAGGATAGAATCTTAGAGGCAAGATTTTTTATCTCCGTCCTACGGGAGGCGGATAAGACCGCAACATATCTTAAAAACCCCCTGTCTACCGATAGGCAGGCTGGTAGCTTTTTCTTCAGAAGGGAAAATGACTTAACATAAGACAAATAAAAAATCACTACCTTTTATAAACCCTAATCAAATCATACAAGTTTGAAAAACCTAACTGTTATGCTGATTTAAGGAACACTTGAATTTTTCTCCAAGAAATGCTAAACAAATAGAGTGTGGTGGGTGTAGCTCAGTGGTTAGAGCACTGGGCTGTGGCCCCAGGTGTCGGGGGTTCGAATCCCCTCACCCACCCCAGTGAATTTAAGCATTTTTTGAATTTCATTTTAAACAAAGCTAATATGTCTTTGATAATACTAATTCCTTACAAGGTAAAATGAGACAAATTACAACATAACGTTAAACATACGCTTTTCCCCGCTACATCTACATTTCACGCACATTTTCTTCAACCGTCAAATTCTAAAAACCATTTAAATTTTACAATAAGCTCTATTTTAGAATACTTACGGAATTTTTGAGGTAATTGCGGTTTTTGGGGAATTATTTCCAGGGTATAAAAATAGCTTTTTTCTACTATTTAGACCTTGGACGGAGTGATGACGCCAGTAAAATAGATAATGACCAATAATTAGGAATTGGTAATTTTTTAAAGTAAACTGGTCCTTGTATTAAATCCCATTTTTGTATAACATTTTCATAGTAAGTAAAACTTTGTAAAAAATTGGGCAGATTGATTGTCTGAAATCTTGGTTTAGGAAATGGCTTTCATTTATACAGGTATACAGGCCAAGAATGAAAGGGAGAAAAAACTGTAGTGATAGAGCTTGTTGGTATTGCTATAGGTTCGTTTTTAATTGCCCTATCTGGGGCATTGATGCCTGGACCTTTGTTTACAGTAACCATAAGTGAATCTTTAAAAAGAGGAAAATGGACAGGCCCTCTCTTAATTATTGGTCATGGAATTTTGGAATTAAGTCTTTTAGTGTTAATCCTAGCTGGTTTGGAACCAATATTTAAAATAAACATAGTAGTGGGAACTATTAGTTTACTGGGCGGTTTTATTCTACTTTGGATGGGTTGTACTACTCTAATTAGGGCCCAAAAGGAAACGCTTTCTTATCAAGTGAAAGGAAAAAAATTCCTTTCATTTGGTCCGGTAGTAACTGGGATATTGGCGAGTTTATCTAACCCATATTGGTTTATCTGGTGGGCAACTGTTGGCTTGGGCTATATGGTTGCCAGCTTTAAGTATAAGTGGGCAGGTATTACTGCCTTTTTCCTCGGTCATATTATAGCTGATTTTTCTTGGTATACTATAATTTCTTTTAGTGTAGCTAGTGGCAAAAAGTTTATCTCAGATCGGATATACCAAATTGTGCTTCTGGTATGTGGCGGTGTATTGTGTTTTTTTGGGATTATGTTTTTATATTTAGGTTGGCAAAGGGTATTGTGAAAAGTGGCCAAAGAAGCAAAAGTGCAATTTATTTGCCAGGAGTGTGGATATTGCTCTCCCAAATGGTTGGGTAAATGTCCTGATTGTGGGGGGTGGAATACCTTTGTGGAAGAAATTTCTTCCTTAAAACCTTCTTCCACTTCTCTAGATACGCCTTCCACCCCTATTCCTATTACCCAGATAGATTCTCTAAAATTACCTCGGTTAAAAACAGGTCTGTTGGAATTAGACCGGGTATTAGGAGGAGGATTAGTCCCAGGGTCAGTGGTCTTAATTGGTGGTGCACCAGGTATTGGAAAGTCAACCCTTACCCTTCAAGCCTTATTTAACCTCACTAAGCAGGGATTAAATACTCTTTATGTTTCAGGTGAAGAGTCTGCTACTCAAATTAAACTCAGGGCGGAGCGTTTGCATGTTGAACATCCAAGGCTCTATTTGCTTACTGAAACCGCCTTAGAACATATCTTAAGCAGTATAGAAAAAATAGATGTTCAAATTGTAGTAATTGATTCCATTCAAACTATGTTTACTACGGCGTTGACCTCTGCTCCAGGGAGTGTTTCTCAGGTGAGAGAAGTTACTGGAAAATTAGTGCGTTTGGCTAAAAATAGGAATATTTCTATTTTTATTGTAGGTCATGTAACCAAGGAGGGTGCTATTGCTGGCCCAAGGATGTTGGAGCACATGGTAGATACTGTGCTTTATTTTGAGGGAGAAAAAGGCCATCCCCATCGTATTTTATGTGCGGTAAAAAACCGTTTTGGTTCTACTAATGAGATAGGAGTTTTTGAAATGCAAGAATATGGATTAGTAGAAGTGAACAATCCTTCAGAGCTTTTCCTGGCTGAGCGCCCTGTAAACACCTCTGGTTCTGTGATAGTGCCCATTTTAGAAGGTAGCCGTCCTATTTTAATAGAATTACAGGCCTTAACCAGTCCCAGCTTCCTGGCCATGCCTAGGCGGACAAGCATTGGAGTTGACCCATACCGGCTTAATCTACTGGTGGCCATTTTAGAAAAAAAAGTAGGCCTTAACTTAGGACAACAAGATATCTTTTTTAATGTAGCTGGGGGAGTAAAGATAGAAGAACCTGCTGCAGATTTGGGTATAGTAACTGCTATTGCTTCTAGTTTCTTAAATAAACCCATTCCACCTCAATGGGTTTTACTGGGTGAAGTAGGTCTCACTGGAGAAGTTAGAGCTATTACTCAGGCAGAAATTCGTTTGATAGAAGCAGAAAAGATGGGGTTTAAACAATGCATAATCCCTCAGAGCAACTTAAAACATCTAAAAAAAACCCCTTTGCCAACTATTGGAATCCACAAAATAGAAAAGGCCTTTGAGGTATTATTTTAAAGACTTAACGCAGATAATAAAGGATACTCAAATTTAAAAAATAGATTAAAATCATAGTTAAATTGCCTAAAATAACCAGTAATGGTTTTTGGAATTTCAACATCAAACCAAAGATTGCAGTCATGATAATGGCAGAAATGACATTTAGCAGTTGATTTTGATGGGAAAAGGCAAAAATTGGCCCTTTTAAAAAAATTACATCGTATATAGGAAGGAAAAATAAGTCAGTAATATTACTACCCAAGATATTGCCTATAGCCATATCTATACTAAATTTAAAGGCAGAAAAAGAAACCACTGCTTCTGGAAGAGAAGTAGAAATGGCAATAAATATACTTCCTACAAAGGTCTGACCCAGACTCGTGGCAACAGCTAAATCATTTCCTACTTTTGGTAACCAAGTAGCTGCTATTAAGATAATAAATGCATTGAGTGCAAAATTTTTAAAGGCATGAGATAATGAAATATCTCTATAATTTTCATTCAGTTTTTTTTGCTCTATTAGCCTTTCTGCTTTATAAATAAAAAACATAGCTAATGGATAAAGAAAAAATAAGATTAAACTACCCCCACTTATCCAACCAAAGGCAAGGTGTTGACCTAATAAGATATTTACACCTGCCACGGCAAGCATGAGTATTCCAAAACTAATAGATAGGAAATGATTGTTTTTTATTTGGACAAGTGATAAACCTAAACCGATTGTAAGGCCCAAAAGGGCTAAAATAAATAAGTTGCAAACACAACTCCCTAAAATTCCACCTATGGCAATATCAGGGGCCTTTACCCATAAAACAGCACTCAAGCCATTAAACGCTTCAGGGCCAGATGTTATAGGAGCTAATAGTAAAATACCAATCCAGCTTTTACTTAGCCCCATTTTTTCCGCAATGATGTCGGCATTAAGCGAAAGCCGAGTACCAGCAATGAAAATAAAAATACTACATATAAAGAATTGCAACCAGAGGAGAAATAGAGAATTTGACATAGTCAATAATTCCGTTTGCCTATAAAATCGGCCAATTGAAATAAACTTTCTCTTATGTAATGAGGCGGAAAAATAGACAGAGCTGTTTTTGCTTTAGAAATAAAAATTTGTGCCTTATTTTTAGCCAAAGTGATTCCTCCTTTATTCTTCACAAAAGAGACTATATTCTCAATGTCTTTTTGTTGTCTTTTATTAAAAAAAGATTCAATCATATCTTTTTCATCAGGATTGGCATTTTGTAAGGCATAAATAAAGGGTAAAGTGACCTTACCTTCTCTTATATCTTGGCCAATAGGTTTACCAAACTCCTTTTCACTACCAATATAATCCAAAATATCGTCTACAATTTGAAAGGCTAGCCCCAGATTATGACCATAAGCATAAAGGGCATTTTCTTGCTCCTCACTTGCCCCAGCTAGAACTCCTCCTAAATGGCAGGCACGGGCAATTAAAGCGGCTGTCTTGCCATCAATAATTTCAAAATATTCTTCTTCTCTTAAGTCAAGGCTACCTGTTTTAGCAAATTCCAAAATTTCCCCCTGAGCTAGAATAGATACTGTTTTAGAGAGCATTTCTACTATTCGCAGATTTCCAGAAGAGGCGGCTAATTCCAAGGCCCTGGCTAACAAAAAATCACCAGTTAAAATAGCTACTGTCTTACCCCAAACCTCATGAGAGGCCGGTTTTCCTCTACGTGTCTTGGCTCCATCAATCACATCATCATGTAAAAGGGTAGCTACATGGAGGTATTCAAAAATAGGAGATAATTTTATTTCTTCCCCAGTTTCACAACCACACAGCCGGGCAGAAAGCACAAATAATAATGGCCTTAACTTTTTGCCTCCACTTTTTAAAATATATTGACTGATGGTTTTAGCCAAAGGTGTTTGTGCCTTTAAATGCACATCTATTTCCTTTTCAATAGAAGACAAAATAGAATCAAGTTTTACCAAAGGAGACATGGAATTTCTTAATTTAATAAGCTATTTAAAAAGGATATAGAGTATTCCTTTCCTTCTGTCAATGGGAGGAAAAGAAAACCCGCCTGCCTGCGGGCAGGCCCACCTGCCGTTCGGGGCAGAGACGTTAGAATAAAAAATCAATCGCGAATTTTGGCTTCTATTGAAAAAAACAATTTTTTATTTAATTTTCCCTCGTGGGGCCTGAGCAATTGGCATTAGTTTGGCATTCAGATAAAAATTCAGATAGGGCTATGCTTGCTCTTAAAACCTGCCCCATTTTACATCCTTTTTCATTTAGGGGATCCAATAACTGAATTCCTTCATGTTCAGGACAAATACGTTTTGCCTCTTCTAAGTAATGATTAAAATTTCTGGTAAGTTCAGGTGGGGCAGGAACAAAAGTTGGACAGACATCTTCCTCAAATGTCTTTTTAAGTTTAGTTATTTCTTGTTGCAATTTCTGGTGAAGGTTTTTTATCTGTTTTTTACTCATTTAAATAGACCTGTTTCCCAAAATCCCGGAAAGGATTTTTTTACACAATCAGGATTTCTAATTATTATCCCAGGCACTTTTAACCCGGCTATGGCAAAGCTCATAGCGATACGATGGTCATTATAAGTCTCAATCTCAGCCCCTTGCGGTTGACCGCCTTTGATAATAAGACCATCTTTTTTTTCTTTTACCTCAATGCCCATCTTTTTTAATTCAGTAGCCACGGCCTGTAGCCTATCACACTCCTTAACCCTTAAATGTCCTACATTATTAATCACTGTTTCTCCTTTAGCAAAGGCCGCCACCACCGCTAGAGTAGGCACTACATCTGGCATTTTATTCATATCCACTGTAATACCCCTTAAATTATTTCTACCGATTACCTTAATACCATCTCCCTGGGGAATTATTTGACATCCCATTTTTTTCAATACATTAACAAATCCAATATCTGCCTGTTTGGAGGTTTGAGCAATGGGTCTTACAGTAACCTCACCTTTTAAAATAGCAGCTGCCGCCCAAAAATAAGAAGCAGTTGAGCAATCACCTTCAATGGTATATTGGCAGGCCTGATAATGACCTTTTTTTACTTCAAAACATTTATAATTCAAATTCTTTACAGAAATACCGAATTTTTCCATTACATCTATGGTTAAGTCCACATAAGGAAGCGAGGCAATCTTGCCTTTTACCTCAATCACACTATCTCTTCTCCCATAAGGAGCAGCCAAAAGAAGACCAGAGAGAAACTGACTGCTTATGGTAGGGTCTATCTCTGTCTTACCGCCATTTAAACCTTGAGTTTCAATAACCACAGGCGGACATCCATTTTGCCTTTCACTATATGCCTTTACTCCCCATTGATTTAAGGCATCCAATAAAGGTTGAATTGGCCTTTGCTGCATCCTTTCATTTCCTGTAAGGACAAAACGCCCCTGACCTATAGCACAGATGGCAGTCAAAAGACGCATAGAAGTGCCTGAATTACCTAAATAAACAGGTCTTTTAGGAGGAATTAATTTTTTCTCTATCCCTTGCACCACAGCCTGGGTATTAGAAATATCTATCTTCACACCCATCTGCCTTAAGGCCTCTGTGGTCAAAAGGGTATCTTCTGCCAAAAGAATGTTTTCCAGAGTAGAATGGCCTTTGGCCAAAGCAGCCGTAATCAATGCCCGATGGGTAAGGCTCTTCGAGCCAGGAACAGTGATGGTAAGTTTTAGGTGATTTGAGATAGGAGTGATTAGCTTTTTCAATTTTCCTTTTCCAAAAATTTTTCAGCCACTTTCAACATTTTTTCTACTGGCGGTTCTTTTTTTGTCCACAAACGGAATTGTTCTGCCCCTTGATAAATGAGCATTTTTAATCCGCCAATGGTATTACAGCCTAGGTTTTCCGCTATTTGTAGAAGTTTTGTCTTTAATGGTCTGTATACCGTATCCATCACTAGCTCAAATTTGGCTAATACCTTTTCATCCACTGGAGAAGTATCTATCTCTGGCCACATTCCTATGGGAGTAGTATTAATGAGCACATCACCAGCTAGCACAGGTAATTTTTCCCAAGGGAAGGCATGGGCATTTATCTCTTTGGCCAAAGCACAGCCTTTTTCATAAGTGCGATTAACGATAATTATTTCTGCCCCTTCTTTTTTTAACCCAAAGGCAATGGCCCTAGCTGCTCCACCGGCACCCAAAATAACAAATCTTTTCCCCTTTATCTCTGTTTTTTCTTTTAGACTAAGTAAGGCCCCTAACCAATCGGTATTAAATCCCAATAAATAGCCATCTCTATTTACTACTGTATTTATAGCTCCAATTTTTTGAGCCATTATATCTATTTCATCCAAAAAAGACATAATATTTATCTTGTGGGGAATAGTTACACTCAAGCCCTTTATGCCTAAGGCCTTCACCCCTTTTATGGCCCCAGAAAGCTCAGTTACCTCAAAGGCCAGATAAACAGCATTTATATTATAGGAAGTAAAGGCCAAATTTTGAATAATCGGGCTTAAGCTATGCCTTACAGGATGGCCAATAATACCATATAAACTGGTTTCTGCATCAATAGGCATCATTTTTCCATAATAGTTTCTTCTATCTTATGGCCAAAATGTCTCCCTCCCTTTTCCATAGCCACCACTACTTCATCTCCAGGCTTCAACTGGACTACAGAGATAGGTTTGCCTTTTGGTGTAGTCAAGCGGATAGTCTCTGCATTTTGTAAAATGGTGCTCACCTTCTGACCATCTACCTCTGCCTCTACCAAGAGCAAGGGACGTCTTTCTACTTTTACTCGGCCTACAATCCCTGTCCTGGTTTCCCCTTTAGCATTGACAATCAATACTTCATCTCCGGCCTTTAATTCAGATAAGTATTTTGTCTTATTCCCTGGAACCTTAATATAAGCATGCACTGGGCCTGCATTGACCCTAAATGGCCTGGGACTCACATAAGGATTTTCTATATTCTCCGCATGAACCAAAAACATGCTTGCACTACTATTACCTATCAACATCCCTTCACCTATTTCCATTAAATCGCAGGTATCCACACATACTCTATATCCCATTCCTAAGGGTTTAATAAGGGTTACCTTTCCTGAATAAAGCTCTAATTTCTCTGACCATTTTTTCACCAAATCCAGTATCTTTTTTAATTCATTGATATTAGTAGTGTTTACTAAAATACCATCTACTCCTTTTTCTAATACGCCTAATAATGTTTTTGCTTCTTCCACTGTAGCAGCTTCAGCAAATAAGTTATTTGTTTGGGCAACCAGATTTTCTAAAGGAATAATCTTCCAGTCCTTGGCTGTAACTACCACTATAGCTGTTTTGGTAAGTTTTAAAACCCTTTCTTCGTCTTCCTTGCTTTTTATTTCTGCAAAGATGACGTCTTTATCTATCTTCAAGTCACCGTCTGGGGCTATGGTTTTGATGCGGCCTAAGGCATGAACCGCCTCTGTTTTACCTTTCTCTACCAAAATGGCATCGGCCCCACCTTCAATGGCCGTGGTTACCAATTTTTTTTGCCATGGTATTACCTTTACCCAAACCTGTTTCATTTTAACCCTCCAATTCTTTTAAGGCTTCTTCTACACTGACATTTTTATGGACCACTTGAGCAATAGCCCTTACTATTTTGGTGGGATTTGCATGTTGAAAGGCATTCCTTCCAATAGAAACACCTGCACCTCCAGCTTCTATTGCCCCTTTGACCATTTCTATTACCTCTCTATCCGAATTCATTTTTGGACCACCAGCAATCACTACAGGCACTGGGCAACCTTCTACTACCTTTCTGAAAGTTTCCTCTGATCCGGTATAAGACACTTTTACCACATCTGCTCCTAACTCAGCTCCTAATCTGGCACAATGAGCAATGGTATCAGGGTCATAACTATCTTTAATCTTTGGTCCCCTAGGATAAACCATAGCCAATAAAGGCATCCCCCAATCTAAGGCCTTTTTAGAAACCTCTCCAAAATCTCTCAGCATTTCCCTTTCATTTTCATCTCCCAAGTTAACATGGATAGAAACTGCATCTGCACCTAGTTTTATAGCCTCCTCTACTGTGCAAACTAGAGTTTTTGTATTTGGGAAGGGAGATAAAGAAGTGCTACCTGAAAGGTGAATGATAAGACCCACATCAGGACCACCCCCTCTATGTCCAGCAGTGACAATCCCTTTGTGGATGACAATGGCATTGGCACCTCCTAGGGCCACCTGGTTGATAATCTCTTTCATATCAGTCAAACCCGGAATAGGACCCACTGTAACCCCATGATCCATTGGAATAATTACGGTTTTACCTGTCTCCCGATCGAAGATTCGCTCTAGCCTGATCCTTTTGCCGATTTGCTTGCCTGCTAATTCCATTCCCATCTTTTAACCTCCTATTTTATAAATAATAAAAAAGCCGTGAAGGTTCTCTCCACGGCTTTCCTTTCAGCCGTGGGCACTGGTCTGCCCACGGCCATTATCGCAATTGGGCCTTGGTTATGAAACAGTGGGCAGACCCAAATCAAAATAGCTAAAATAATAAAAACCACCCTTCAATTGTTGCATTTTTACCCTTTCTCAATAAAACGTAGGTGAAAATAGCATAAAAAAAAGGGATTGTCAACTAAGCCGCCAGCCCAAAACTCCCGTTTAATGTTTCTTCTCTCCAAACACCTCTGCCGTAAAGCGGTAAATAGATGCCCCTTTTTTCCAGGCCGAGGGAGAAAGACCTGCTTTTTTACAAGTCAACTCTAAAAATTTTAGCCGATCCAGATTAAATTCAGTTGCCACCTGAGGTAAAAGTAGTCCCTGCTGACCATCTTTTTTAATGATAAGTCCATCACGACCAACTCTTATCTCTTCAACTTTTTTTACAGGAATAATGGGCCCCAACACAGAAATCTCAATGTCTATTTCTTTCAATTCCTCCTGACGTAAAGGTAAAAAACGGGGGTCAGCAAAGGCTGCCTGAAGACTTGCTTGCATGACGGTTTTATAAAGAGGGAAAATGGGTCTTATGAATCCAATGCATCCTCTCAATTCTCCGTGTTTTTTTAAGGTAACAAATGCCCCTTTTTTCTCTTTTAAGACAGGAGAAACTTTTATGGGAATTTCCTCAACCGCAGGAGGATGACCATGATTAAAGTAATATTTTAAAGTAAATCGGGCCAATTTTAACAAGTTTTCCCTTTCATTCTGATTCAATCCAGGCTCATCTAAAAGCATGGCTACATAACTCACAGAGTTACTGTAATTGCCTAATATCTCTCCAGAAGTCGTATAATGTAAAAGAAATCCCTTAGGCTGTTTAGCTAAAGAAGAAATAGTAATAGCGATGGGATAAATGCCACAAATAGTGATTTTTGTTTTATGGTAATAATCTAACAATCCTTTGGAATCACCCTTTTTAATAAACTCAACTGCCTCCATATCCATTTTTTTGATTTTTTCTGAAATATTTTCTTTAAAAGGCACATAACCATACATAGGACCAAAGTGGGTAAAATCAGAGCTGGCAATAAAAAGGGTATTTTTTATATCTTTGCCCAAGACTTTTTTTAAAATATCTGCCAGGATAAAAATATCTTCATCCTTTACCTCACTAATCAAGATAGGAACAATCTTAAAATTCTTTAAAACTATTTGTAAAAAGGGCAGTTGGGCCTCAATGGCATGTTCCCTTAAGTGGGCCATAGTACGTTCTTTAAACAAAGGATTTTTT
>Ga0190361_1001016_pt1 | contig 10764 bp, 18 predicted proteins | sample 48721845_MG_FD_161273 | JGI IMG/M metagenome (GOLD analysis project Ga0190361, IMG submission 161273) | Hydrothermal vent microbial mat bacterial communities from Southern Trench, Guaymas Basin, Mexico - 4872-18-4-5_MG | ecosystem: Environmental > Aquatic > Marine > Hydrothermal vents >...
AAAAGATAACTCTAACTGGCAAGTTGTTTAAATGGGTCACGGTTCGTGAGGCGATAGGTGACCTTCTCAGTGTAGTACCCGATTTCCTAGTTGTTAGTGAGAGGACAGTTGATAGGATTAGGTCTGAGCGTGAGGATACGTCTAGGCATAGGGGAAGGATGGAGTTTCCTGATTCTCTTGATAAGCCTTCTAGAACGATTTCTAGTCACACGGTTCAGGGCAGTAAACGTGAAACAATAATTATAAGCATTAAGGAACATCAGGCTTTCAGTAATGTTAGGCGGTTGTCGTCATCACATGATTGGTCTAGCAGAATTGTTCCAAAAGATAAACCGAGTTATACAATTACTTCGTGGCATAGGGATGGTCAACTTGTTGAGATTCCTTCTGAGCATGTTGTTAGGTACCATGTTATGGATTTTAGTGATGATTCTTTATCTAAGCATAGACCTCAAGCCCTTGATAAGCCGTCGTCAACCATTAGGGCTTCTTTCAGTAAGGTTCCGCCTGATGCGACTTTGCGGGTTGGTGGCAGGTTGTTTAGGAGGTTGTCTGTTAGGGAGTGTATGCGGTTGCAGTCTTTTCCTGACTGGTTTTCTTTCCCTGAAGGGATTAGTTTGTCTAGGAAGTATAGGTTGGTTGGGGAGGCGGTTTCACCTATTCTTGCTTACCGTTTAGCTGTCCATATAGGTAAGTTAATGGGTTGGGGTGTTAAGGAACCGCCTTCACCTGTTGCGTGGAATTTGCCGTATTTCCGTAGGGCTTTCCAGGACTATTTTGTGGGTGATTCGGTTGGGTAGGTTGTTCAAGTATTCAAGGTTTGATAAGAATAAGGGTAGGATTGAGTTAGTGGTTGATGTTCTGCCTAGTGATATTGTAACTAACGATAAGGGCTTTAGCCGTGTGACTAATGCATGGTTCATTATTAAGGTAAGGGATGATAAGGGGGAGTTACAGATAAATCTGCCCGAATCTGAGGCGTTACTACTTGCTATGAGGGTTCTTGCATACATACAGTCTAACACCATAACATATCATGATAAGGAAGGGGAACTGTCGTTAATGATTAGCAGTAAATATAAGTCTGGAGGTGGTAGGGATTGAAGTTCGATTTGAAGATATATGAATATCATGGTAATGCAGTGAATATTCATGGTCTATGTCCTGCCGATGAAGAAGACTTGTTAGAGTATGTCAGGCTATATGAGGAAGATGGGTTTAAATGTGAACAAATAAGGGATGACCTGTTCAGATGCAGGAATTCAGAAGGAGTTTTGGTTGAGATTGTCATAGACAAAGGTATTAGTTATGAGTAATTAACATTATTTTTTATAACGGAATATTTTTCTTGATGGTAGGTAACACATTTATTCTTTATGTTTATTATTTATTGGGTAGGTATGCCTAATAGGTCTGTTGCTGTTAGCGATGTTGCGGATAGGGTTGTTCTTGATGTTGCTGAGGCGATGCGTCGTGTTGGTTTGCCGAGTAGTTATAGCCGTGCATTAAACATCTTGATTCTTATTGCAGCTGCTGAGGTTTATTCTTCTGTGTGGGATGACACTAAGAGGGTTGTTAAGGATTTTATTAGGCGTAATGATTTGGTCATGCCTGATTTACGCATGGAGTTTCAGGTTCTTCTGGAAGAATGTTTAAATATGTCTGAGTAGAATTATTTATTGTCGGGGGACTCGGCTGACACAGTTCCAGTCACATTGTTCCGTAGGTAATACAGTCGGAACAAAAACATGGGGAGGGTAATACAACCCTCCCCATAAAATTATGTGTTTTATTTGAGTTAGTTTTTATATATGTGTACAAATGTTTACATCGGTGACATAATGGAGAAGATACCGATTCATTATATAGGTCAACGGGTTTACTCTATATCATCGTTCATCAATGAGGCTAGTAAGTACGGTGTTTCCCGGGCTTTGCCTAAGGGTATTGTTAAGGGGTTTAAGGCTGGTGATAGAATACTTCTTGCCGTGTGGAAACGTGGTGGCGGTAAGGATAGGAAAAGCGGCACTGCGGTGGTTTTCGGTTATATGGTTGTTGAGGGAATTAATGTTGATAGCGGTGTGGCGGATATTGTTAAGAAGGGTCTTAATGTTGTGTCTTATTCGTCTGGCGGGTTTATGGTTGAGCGTGGTTGCGGAAGTTACCGTGTAACTAGTACTATGACTGTGTCTAATTCCATAGGTGAAATTGTTGATAAGGTTACTGAGGTTGAGCGTGAGAAGGGGGTCAAGATTAAGGTTTTCCTTGAGGGCAGGTTCGTGCCTTTCGAACAGTTCTTTGAGGTTGCCGATGCTCCGTTCTCTAGGAGTATAGTGTATGTTGATGTTGGCAAGGTTCCTAAGGATGTTGTTGATAAGGTGTTTGGTTCTAGTGACTTAGGTAAAAAGGTTTCTGAGATTATTGCCATTTCTGGTTATAAGCAGGATAAGTATAGACCGAAGAAACAACGTAAGGAAACATTAACCCTAGACAGGTTTTTAGGTGAATAGTTATGAAACCAACTAATTATGTTTCTTTAGTTATTTCTAAGCTTAATTTCGATATTGTTCGTTATTATCCTTCAGATGTTAAGCATTCTCATTATACGTTAGTTACTCGTGACGGTAGGAAGATTTACTTTATTCTTACTAACAGGGTTCTGAGGTATCCGTTGAGTATGGATATTAATTATAGGGGTGCTATGCTTGGGATTAACCGTGATGTTCTCTACGAGATTATTAGGGATGGTACATATGTTGCGGTTATGTGGGGTGTTAAGGGTGACCTAGATAATCTTTCTGTGTTTTTTGTCCCGATTAAGCGTTTAGCTGAGTACACTAAGCCTTTCTCTAGGTATGAGAACACTACATGCAGACGTGTTAGGGGTAGTGAGAAGTATGTATGTCACTATCCTGTTGAACGTGCTGTATTCTTGGGTGTGGTAGGTCAACAAACACTTGATAAGTTCTTGGGTGACAGGAGGTGAGGGTATATAGTCATGTGATTAGTGTGGTTTTCGGTGATAGCGGGAGTTACCAGGGGATTGCAGCGGTAACAAGTTTTCTTTACGGTAAGGAAGTTTCTGATATTGCTAGTAATGTATGTCCTTTCTGTGGTAGGGTTTTCAGGAACCGTAGGGGTTTGAAGTATCATCTTAAAATGAATAGGAAGTGTAGATTCTTTTTTTATAACATGATTAGTGATATCGAGAAATGCTATAAGCAGGTTTCTGGTCTTGTACGGTTTGTTATGGGGAGGTATCATATTGTTGGTCGTCGAGAGTCTTTTTTGAATGTTTATGATGTTTATTACTATGTTTTGGAGGCGGGTATAGTTGAGTGTAAGAGAACTGCTTAAGAAATTACCTAGGTCGGTTAGAGTCGAGGTTGAGCATTATGTTAGGCGTGGTGATTATGACGGTCTGGTGAGGTATATAGCTAAGGTTCTTAGGATTTCTGAGAAACAGGTACGTAGGCTTATCGAGAAATAATATATAGTTTGTACACATCTTTTTATTTGGTGGTATATGTGGTTCAGGTAACTGCTAAACCTGTGGAGTTTACTCCAGAGGGTAAACAGTTGTTTAAGAGGTTGCCCGACATCACTGAGTATTTTGCTAGTGCTTACTTCAATTTTGATAAGGCTGTTGATATTGCGTCTAGGGGTCTTGATTATGCTAGGAGTGGAGAGGATGTTATTAGGTATGGAGCGATAGGTATTTTAACTGATGCTATTTACTGGTTTAAGCGTTCTGAGAGCAGCTTGATTATTGTTGCGGATAAACTTAGGGAACTCGCTTCTGATGATTTAATACGTGAAGATTTGCCGAATTATAAGACGTTACTTAGAAAGATTGAACTTGCTAGGGGTTACGTTGAAACATCTATTGAGGAAATCTCTAATATTGCTAATAAATTACGTGAGGAAACCCCTTCGGATGACAAGATTAACATGCTCAAGAACTTAATGACTGAGGGCAGGGGTTTACTTGCTAGGATTGTTGATTTGTGGCGTGAGATTCTTTACATGTATATGTTCGACCCGCCTGAAGGTATTGACTTCGGTAAGGTAGGCAACCTAGTTAAGGTTGTTGCAATAGGTCTAGGAGGTCTTGCGATTTTCGGTATTGTGTTAAGTAAGTTTAGGTGACTAGAATGACTGAGTACAGCAGTCCTAGTAAGTATGAGACGTATATGGGTGTTGGTGTGGTTCTGCTTAGTATTGCGTCTATTCTTTACAACTTAAGGAAAAAGGGTAGAAAATAATACTTTTAAAGAAATTCCTCGAATTTTTTGTAGTTTTCTAATCCGTAATGAAGTTTTACGTCTGTCATAGCCACATATTTATCTAGAGTGTTGGGTGGTTTGTATTCCTTTATTGCATTTATTAGAGATTCCGTGTCTGGTTCGCAGTATTTCATCCACATGTAGTTCTTATATAGTTCACTGTAACAGAATGTTGTTTCGTATAGTGTGGTTAACGGAGTCATCGCAATTTCTCTGAATACGTCTAGGTCTGGAAGTATTACGGGTTTTCCTAGGCTCAGCATTTCTAGTGGTGGTAACCCGAATCCTTCTGCCCGGGAGGTAACTATTAGGAAATCTGCAGCTGCATAGTGGTTACTTATGTTGTCTATTTTGAATACTTCTTTACGTATCAGTAGGTTGGTTGGCGGTTCTTTGGGTAATGGTATTTCACCGTCACCAGTAATCATAACTATGCCCACGTCGTCAAGCTGGTTCGCTATTTTCAGTACTATATCTGGTCCTTTTCGCCTTTGGTTTGCCCCTATCCACAGAGCTATTTTTTGCTTTCCTGTATCGGTTTCATATTTCAGTCTTAGGTCAACTGTTAGGTACGGGTCGGGTCTAGGGATATTTACTGCATGTGGTATTATTTCATCCACATGTATGTTGACAGTTTCTATGAGTTCTTTTACATGTTGAGATGGCACTATGACGTAACTGTTTTCAAGTATTCTTCTCGTCTCAGGTGTTAGTATGGGTTCCCCTTCTGCAACTCCGTATATTATTCTTTTGGATGCTGTGAGTAGGAATCTTGAAGCCATTGCTAGGTCTATGTGGTCTATTGTTCCTACGTATATTACTGGTGTTCCGTAAACGTCTAGTTCGTCATTATATCCCAGCACCATTCCGCCTACGACATGTCTTATGTCTTTAGCGATTTTCTGGTGGGAGAATGCCCGTGAGTGGACAATCACTAGCGGGTTCATGGGTATTGTCATGTAACCACCAGTAATCTATTTATGTGAAACATATAAGTTTTAGTGGTGGGAGAAACATGTGGGAGAAACTTAGACGGGTTATTGATGATTTTGTTTCTGAGTACGGGTTTATTGTTCGTGGTAGTGCAGCAATGAAGTTGAACGGCATTGATACGGATATTATTGACATTGACTTTATTGCTAGGTCTGAGGATTCTGTATTTAAGCCTAAGACAGTAGGTGTTAATATTGTTAATAGGGGTAGTGGTTGGGTTAGTAGGCGTTTTGAGGTAAGCGTTGGTAACGGCAGGAAGTTTCCTGTTGATGTTGTTTTCAGCAACAGGCAACTCAGTATCTACAATAAGTATGGTCTTATTGACGGTGATGTAGTGACTAATAGGGGAGTTCTTGTCGAGAAGGTTGTTAAGATAGCTAATTACTGTATCGTTAAGCCTGATAAGTTTAACCTGAGGTTCTATGTTCCTAAGCAGGTTGTTGATGTTGTGTCTTTGTTGGTTAATGGTGTTGATTTTAAGGATGTTTTCAGGATTGTTGATGAACTTGATGATGTTAGGATTGTTAGGCGTTTCTCTGAGATTTATTGCTGTGATGCTGTGCATTACGGTATCTATATGGCTGCCTATAGGTTGGGTCTAGTGTCGCCTAGTGTTGCGTATGGATATTTTGATAAGTTAGTTTCTGAGGCTTTAAGTTATTTTAAAAAGTAGTTATGGTTTTACGGTGTATGTGTATTTCTGTCCGCCATGTCTGTACTCTATTATCTGGTCTGTTGCTAGTACCTTATTTCCTTTCGCATGTATGTACATTTCTGTGGTGTTGGGGTCTATTCTGAACAGTCCTGCACCAGCAAATAGTTTTCCTCCGAAGGGATGTTTATACCACCATACCCATGTCACATATATGGGTTTCTTAACAGGTTCGTATGTTATATGGAAATCCGCTTTAATGATTTCGTTTCCTTCCTTAATGAAGTGTTCGTCATGTGATGTTATGCGTAATATGTCTGCCTCTTTAACCGTTACTTTTATCGGTCCATCCCTCACTTCTCCACCTGTCCATGATACACTTCCATACAGTTCCCAGGTTCCTGGCATTAGACCGACTATCGCTTTCGTTCCTGCCACCGTTTCGTAGTGCGGTGATCCTATACGTAACTTATAGGTGTACGGGTACTTCTCGGGTGGTTTCATGTAGGTTGCTGGATTATCGTTAACTGCAGCCCCGTCTTTCGTGATTACGCTCACGTTTATTAGTGATTTACCGAACCCTAGGTCTTTATTTAGTGTTATGTATGCGTATGTTGATTGCCCTTCTTCCCATACGGTTCTATCCATTCTGAATTCTATTGCGGGTTTTACTGATGGTTGCGGTGGCGGTTGAGGTGGTGATACTTCAGCCTTACGTGTTGCTAGGTATGTTGCTATTATTCCACCTGCAGTGAGTGCGAGAAGGATTTTTCTTTTATCCATTTCAATCACCTTTTCTTAACCTGTTTGACTAGGTAACCTACACCTACTGCGGGTAGGGTTATTGCGGTAGCTATCATTAACCAGAAATACGGGTCTTTGGGTGTTGGTGGTCCTTCTGGTAGGTGTACATCTAGGAATCGTATAACCATGTTTACTATAGTGTAGGAGACTATTGCTATAGCTAGTATTAATATTAATACGGCAATCAGCCGCCATCCTGGTGTGTCAAACATCTGTACCTTCACATGTTTTCCGTCATCCGATATGTAGATGTAGTTTATTATTACGCCTGGGTACTGTTGACGTATTGCCTGTATTATGTTATAGATTTTTGTGGGGGTGTCCTGAGGTGTGAAGGGTGTTCTAGGCTCTATTGTTAGGTCTGCTTCATACAGTTTTCCAGGTTCTAGTGACGGGTTCTGTTGTTCGCATTGTTCTATGTCGGTACACACGGTTTTGGTTGCTGGTATGTATACACCTAATTTAAAAGGCGTTTTCACCACCCCCAAGAAATTTTCATTACTACCTTTATGCGGTAAACGGTTTCTGGCAGAGGTACCATTATTTCTGCTGGTCCTAGACTTACTTTTACTGCATTTATTCCTAATGCTGGTGCTGGGCATGTGAAGTGTTGTGTTATGTCGAATTCATGTTCGCTTACTGGTTTCTGCCAGTCAACATTCAGGTAGATTGGCGGGGGCATTACTTCATGTCCGTCGCAGTCAATGAATGTTATAGAGCCTGACCCACTAGCAAGTGGGGTTGGGTTTACATATTCCAATCTATGCCACAACCTGACTCTGAGTATTTTAGGTATTTTCCCTTCCCGTTTCTGTTTAAGTATTTCCTTTATTTCCTGCTCTGTGGATGGTACGGTGTAGAATCCGTATATTTCGACTGGTGTTAAACCTACTTTAACTTCTTTATCTATAACCGTGATTTCGTTGTATGGCATTCAACCACCATGATTATCACGGGTTCATAACATATATTTGTTTATAAGGCGGTAGTTTATTGGTGGTGGTGTATATGTCTAGAGAGTTAATTGAGCGTTGGTTTAAGTCTATTCCAGAGTATGAGCGTGATTTACCGATAGTTATCCATAACGGTATAGCATATACGCCTAGGATGATTCTCGATGAGGTTAGGCGAGGTTCAACCATCGGTAAGGTTCTTCAGTCTAAGATTGAGAGGGGTTCCTTCGGCACCACGCCTGAGGAAGCTAGGAATCTAGCAATCATTCGGTTAAGGCAGGTGTTGAGCAGGTATCCACCAGATAAACCTATTATTGCTACATTAACTTTCCCGCCTAGGACTTACACGCCTAGTGAGTTGATTAGGGAGATTGAATCAGGTTCTAGGATAGGCAATAGGTTTATTGATGCGGAAATTAACCACGTGAAACGGTTGGTTAATCTGAGGTGATTTCATGCCCAGAAGAAATAATTTCCTTTTTATTTTACCTAAGAAGAACCTTCTTGATTATGGTTCATGTGTACTGAGGGAGGTGGCTGAAAGTAATAGTTACGGTAACAGGATTATTTTTCTTGAGGGAGATGATGCAAATCCAAGCAGGATTAGGTCGGTGATTGAATCTGAGGACCCGATTTTGGTTGTTGGCGTGGGTCACGGTTCTAGATGTGCCTACACGGTAGAGGATATGTTACCTTTTCTGATGGTTAGGTCGCCTAAGGATAACTGCCCCTTCAACCTGAATCTTGGTATATGTGCTGGTAGGGTATGGGTTCTGAATTCTTGTGATGTCGGTGAGTGGTTGGGTCGTGAAATGGTTACTAGAGGGGCTGCAGCATTCATTGGTGAGGAGGACCCGTTTATTTTTGTGATTGTTGATGAACCGTGTGCTAGTCATGATGTGAAATCTGTTTTTTATGCTGAGTATAAGTCGGTTGAGTATCTTATGCGTGGTTATTCAGTTGCTGAGTCTTTTTATGCTAGACAGGATGCGTATGAGGATGAAATTAGGTATTATTTAACTGGTCCTGGAAGTACAAGTCGTTATGCAGACATCATTATTAGGACGCTTGAGGTTGATAAGAATATAGGTGTTGTTTACGGTGATTCTATGGCTAGGGTTTCGTCAAGACTGATTCCGTATTATTCACCTATTACAAGATTCGGTTTCGGGTTGGTTACTACTGCTTTATCTATTGCTGTTGTTTTGGGAAGTATTTTAAAGAGGCGTAAATAATATTTTATTTGGTGGTGGTTATGGCTAGTTCAGTGATTACTGGGTTCGACATACCTGAGAAGGTCTATGTAGGCAAGTATTTTGATGTAAAAGCTGTCGGTGTGCTGACTGGTCCTTGGTCAGCCAACAATTTCGCTGTTAGTGTAGTATATCATGACGGTCCTGCGGATAAGGTAACCATGAAAACACTGGAAAATAAAGAATTCGAGGTTGGTAGGGGTGAAGCCATATCTACAGTAGTTATCCCCCCACCATCAACCCCTGTGGTGCATAGGATTGCGATTAAAGTCCCTAAGCCTGGGAAGTATAAGTTTAGGGCTATTACTGGTTCTGTTAACGGTGCTTTTTATGTTGATTGCTTTGAGGAACGTGAGGTTCTTGCACTCGGTGTTCCTTTTGATATTACTTATATTGTTCCTGTTGTCGGTGTTGGACTTGGTGCTGGGCTTGGTTACTTATTTGGTGATGTTAAGGGGGCGGTTGCTGGGGCGTTGGTTGGTGGCGGATTGGGTGCGGGTGCTGTTGCGACATATAAGTTCATTCAGGAGTATCAGGAATCTGAAAAGGATTAAAACCATACATCCATTTTTTATTGGGTATAATTGATGTTCGATGTGTGGGGTTTTATTCAAGGTCTTGTGACTATGATTATAGGCATTATTGTAGGTAGCTATATCTACACTAAGTTGATTATTAGGCAGGTAGTTAGGTCTGAGCTTAAAGGTATTCTTAAGGAGGTTTCCGACACTCTCAATAAGGATGGTGAAACTAAGGAGAAACTTAGGGAGATTATTGACACGGTTATGGATGAGTTAGGGGTTAAGGCAGATGAAATGGTTACTCGGATGATTAGGAAGGTTAAGGCTGAGTTTAGTGATTATACCGACTTGCCTAAGATTGATGAATACATAGATAAGGAAGATATGTAACCGTGTTTATCTGTAGTTCTGGAGCATGTTTACCATGAAGTCAACTTCTTTCTTGTTGTTCACTATTTTAGCGATGTTTATCGCTATTCTAGGGTCTTTTATGTCTAGCTCGAATATTGTTTTATCCGCTATGTATTCCGCTAGTTCTTCATCTTTTCCGTAACGCTTGGTTATAGTCTTAATTATTATTTCTCTGAGTTCGTCTTTCTCGTATTCCTTGAACCTTAACACTATGAACCTGCTAAGCAGTTCTTGAGGTATGTTATCTGTACGGTTTGCTGAGGCTATTATCCATATTCTCACCTTCCTTTTAATACGTCTTCTTCTCATTGTCACTATTATGTGTCCTGGGTCTATCACGCTTAACAATACCGAGAGGTCCTTAGAGTCGTTTATTTTGTCGAGTTCGTCAATCAGCAGTATTCTCGGGTTCACTTCAAGGATTACGTCACGTATTCCCGCCTTGGTGGTGGTACCCGCCACCACCATGTAACTGCCTTCAATACGGCTTATTTCCTGCAGAAACATGGATTTAGCTGATGCGGGAGGTCCCACAAGAAGAACCGCCACAGGTTCAGGCGACCTTAATGCACGTATAAGTAAAGTCTTCACATCGTCATAACCCACTATATTGTTGAATATGTCTTCAGGTATTTCCTGGTAACTTGCCTTCTCATCTTCAGGCTCTTTACTCATTTTAGGCTGTTCCTCATAGGTCGCTAGAGCCATTCTTATGAGTTCCTCATCTTCAAGAATGTATGTAGTTTTTCTAGATGTTTTATCAAGCACCTTAACTAAACCATCGTAAACCATTTTCCTTATAATATGCGGTTCTACACCTACCTCTATAGGTGTGAATCCCGTATATATGACTTCTGCACCACACCGATTACATTTATAGGTGTATTTACT
>Ga0190361_1001017_pt1 | contig 10762 bp, 7 predicted proteins | sample 48721845_MG_FD_161273 | JGI IMG/M metagenome (GOLD analysis project Ga0190361, IMG submission 161273) | Hydrothermal vent microbial mat bacterial communities from Southern Trench, Guaymas Basin, Mexico - 4872-18-4-5_MG | ecosystem: Environmental > Aquatic > Marine > Hydrothermal vents > Microbial...
CTGGCCGCAGTTGCAGATAACAACAATGAGTTTGGACGAGGGGTATGAAGGGCAGACGGGCTACAGCGTGCAGTTGCAGGCGACAGGCGGAACCGGCACATATACCTGGAGCATAACATCGGGAACACCGCCGTCCAACTTGAATTGGAACGCCGCCACTGCGACGATAAGCGGCGATATAGCGGCAGGAACGTGGGGGGATTATCCGCTCCAATTCGAGGTGACGGACGGTATCCAGACCGCCACGGCAAACCTCACCTTGACCGTCTACGCACAGTTGCAGATAACCACAACTTCCTTGCGTGATGCAGCAGAAGGGATTGCTTACAGTTGCCAGGTGCAGGCTACAGGCGGAAATCCGAGCAACTACAACTGGAGTGTAAGCGGGCAGCCGGCGTGGCTTTCTATTGATGCGACAACAGGGGATTTGAGCGGCACACCGCCTGCGGGTTCTGTCGGCACATACAATTTCACAGTCACGGTGGACGACGGACTCCAGTCGACGAGCAAGATGTTTGACTTAACGGTCAAGCCGTCTGTATGGTATGTGGACGCGGTCAGTGGAAGTGATTTCAACGGGGGCGCCAGTTGGGGTGACGCGTTTGCAACGATAGGGAAGGCTTTAAGCGAGGCGACGGACGGCGCCACAATATTCGTTGCTGACGCAACATACAACGAGACAAACCTGAACTTTAACGGGAAAAAGGTCCACTTGAAAGGCGTGGATTACCATTCAGGCGGTCTGACCCGTCCTGTGATAGATTGTCAGAGCAGCGGCAGGGCGTTCTACTTTGGTTCAGGCGAGACAAGCGATTCTGTTATAGACAACTTCACCATCAAAAACGGCAAAAAGGATGGTGCTTCATATCCCGATAACGCGGGAGGGGCTATTTTGTGCGAGAACTCCAGCAGGCCGAGCATAACCAACTGCACATTCAGCGGCAACTCGGCGGCTGATAGGGGCGGCGCGATTTACTGCTTCAGCACCATCAACGGTCCGAGCATCACCAACTGCACATTCAGCGGCAACAGTGCGGATGATGGCGGCGCGATTTACTACGGAAACTCCGGCAGTCCGAGTATCACCAACTGCCTCTTCAGCGGCAACAGCGCGAACTCCCGTGGCGGCGCGATTCTCTGCGTTTTCAGCCATCCGTACATCACCAACTGCACATTCAGCGGCAACAGCGCGGATGATGGCGGCGCGATTTACTGCTTCTCCAGCAGTCCGAGTTTGAACAATTGCATCTTATGGGGCAACTCCGCAAGCAGCAGTGGCAACGAAATTTATGTAGCCGATACAAGTTCTGACTGCATATTGTATAATTGCTGCGTCGACAACACGGGGTACGGCGGCATAACGAGCAACATAGGGGAAAACAACTGCATACACGACGACCCTCTGTTCGTGGACCCGGGCAACGGAAATTATCGTCTGCAGGCAACATCGCCGTGTATTGAGAAGGGGAGCAACAATTTTGTGCCGGCGGGCGTGACGACGGATTTGGACGGCAACCCACGCATAGTCGACGGTGATGGTAACTTCGTCCCAATCGTAGACATCGGTGCATATGAATATCAACCATAAATCCTTAGCCGCGTTGCCTGCAACGCGGTAAAATTTTGTTCCACGCGGAGGGAAGAGGGACCGCCTTGCGAGGCGAGGCGGCTAAACGGGGAGCGCTGCGAATACACCAAAACCCGCAATTTCACATCTGTTTTGAGGGTATAATCAGCGCAGAATCGCCAAAAGGAGGTCAGCGATGCGCCTTATTGCGCTCCTTGTCGCGCTGTCTGTGATGCGTGTCGTTTGCCTGCTTCTGCTTTCTGTGGGTGTTGCATCAGGCTGGCAGACAAAGCCGTTTACCGAACTGGACGCAGAAGCGGAAAATGCGAACAGACAGAAGAAGATAGAGATGCTGAGGAAGGCGGTGCGGGGGTTCCACGCGTGGCTTCTGCCGCATGCGCTTAAATGGATGAAGAGCAGGGACAGAGTTGTGGCGGTGCTGTCAGCGGCGTTTCTTGCCCGTACCCTTCCCACAAAGCGGTTCCGCAGTCTGCTTGTTGAGACGGTGACCAAGCACGGGATACCTGAAAGTGCATTGGTGGCGGTTAGCGCGGCGGGACGGGGTGATGAGCACATAGCGCGCCGCATTGTGGAGTTGGTCGCGGGACCGCAGAGGCAGCAGGCGCTCCATGCGCTGGTGCTGCTTTATGGATGCGGGCGCCTTAAGGCGCCGGGTTTTGTGCAAGAGGCGGTGCGTCAGGCATGGCGCAGGCAGCAGGGTGTCGGGTCTGCCGTTGCTCTGGCGCTGCTCGCCGACAAACTCGCCCCCGACACCGCCGACCGCATCGCAAAAATCCTGCTGCCTGTGGTGCTTAAGGAATCCTGCAGCGGGGTTCAGAGAAGAGCCTTCCTGCGGGCGCTCAATTTCTGCCCCGAAAAGAGCATAACAGAACTGCTGCCGCACCTGCCCAAAGACGCAGACAGTCCTCTGGCAGGCTCTGTCAACAGCATCATAGAGAAACGGCAGATAGCCGACCCTGAAGCGTTTGCCTACGCGGCGGGTATCTGGGGGGTTGATTTTGACTATTATCTGAAGGTCAGGGAGATACTGCCGGCGGATGTGCGTGATAAGGCGCTGCGGCGGATTGCCCGTGATGCGGTCTCTGAGTTGGACTTTGACTGGGCGAGGGGGCTCGCTATGGTGAGGGCGGCAGTGAAAGGGCGGCTGGGGAAGAAGGCGGTTGAGTATCTTGCCAGCGCGGCGGACACGCGGCACAAAAAGGCGCTCCTTGCCATGGCGCTTGTTGCCACAGGCAACGCCGAAAAACAGAAAAACCTCATCAACCGCCTGCTTGATGAGGCAGAAAAGATGGCACCGCCGCAGGAGGACACCCTTGAAGGTTTCCCGCCTCTTTCATATCCCGCCGCAACTGTAGAGCAGGTCCGCAAACTGCTTGCATTCCTGAAGAACCTTAAGGAGGCGCCGGAGGGATGCGGCGACCTGCGCGGTTATCTGATGCGCGTTGTGCGGTCTGGCGTGGATGAGGGTGTGGTGGCGGAGTTGGCGGTTGAGTTTGCGCGTCTTGCGGCGACGGGACGGAAGCGTCCTGCGGTGTGGTATGATGATTTTTCGGTGCTGGGGCGGCGTCTTGGGTGGGAGTCGCTTAAGCGTGTGGCGGAGGTGGATTTAGGTGCGGCGGTGGCGCTGGCGCTTGAGCATGACAGGGTGCATCCGGAAGCGCCGCTTGCGGTGCGGGTGCTGCGGTTGATTAGGGGTAAACAGCCCGCGCGTCTTTTATGGGCGCTTGAGTCTGCGGCGTTCCATGAGCGCTGCCGCGCCGAGGTGGCACGCATTGTTGCCACATATCCGCCATCAGCCAACCCCCGACGACTCGCCTGGATTCTTGAGCGTCTGGGCGAACACGCACCGCAGGATGCGGTGCTGCGGCTGCTGCGCCACTTCGTGCGCCTGCGGCAGTCGGTCAAGAACGAACGCTCCGACGAATATCTTGACGAGATGGAGCGCCTTCTATGGGTGCTGAAAAGGCTGCCAGCAGAAGACGCAGCGGCTCTTGCAGAGTTCGTCTGTGTAAAGGGAGGATGGCATCCGGTCTGGTGGCTGCGATATGCGCTGCTGTGCCGCGACGAGTTGCCCGAGCATGTGCGCAAAAAACTGATGCGCTGGCTCACGCCAAGCGATTTCAACCCTTACCTGCGGCGTGTTGGAAAGCGGCTCTTCGCTGACGCGGATGATGCCGACCTGCTGCGGTATTTGTCGTATCTTGCCAACGGGCGTTACATGATAATCTGCCAGTTAATACCGCCGCCAAACAGGGGGTTGACAAACGCAGTGGTAAGCGCTTTGAGGGGGCGAGTGGACTGGGTTGTGGAGGCGGCACTCAACATACTGGTGACCACGCCGTGGTTTGCGCCGCGCTGGGAGCAGTTGCTCTCCCTGCTTAAGGGAAGACCAAAGCCCGTGCAGGAAGCCATAATTGAGGCGCTTCTGCGGATGGCAAAGACAGAGCATCGCGGCGGCGACGCGCTGCAGGAAGTGAAGGTCAACCTGAAGGAGTGGGAAGCCTACAAGGAGGCGACACATCTTTACCGGTGGGGGCAAACGGCGGAATGTGAACAACTGCTGGGGGCGGTGTGCCGGCTGGTGGCGCTGTTTAGGGAAAACCCGCAGGTTATGGTGCTGGACAACAAGCGGCGTCCGCACTGGTTCAGGCGCTGGATATATCTTGACAGGGCGGTGCTGCAGTTGGCGGCGCGTCTGCCGCGGAACCTAAAGGAGAAAGTCGTGCGCCTGCTGTTTGACGCCATGATGGAAAAATATGCCGAACTGGGTGAAGAAGCGCTTCTACGGCTGCTTGTGCTTGCGGGGTTTCTGGACGCACAGCGGCGCTGGCGGTGCTGTCAGCGGCTTGTTGAGGACGCGGCAAACCTCAGGCGGAACAGGTGGCGCAGTTACTGGCCAATGGATGTGCTGCGTGCCATTTACGCGGAGGCAGGGGTGAAAATGCCGCCCGACCCGCTGGATGTCTCAGTTCCGGCGCTGCTTGAGGGACTGACACAGAAGCAGCGCAACTGGCTGCTGCGCAACATTCTGCGTCTTCCGCCTGTTGTGGCGGCAGAAATCATAAAGCGCCTTGGCACAGAGCGCCTTGACCCTGCGCTTGCGCGTGCGTTCAGGGTTCTCTCGCCCAAGATCAAATGACGGCGCTATTTGCCGAGTTCTTTGCGCAGCGCTTCCGTCAGTGCCGGCACCACCTCAAACAAATCACCCACTATGCCGTAGTTTGCCACCTGGAATATCGGCGCTTCGGGGTCCTTGTTTATCGCCACGATATATTTGCTGCTTGACATACCTGCAAGATGCTGAATAGCGCCAGAGATTCCGCAGGCGATATATAGTGTGGGCGAGACGGTTTTGCCGGTTTGTCCGACTTGGTCGGAGTGTGGTCGCCAGCCGGCGTCAACCACCGCGCGGCTTGCACCTACCACTCCGCCCAGCAACTCCGCCAACTCCTCAAGTATCTTGAAGTTTTCGGGTCCTTTCATTCCGCGACCGCCCGAGACTATGATGTCAGCCTCGGTGAGGTCCATTTTGCCTGCGGCGGTCTTCTTCAGTTCCTTCACCTTGTAGAGCACCTTGTCAAAGTCAATTTCGGCTTTGAGGTCTTCCACATTTCCTGCGCCGCTTAATGTGTTGTCCGCCTCAAACATCTTGGGGCGCAGCGTAACAACGGCGGGTTCTTTGCCGATGGCGACGGTGACGCGGACTTTGCCCGCATACACCGGGCGCAGCACCTCCAAATGGTCGCTCTGCCAGTTCATAGATATGATGTCGGAGACATCGGGAGCGGAGAGGCGTGCGGCAAGACGCGGTGCGAGGTCGCGCCCCAGAGTGGTGTGGGCAAGCAGCACAAACCGCGCGCCTGTCTGCTGCACCGCCTGCTCAAGCAGCCGCGCATACACATCCGGCACAAAATGCTCAAACTGCTCCGAATCGGCAACAAGAACACGGTCTGCACCATAAGCGGCAAAGTCGGCGGCTTTTTCGCGAACACCCTTACCTATCAGCACCGCCACCGCATCGGTTCCCAACTCCTTTGCCAACCGCTTCGCCTGACTCACCACCTCGTATGCGCTTTTCCTGAACTCACCACCACGCCACTCAACATATCCTATAACCGCCATCTTATGCCTCCTTAAAGAATCTTCGCCTCTTCTTTGAGCAGACGAACAAGTTCGCCAACGGCGTCGGTTCCTTCACCGATGATGCGTCCGGGTGGACGCTTGGGTGGGTATTCCATCTTCACAACCTTCGCGAGCACTTCAGGTTCCTCTGCGGGCTGGGTCTCTTTCAGCGGTTTGCGTTTCGCCATCATAATGCCCTTAAGGGAAGGCAGACGCGGCTCGGCTAATCCTTTCTGGCAGGTGATAATAGCAGGGATAGGCACCTCAACGGTCTCCTCGCCGCCTTCTATCTCTTTGTGGACGACCGCTTTCTTGGCGGCTGGGTCAACCTCAAGTTTTGACGCATCCGTCACGCAGGGCAGTTCAAGCAGTTCAGAAAGCATAGGACCGACTTGGGCGGAGTCGTCGTCAATCGCCTGCCGTCCCGCAAGAATCAGGTCAAAGTTCTCCTCTTTGAGGACGGAAGAAAGCACTTTTGCGGTTTGTGCGGGTTCGTGCTCTTTTGTGGATTCTGTGATGAGGACGGCGCGGTCGGCACCCATAGCCAGCGCCTTACGCACAACCGTTGCGGCTTCTTTTGGTCCGTAGCAGACGACCACGACCTCGCCGCCGTGCTTCTCTTTCAACTGCAGCGCCACCTCAACCGCTATCTCATCATACGGACTGATGATGAACTCAATACCTGATTCGTCAATGGTCTTGCCGTCAGCGCCGATGCTTATACGCGCTTCCGTATCAGGCACCCGTTTTGCCAGAACACCTATCTTCATAACACCCCTCCTAACGCGTTCGCATTGGCGTCTTATGATACAGAAGCACCGCCATATCCCAAACCCAAAACCGTTTTGTCCATTATCCAGAGAATACAATATCGTTGCAGGACGCGAGCGTTACTATACAATTAATGGCGGAATTGGAGGCGTGGTTTGATAGAGATATACCTTGACAACTTCAAGACATTCCGCGACTTCAGAATCAAACTATCAGGATTGCAGGTGATAGCGGGACCCAACGGTTCTGGTAAGAGCAACTTTGTGCAGGCACTGAAGTTGATAAAGCATCTGATAGTCAGGGCTCCCTACAGCCCGCAAGAACTGGTCCCCATTTGGCAAAGCATTTTCTGCAAAAGGGCACGGAAACGGAGGCGCCCTCTCTACCTCACATTCGGCGTAAAGTTGTCAGGACTAGAATTTGAGCAATTTCGTCCAAAAGAATGCGAATATGAAGCGTTTGGTGTAAAGTTGGAGCATACGCCAAACGGCTTGGGTGGCTCTACAGTCACCGTCGTAGGCGAGATGTTTGACCAGCCGCCTGTCATTCGTTGCGTTTGGGAAGGAGACCCTGTCAAAGTAGATGTAGAGGTAGAGGATGACCCAGAATTTGCTAACTTCCTGAGGAAAATAGTCAAAGGGATAGCCGCCTCTGGTCAAAGTCAATTGATTCTTCCCCAACTGCCCGGCGTCCCTTGGTCTGTATTTCGAAGATCCTTTGAGGACTGGACATTTATTGACCCTGCACCTTCTGAGGCAAGGCATCCGGCGCGAGCGAACGAACAACTATCAGAAAGCGGCTATGGACTTCCCCTCCTTTTGCAGGAAATAGAGAAGGGCACTAGGCAGGATGTCAGGGAGAGGTTGAAATCGTTGATGAAGGAGTTTGTTCCCGGCTTTGAGGACTGGAGCGTTGAGAGGCAGAAGGACGGAACATATATTTTCACGATAAAGGAGAAGGGAGTGAAAGCGCGTTTTGTTCCGGAACAGGTGTCCGATGGAACGGTAAGGTTGTTGTGCATACTGGGGGTGCTTCTCCATCCGCGTCGCTCGGGACTTGTTGTCATAGAAGAGCCGGAAAAGGCGCTACACCCCAAAGTCCTGGAGCGTGTGGTGGACTTTTTCCGTCAAGCGGCTCGCAACAGGGTCGTGCTTGTCACAACACACAGCCCCATCGTGGTTAAAGCCTGCAAACCCGAAGAACTTATCCTCTTTGAAAAGGTGAGGGGACTTACACAAACCTTCTACCCAAAAGATGTTGAGCACATAGACAAGTTTCTGGAAGAGTTCTCGCTGGACGAACTCTGGCTGCGTGATATGCTCCAGAGGCAGAAGGAGTTGCCTTTTGGTGGGTCTGGTAGTTGAAGGCGCATCTGACAGAATCTATGTGGCTGCCGTCATCGCCTGGCTCGCAAGGCTTGCTAAGCAGGTTAACAGTGCACTGCTACCCTGCAAACTGCAGCAGGCAAGTGGCAAACATCTCTCCGGATATGTCAAAGCCATAAGAATACTCCAGCACACAGGTTGTGGTGCGGTCATCGTTCTGCGCGATTCGGACTTCAAAAACTGTGGACCTGAGGAGAAAAGACGCGTTGCTCAACACCTTAGGCAGAAATGTCCCGGCATCAACATCTCGGTCTCGGTTGCCGAACCCGAAATAGAAGCGTGGATTCTTGCCGATGCAGAATGTATCCACAACGCCTGCCGGTCCCACTATGCACCGGGTGCCACGGGATGGAGCGATAACGCGACAACGCGGGCTAGGCGGCGCGATGCAAAAGAACGCCTAAGGCACATCTTAGCAGGGTCACAGAAATACGCTGCGCGCTTCAGAACCGTGCCACCAACAGAAATAGAGATGGCGGAAATCTTCTCGGCCCATTTCAACATAGCACGCGCTGCAAACTTCAATCCCTCCGCTCTCCACTTCCTCTGCAACCTCATCCGCCATCTTTGCCCTCATAACCGTCAGCAGGCAGTGTGTCAGAAGACAGTCCAGATCTATAACTTACACCGAAATCCTGTCTTCAGGCGCTGGTTCAATGGGGGCAGCGTTCCTTGAGGGCAAGGAGGGTGTTGTAAGGGCAGGTGGCGGCACCAAGCGGCGCAAAACGACTCAATGAATGAAAATCAGAACCACCTGTCTTCAATAATCCCAACTCATCCGCCAAACGCTCCATACGCGCACAGAAAGCCTGTTCGTCCTTTGCCTCATCCCGAACCCGTCTGCCTCCAAGACCATATGGATACCAGACCTCAAGCCCTTCAATGCCTACCTCCACGAAAGCGCGGATAAACGCCTCTATATCGGGACAGGTGATAAGACACCCTGGATGCGCCAGAACCGCCACACCGCCTGCTTCATAAATGCGGCGAACAACTACCTCCGCCGACGGCTTGCGAATCGGCAGATACGCAGGTCTGCCACGATACAAGAACTTAACAAACGCCTCATCAAGTGTGGCGGCATAACCCGCCTTAACAAGTGCGGCGGCGAGATGGGGTCTTCCAAGCGGCGCGCCGCACGCCAGCCCCTCCACATCCTCAAGTCGCACCACAACACCCACCCGCCGCAGACGCTCAACCATCCCCTCAATCCGCTCATATCTCCGCCTCGTCAAATCCCTACGCTGCTCCACCATCGCCCTATGATGCGGGTCAACAAAATATCCCAGAACCTCCGCACCGTAGCCGTCCAACTCACATTTCGCCTCAATGCCCGGCACAACCTCAATTTGGTGTTCAAGACCCGCCTTCAACGCCTCATCCAATCCAGCGGTTGTGTCGTGGTCTGTTACAGCAATTGCGGCAAGACCTGCTTCTTTTGCGAGGCGCACAACAGAAGCGGGGCTGTGGTCACCGTCTGATGCGGTGGTGTGGCAGTGAAGGTCGGCTCTTGCATGGGTGAACATTTAAGCGCAGGCTCCATCAGGTTGCGGCAAACACCCTGCAATATTATCGTCTTATGCGGGAAGTGTGGAAGGTTAATATGGAATTGCGTGGGGGCAGAAAGGGTAGGATGAGGGCAGGAAAAGACTTGACAGAATGGATTGGGCGGCTAATAATAAATTATGAAGCGGGCGTGGCTCAGCGGTAGAGCATCACCTTGCCAAGGTGAGGGTCGTGGGTTCGAATCCCATCGCCCGCTTTTTTTGTTGCCCCCACCCGCAAAGTCAAACACTTAAGAGTCCCAGAAGGTATAAGTGGCGGGAAAGAATGCGAATTGGAGGGTTGAAGATGCGGCTATTAGTCGGTCTGGTTGTGGTGCTGTTTGGATTTGCACTGTTTGCGCAGGAAGATGAACCTGCGCTGGCGGCAAGGCAGAAAGAGTTGAAGAGGCGATTGGAAGAGTTGGCGCGACTCTGCGAGCAGAAAGCCAAGCAGGTGGAGAAGAAGAGCCCTGAGGAGGCGCAGCGTTTGCGTGACGCCGCCAAGTTTATATACGAGAAACTGATGCTGGCGGATATGGAGGAGTTGGCGCGGCTTGTGCGGGACAAAAAGTTCGCCCAAGCGCTTGCCAAACGCGAAGACCTCCTCAAGAAGTTTGACACATTGCTGGCGATACTGGCGGGACGCAAAGACGACGCTAAACGACGCGAGGAGATTGAGAAACTGCGCAACGCGATAAACAAGGTGAGTGAGTTGAAGCAGAAACAGAGCGACCTTATGAAGGCGTTGAAGGAACTGGAGAACTTAAAGCAGAAGATGAAGGATGTGGCTGAGGCGTTGCGGGCGGTGGACAAGTTGTCGCAGGCGCAACGGGAACTGATGAAGGACCCCACCAAGACGCCGTCTGTGATGCAGAAGAGTTTGGGTCAGGCGCTGTCGGATTTGGCGAAGGCGTTGGCGCAAATGGCGGATGCGCAAGGCAGAGTTGCCAAAGCAACAGCGAAGGCGTTGCAGAGCGGCTCAAGGAGCGAGTTGGGTAAGGCGTTGAAGGCACAGGATGAGTTGACGGAGAAGGCGGGGGAGTTGGCGCGCAAGGCGGCGGATATGATAGACAAGTTGCCGAGCAAGGAAGCGCGTGGTGCGATGAAGAAGGCGCGGGAGGCGACGGAGCGTGCACGGGGGGCGATGAGGGGTGCGCGTTCAGCGGCGGCGGCTGGGAACCAGAAATCGGCGGCGCAGAACCAGAAGTCGGCGCAGCAGGCGCTGGAGGAAGCCGCAAAAGCGGTGAAGCAGGCGCAGCAGGCATTGGCGAAGGGTCCGCAGGGGAAGCCGGGCAAAAAAGCGGCGGCGAACCAGCAAGCCCTCGCCAACAAGACATCATCGGTCGGTCAGA
>Ga0190361_1001018_pt1 | contig 10749 bp, 10 predicted proteins | sample 48721845_MG_FD_161273 | JGI IMG/M metagenome (GOLD analysis project Ga0190361, IMG submission 161273) | Hydrothermal vent microbial mat bacterial communities from Southern Trench, Guaymas Basin, Mexico - 4872-18-4-5_MG | ecosystem: Environmental > Aquatic > Marine > Hydrothermal vents >...
AAGATAGCCACGGCAATAACTGCCAGAGGAATGGCTGTAGAAATTGTTAGCCCCACACGAAGACCGAGATAAGCATTGGCTGAACCGAAAATTACTCCAAAGATGGCGCCGATGAAAACAGCTTTAAAGGTGATATCCCGGTAAGGGGAAGCCTCTGGAACATAAGGTTGAAAATCGTTACCCATCCTCTCTCCTTTTTCTATTTTTTGCTCAATCTCAGAGCCGTAGCTCCAGTGTTTGAGCCTCAACCCTAATTGATTTTTCAGCTGAGGACTAGTTGGCTAACAGTTTTTTCCCAGCTGAGAGTGGCAATAAAAGCCTGAGCGTGGCGGCCTAAGCGTTCAGCTAAGGATTGGTCTTCGGCCAGAAGGTCAATTTTGGCAGCGATGGCCTGAGGGTCAGGTGGAGTGGTAAAGCCGGAGCGACCGTCTTCAACCAATTCGCTTGGCCCGCCGGAGTCAGTAGTGGTCAACACCGGTTTAGAACAGGCAAAAGCTTCTCCGGTGACAAAACCATAATCTTCTTGGAAAGGAGCAAAAAACACAGCTCGGCAACGGGCGTAGTGGTCCATAACTGTTTTTTCATCAACCCCCGAGAGAATCTGAAAACGCTTTTCCAGCCCTAGATCTTTTATTAATTGCTCCAGGCGGCTTTTTTCGGGTCCCTGGCCGATGATAACGGCTTTTACTTCGGGATGACGGACAAATTTAAAGGCTTCCACCAGAAGGTGGAGCCTTTTCAAAGGATGAAGTCGGGATACGCTGAAGATGAAATTATCATATTTTTCCAATCGGTAATTCCGCGGCGGAGGGGGAGGGTAGAGCACTTCGGAGGGAATTTTTCCCCATCGCTGAAGTCTAGCCTGGATAGTCTGGGATTGAGCGTATAACTTGGTGACATTTTTTTTAAGCAGGTAGCGGTCAAGAGCATGAATCAACAGCCGACGGACCTTCTCTTTGAGGAGAGCGCGACGGGAAAGTTGGCTGGCTAACATTTCCCAGAGGTCGTAATACTCCCGGAGGCGGTGGTTCAACCAGCAGACGTGACGAGGATGGCGAACGGCATAACTGGGAAAACGAAAGGAAATAACCTGGTCAATTTCCCGACCTAAACCGTCTTGGCCGACATCGGTTAGCCAGTTGGCTAGATAAGCCTGGAATTGCCGGCCAAAGCGATTTTGTGGAGTCAGCACTAAATCAGCTTCGTAACCTGCTTGGCGTAAGGCTTGCACCGTACTCCGGGCAATCATCAGGTGACCGCCCTCCACAAAAGGGACGTCGGAAGTGACGACCAGGAGCCGGCCTTTGCTTACCATCACGTTTTTCTATTTTGTTCGTCTTCGCTTACGACTGCTCCCATTTTACTGAAGAAAAAAGTTAAAATCGAGAAATTTTTGAAATTAGAGGAGAAAATTATTTTAGAGTTTGTATGGCTTTAGAATTATTGTTGGTATTGAGTACCAGAAGAGCTTTGCCTGAACCACTACTGGAGCCATAACAGTATTTAATATCCACAGCTGCATTGCCCAGGAGAGCGCCGACTTCGGCTCCAGCGCCGATGCGGTCGTCAATGAGAATGGTGACTACTTCCACTTCTTTAACTTCATATTTCATTGTTTGCAGGCACTGGAAAGCTTTTTTGTGGTCGGAACAGAGGATATGAAAGAGTCCTTTGTTGTCCAGGGTATAAGCTAGAAGGGCCCGCAAGTTTATCCCAGAGTTAGCCAGGGTGCCTAAGACTCGATGAAGGATACCTGGTTCATTGGGAGTAGTCACTTGAAGTTCGACTTCTAATTTGACATTTGGCAAAATGACCTCCTTTGAGAGAAAGCATTATAACAAATTTATAGATAGATTGGCAAAAAGAGTTGGAGTATTATAAGCATTCCCAAAACCATGGTAGCCCTCACAGGGGTAGTAAGGGTGTGTCAAAGAAAAGCAAGGGATAAAGGGTGTCTGACACCTGTAAATTATGCGACACAAATTAGAAAGGGTGTCTGACACCGGTCTGCAAAATAATAAAGGAGATAATAAAGGTGTCTGACACTTGAATTAGGGTGTCTGACACCAACATAAGGTGTCTGACACTTCCAACATAAGGTGTCTGACACTTTAGTATTATGCGACACAATTATCAGTGTCTGGCCTCGGGATTGAATAATAAAGGTGTCTATAATAAGGGAAAAAAGTGTCTGACACCGAGATTATGAAGCTGTGATTATCTTTTCTTCTTCGGTCAATTTCCACCAGATTCATATCAAAGTTGAAAAATGAAGATCTCAGCTCAATTTGCACCAATTCGCTCAGGCTACTTGCTCACCACGGAAATAAGGAAACTTATGACGCTCCTTTCCAGTTTTAGATGGGTCTACAGTATATGATATAATGCTCTTTCTTGATTATTGAGAAATAATCTAGTCGAGATAAATCTAATCTAGATAAAACCGAAGAGAGGTGAAAAGAATGTTTAACCAATCTCAGGTGAAAGTGGCTTTGATTGATAATTCTCTTGACCCTTCTGTTTATACTCCGGAAATCCATTGGACCAAATATTTCTCTGTTCCCTGGAAGTCATTTCGCGCTGTTGAAGGGGAATGGCCTTCTCTAGAGGAAGACTTTACTCACTTTCTGCTTACAGGTTCAGAGGCTTCTATTTTGGAGAGAGATGAGTGGGTTGAGGAAGAAGTGGCCTTGGTTCGAGAAATTGTCGCTGCGGGGTATCCTCTTTTGGGCAGTTGTTGGGGTCATCAACTCCTGGCTTTTTCCTTAGTCGGCGAGAAAGCAGTCAGTCGTTGCACCCAGCCTGAAATCGGTTGGTTGAAAATTAATTTAACCCGAGCCTCGTCTCTCTTAGGAGAAGAGGATTTTTATACTTTCACTATTCATTTTGACGAAGTCGTCTCTCTTGATGACCGCTTTGAGATTTTAGCTTCAACTTCTGCCTGTCCCATTCAGGCTTTTCAGCTGAGAGGCCAGCCCGTTTGGGGAATCCAATTTCATCCCGAGATAGACATAGAGGAGGCTCGTCAATTACTTCAGCGAATGATTGACCGAGGTGGCCCCTCAGTCGAATTATTCCGAAAAGTTCTCACCTCCGTCCCTCGAGATTCTGGACGGATCCAAACAATTGTTAATAATTTTCTCGCCGCTGCTCCCCAAAAACCACACTAGTGAGGAACAGGAAGAGAAAATTATTCCCCTTTTTTATCTTATTTGCCGCTCTCCTTTGATCGGGCGGAGGAGCGGCTAAGGGAAGTGGTTCAGGGAAAATGTGTTTAGATTAGCCTAACTCAGAAGTGATCACAAAAGTTGTTCTTCGAAAGTGAAAAGTAAAAAATTATGCGACACAACATAAAAAGTGTAAGGCGTCACAATATTGGCGGTGTCAGACACCAATAATGTCCAGATGTTTAACATAAAGTGTCTGACACCTTACTGTTGGTGTCTGACACCTTGGTATTAGACACCTTGATATTATGCGACACAACACATAGTGGCGGTGTCTGTGACACCAAAATGTCTGCCACCAGAATGTTGTATTGCTCAACTTTTAATATAGTATTTACCCCTTAATATAGTACCTATCCATAACATACTATCTACCCCTTAATATAGTATCTATCCCTAACTCAATGGTTCTTCGCCCAAAGGTGGAAAATGGTGGTTAAAAGCCGAATTGTTTATAGTTTTATAAAATAATGATAAAAATGGGCGGTTTTTCTTGACAAACCGAAAAAAATAATATTATTTAAATTATGAACTTACAAATAGTTCCAGGTTCATAATCTTAGGTTTACAAGGAGGAGGAATGAGAAATAAAAAATTAGTCATCGGAGTAGTTGGGCTTCTAATCCTCTTTTCCCTAACTTCATTGGCTGAAACAAAAAAATTAAAACAAATTGGCCGTTATACGTTTGTTCGGATCAAGGGGGAAGTTCCCACAGAAGAAGTTATGAAAATTCTTCTGGATAAGTATGCAGGTGATATCAAGTATGGCTTTGATTTGGCTGGGTACGGAGACCTTTATCTGCCTTTCATGGACCAGTTGAAAGCCGCCAAGTTTGAAAAGACTGAGTTGGCTATCGGTGACCATTTGATGTGGATGCTCTTCCGTTCTAGAGGCAAAATTAAAGTTGTCCACGATCTGGAATGGGCTGGGAAACAGCCTTTGCCAGTGTTTACCTTTACCGTAGTCAAAGGGTACAAACATTATGAGTTTGTCATGCCTTCGCCTTGCGGTAATATTTCGCTGCGGAAAGTCGAAGAGATAATTCCTGAAGCTATTTGCGATTTAAAAGTTTCTCCAGCTAAAGCTAATATCAATGACCCCATTTCGGTTGATATGAGTGGCACTCAGCACGCTAAGTCGATGGAGGTAGATATCATTGGTCCGGATGGCACTAAAATCGCCACGAAAACTCTTTCGCCAGATAACCCCAAATTCCAGACTAAATTAACCAAACCCGGTGAGTTTACCTTCAAAGCTCGAGCTATCAATCCCGAAGGAAAAGTCTCGACTAATCCTTGTGAAGCTCGGGTTTATATCAATTTCCCGCCTGTCTGCAAGCTTTGGACATCCTGCTTGCCTTGTAAAGACTATGTGGGTCGGCCGGTGACCATAGATGCCTCCCAGTCGACTGACCAAGATGGAGAAGTGGTCAAAGCTGATTTTGAAATCACTGATGAAGCCGGCAACCGAGTGGATACTTACAGCGATTCAGAGAAGCCCTTTACCTGGGAAAAGATCTTTACCAAACCCGGTCTTTACACTATCACCGGCGTGGTTACCGATGATTTTGGCGCTGTTTCTGAACCCGCTAAAATTGAAATTGAAGTTACCGAAAAGAGGTCTTTCTTCTTAATTGAAGGCGGCCCACTGATTGCTCGCGGCAGTGCTGGACCCTTTGTGGCCGCTCGAGCTGGTCTCCTTTATAAAGTTGTCCCTGGCACCCTTGATTTTATTCTCTCTGGTGGCGGTAGTTTAGCTCTTAAAGGTTCGCCTTGGAAATCCTTCTTTATGGCCAACGTCTTAATGAATCTCCGAGCTGGGCCAGCTTTCTTTGGTGCTGGAGCTGGATTCTCCACTAAGGTTCGGGAAGAAAGAAGTTCCGATGCCGAGCTGATCGGTCAGGTAGGTTACGAGATGTTTAATAATTTCATCAACGCCGGGGCACTCTTCTTTGAAGTCAGAGCCCCTGTAGGCAAAGACCGGTCCTTCTCGAAACACTATAAGCTGCTGCTGGGGTTCCGGTTCATCTTTTAGTCCCTACTGAATCTGAAATAAAAAGGCCAGGGAGTTAATTCCCTGGCCTTTTTTCTAGTGGGAATTTTTTAAAATATAATCAGCAGGAGATATAATCAGCAGGAAAAGGTCAGACAAAGTGAGTTGGCTAGAATTAATGAATTGGGGAGAGCAGAAAGAAATGAGGGCAGAAAGCTGATAAATAGCTCAGTAGAGTCAAGCGGAGAGCCGTTAAATATTTCGAAGAAAATAGCTTAACTAAAGCGACAAGAAAAGGATAAAGCAAGAATGAGGATAGCTCTCATCGGTGCCGATGGACAGTTAGGAAGTGATTTAGTTTTAGAACTAAAAGCTAAGAAAATTGAGTATGTGCCTCTTTATTATCCTCAATTTGATATTACCCAGCCGAAAGAAGCCAAAAGATCTCTCGGTGAGATAAAACCCTCAATTGTGATTAATACCGCTGCTTATCATCGGGTGGACGAATGCGAAGAATTCCCCCAAAAGGCCTTTGAAGTTAATGCTTTGGCAGTACGGGAATTAGCTTTAATCTGTCGGGAACTAGGAGCTACGCTAGTCCACTTCAGCACAGACTATGTTTTTGATGGCCGCCAAAGGAAACCTTACACCGAAGAAGATTGTCCCCGACCTTTGAGTGTTTATGCGGCCTCAAAATTGGCTGGAGAGTATTTTGTTCAGGCCCTTCTGGAGAAATACTTCCTTATCCGAACCTGTGGTCTCTACGGTGTGGCTGGTTGCTGGGGTAAAGGCACTAATTTTGTTGAGACTATGCTCAAGTTAGCCCAACAGGGTCGCCTCATTCGCGTAGTGAATGACCAGTATGTCACTCCAACATCGACTTCTGAACTGGCGGCTAGAATTTTGGAATTATTATCGACTCAAGCTTATGGACTATATCATCTAACCAATGAGGGAGCCTGTACCTGGTTTGAATTTGCGGCCAAAATCTTTGAATTAGTTGGACTCCAACCTCAATTGATGCCTGTTTCCTCCAAGGAATATGGAGCTCGAGCTGTCCGGCCTCTCTATTCTGTGTTGGAAAACAAGCGGGCGGCTGAAATAGGCTTAACTCCTTTTTCTTCTTGGGAAAAAGCCCTGGAAGATTATTTAATTAGAAAAGGATATCTTTCAACTAACAAAAGGAGTTAATTTTTGGTAAATTGGCTGGGGCAGAGAGGCTAAGCGGAGATTATTATCAGTGACTACATGAACTGTCTCCCCGGTGGCGTGGAGAGTAGTTCCGTCTGGAGAAAATATTTCGTAGGCAAAAACAAGTTTGCGGGGGGAAAGTTCTTTTAAACTAACCTTTAGGCGGAAAAGATCGTCATAATTTAAGGCCCGTCGATAACGACAGCGAGCTTCAACGACCACGAGAAAGTAGCCACTTTCTTCTATTTCTTTGTAGGAAATGCCGGCCCGCCGGCATAATTCTGTGCGACCGACTTCAAACCAATCAAAATAAACACGATTATGGACAACACCCATGCGGTCAACTTCGGAATAGCGGACCCGGAGGGTGATTTCAATAAATTTATCGGAATCAGTTGAAGGCTTAATCGAAGAGCTTGCTGAGCTTGCTGAGTTCTTCGTGGTAGTATTTGCGGAAGAGGATTTCCCACTCTCGACTGCCTTCTTTGATGCCTTTTTTCTGAGACTCAATCTTCTGGATGGCTTTTTGTTCGAGTTGTTCATAGAGTTTTAATTCCCTTTCAATACTTCTGACGATGGAAAGACGAATCTCGTTAGGTTCATCTAGAAACTCAACACTGTCATCCTTAAACATTAAGTTGAGTATTTCTCTGGATAAATAATTTATTTTTTCTCTAGAGAGACGGACACTCACAGGACTATGTTCCTTTCTTTGGCTAGTTTAGTTTTAATCATTCTAAACATGGTTTGATATTCGATGTTTTCTTTGCGAATCTTTTCAATGTGTTTATTGAGAATTTCCCGGACCTCCTGGTCTAACTCGTCCTCCTTCTGGAACTCATTATAAATTAATTGAGCAATCTGCTCGATCAATTTGATTTTATCGTCGGCAATAATTTTTTCTTCTTTTAATAGATTTCTCACTATTGAAAAAGCCAGATGTTCAATCTGCATTTTGTTAAGTCTCATAGTATATTTAAAATACACCAGAAATTTGCAAATTTCAAGAGAAGTTATATAGATTGTGGTTACTATTTTAAGATGACACATATTATTACTAATTTAAAATGTCACATTAGCTATAATCCTTCGGCTAGGTATTTAAAGTTAGCCCAGAAAAATATTTACCGGATAGGCCCTGGTTCGGAAACAAGCTTCTTCAAGCTCATCCTGGTAAACATTTTTCTGTGGCAAGAATGTGTCATTTTAAACTGGGAATAACAGAGAAGTTATATAGATTTAATCGGGCAGGGGAGGGATTTAGTTTTATTTCTCTTTAACGGATAAATATAAACTATAAATAAAGCCGCCCAAACAAAGGCCGAAGGTAAAACACATAAAAATTATGGATTCTGTTCTCATTGTTTTGCCTGATGCATCTAAATTGGAAGAGAGTATTATATGTTTATTTTTCATAAAAATCTACCCGATTTTTAGGACCTACATGCAGTTCCAAAACCGTAATAGCTTGGCCAATAACCATTAGCCCGAATTATAAATATTAGCGGAGAAGAAAGAAATGGAGGCCAACAAAATATTTCTTTCTCCTTTTTTCTGGGGCTGGGAAAAAGGGTGAAAGGCACTATCTTAGCCCGCTTTCTTGAAAATACCCCAGGCCAAAATAAGTTGCCAGCCGCTATTTTTTCATCACGGTTTTGGAAATGCTTTTATAGCCTTAAGGATTGAAGTTTAGCCATGGCTTTAATTCTTCCACTTTCCCCATAATTTAAGAAAGCTTGATAAATAACCATCAAATTAAAAAAATTTTTCTTTTATATTTATCGCGACCGCTAAACTAGAGGAAGTTAAACGTTAATCTGGAGAGGTGAAAATTGGTTAATTTCAATGTTGCTTTTTTTGATTTCTCTTGGCTTTTTCCCTGGTGGGCCGTTTTCTTTGGAGCATAAATCTTACTTAAAGAAACCGAGCCGAAAAGATTTTAGTTATTATATTTTCTTTCTTCAGGGCAATTTCCAGGAGAAAGAGGTCAGTCAGATTCTTTTATTATCCTCCCTTTCTTGGCTGCTGAATCGAGTTTAGCTTATTACTAAAAAAGGCTGGAAGGATCTTTTCTCAGATTGATATTTAGCTAAACCAAGAAGTTGTCCTTGAAGATTAAAGGCGCGGAAAATAAAAGCCATTTCTTCCGGTGGTTGACTTCGATGAAAAGAAAAGTCTTCTTCGGCTGGAAGACGTTGGATTATTCTTCTCTCTGAAACTGAATTTCCTTGAGAAATTAGAAAAGAACCTCTTTCATCTAAAATCAACTTGGGGAAAAAGGGGAGAAGTTTTTCTAAAGGAATAATAAATTTCTCATATTCCTGCTTGGCGGCCAACTCGGCAATTTTCTCCAAAGTGAAACTTAGCTTGAGGTCTAGATGTCCTATCTTGGTTCGAGTGAGTTGGTAGAGATGAGCTCCGCAACCCAGTTTTTCTCCCAGGTCATGGGCCAAAGTCCGGACATAAGTTCCAGAGGAGCAATCAAGCTCAAACTCAATTAGTGGGGGTTGATAATTAATCAGTTGGAATCGATAGATTTCTATTTCTATCGGTTGACGTTTAACTTCTTTTTGTTGTCGGGCAAGATAATATAAGGGTTTTCCTTTGAATTTTTTAGCCGAAAAAAGAGGCGGCAATTGTCTCACCCGACCCAGAAAACTCTGGAAAATATCCTCAATTTCCTCCCGAGGAGGCCAGGAGGAAACCGGCTCGGTAATAGGTTCTCCTTCTGTATCATAAGTAGAAGTGGCCCAACCAAGTTTGATTGTGCCTCGATATGATTTGTCCATTTTGGAATAGAAAGGAAAGAAACGAGTGGCTCTGCCCACCGCAATCAAAAGCAACCCTGTAGCCAGAGGGTCAAGGGTGCCAAAGTGCCCCACTTTTCTGAAGTGCAGGATTTCTCTAATCTGCAAGACTACATCATGGGAAGTTAGAGCCACTGGTTTATCAATGAGGATAAGGCCTTCTTTATTCATCAAGGCTGCTTGTTCTTTTGCAAGAAAAGAGAGTAGACTTGGGCCGGCAGAGTTTCGACCAGGACTTCATATTTCCCTTGGGCAGTAAAACCAGCTGCGTGAAAATGACCTCCTCCTCCAAAGTGCTCGGCAATGGCCGCTGCATTGGCCTGCCCTCGAGAACGAATACTGACCCGATAGACATCCTGGTCCATTTCTTTAAAAAAGAGGACGACTTGAATGTCTTTAATCGAGCGGGCGAGAGTAGTAATATCTTCCGTGTCAACTTCTTTTAGTCCCAAAGAAGCTAATTCTTTTTTAAACATAGAAATAACAGCAATCTTACCTTCGCCTTTTATCTGCAATCGTGAGAGAACTCGGCCTAAAAGAATGATCTTTTCCGGAGTGTTATTGTTGAAAAGAAGTTCTGAAATCTTTATGGGATTAGCTCCCTGTTTAATCAATTGGGCACAAACTTCAAAGGCTTCAGCTCGAGTATTGGAAAATTGAAAGGAACCTGTATCGGAAACAATTCCACAGTAAAGGTGGTCAGCTATTTCCGGGGTTATTTTAACCCCTAATTCCTGGGAGAGATGGTAAACCATCTCGGCTATAGCTGAAGCTTCGGGTTCGACCCAGTTAATATCGCCATAATAGTCATTGGAGTGATGATGGTCAATGTTGATTTTGAAGTAATTATCCAGATTGGTCTGCCCGGAACGGGAGACATTGGCGCATTCCAGCAGGATGACACAGTCATATTGGTTGGGCGGAATTTCCCCAATTTGAATCAGGTGAATAGAAGGGAAATTGTCAAAAGGACGGGGTATCGGGTCTTTGTTAATAATGTCCATTTCTTTCCCTAATTCGCGACCAAGATGGTAAAGCGCAATGCTGGTGCAAAGGGAGTCACCATCCGGACGCAAATGGGAAGTAATCACAAGGCGCTGACTTTCTTTTATTTTATTCGCTGTTTTCTTTAAAGCTTCTTTGTTCATGAATCTTCTTTTCTTTGGGTATTTAATTAACTCAAAAATGAGTTAACTGCTTTATTTTTCATAAATAAGAAAAAATAGCAAAGGATTATACAGAATTTTTTTTTAAGAAGCAATAGATAAAAAATTCTTGGAAGCTTCCTTATTAACCATGGTCAGGTATTCAGCTTTTATTTGAATTTGCTGAAAGCTACGGGAAAGAATTTTTGCTTAGTTGGAAATTTGATTTTTTCCCTATCGTAGCCCCTATTATTACTTCAATAAAGGGCCTTTATTAAAAGGCGAAAATAAAAAAAGGGTGAAGTAATCGGGGACGGGTTTTATCCTCATTGAGTTTTACTTTCCCTCCTAGAATTTTGGCCAAGAGACTTAACTAATAAATTTAA
>Ga0190361_1001020_pt1 | contig 10746 bp, 6 predicted proteins | sample 48721845_MG_FD_161273 | JGI IMG/M metagenome (GOLD analysis project Ga0190361, IMG submission 161273) | Hydrothermal vent microbial mat bacterial communities from Southern Trench, Guaymas Basin, Mexico - 4872-18-4-5_MG | ecosystem: Environmental > Aquatic > Marine > Hydrothermal vents > Microbial...
GGCCCTGTCGGAGCGGAACGAGTACGGGGCCCGGGGCGGCGACCCAGAGGTTTACCGGGCCATCGCCGAGGACCTCCTGGCGGAGGGGGGGATCGCGGCCTGGCACGATTGGCTACGGACCCAGCAGCACTTGACCCCCAACCTCCGGGCGGACCCGGAGGCCGCCGAGAGATGGTTCTCCGGGCTGGCCAGGGCGTTCTCCGAGGCCGGTCTTCCCCTGCTTCTGTGCATGCACACCATGGGGATGATCCTCGCCTCAACCCGGCACGGAAACGTGATATCGGCACGAAGCCACACGGATTTCTTGTTCTCCCAACGCCAGGCCCTCGCGGAGGCCGCCCGGCGGGGCCATGGGGAGCTCCTGGAGGCCTGGACCCCACCGGGCAAGCTACGGGCCCAGAACCTCCTCATGGGAGCGGTGCTTTCCGCTTTCGGGCTTGCCCCGTTTCACGACCTGTTTCTGTCACGGGAGCATCCCGGGTTGGGGGGCGACCGCCCCTGGGAGGACGCTGTCCTCCGGGCCCTGTCCTGCGGCCCGGTGGGGATCGGCGACGCCCCCGGGCTGACGGACGCCGGGCTGGTGGGGCGGCTGCTTTTGAACGGGGTGTTGATCCGGCCGGACGCCCCGCCCCGGCCGTACCTCCCGAGCCTGAAGGGGGACGTACACCTGTACTGGACGGAGCGGCGTGCCCAGGGGCTCACCTGGTATTACCTCCTGGCGCTGAACACCACCGAGGAGGAACGCCCATTCAAGCTGTCCCTCCCGTTCGACCCAGGGGAGCATTGTGCCTGGGACGGCTACACCGGCCGGCCGGTGGACACGCTGGCCGGCGTGCTCCCCTCGGGGGGAATGGCCTACTTCGTGGTCGCCCCGGAGGTGGGCGGGATCTCCCCGCTGGGCTACCAGGGGAAGTTGGTCCCCGCCCCCCACCGCGGTTTCGCCGCCGAGCGCGACGCCAAAGGGATCAGGATATGGTCGGATGGAACCCCCATCCTGGTCCAGGGAAAGGCCCTTTCCGTCCAAGGGGACGACGGCAGTCCGGTGGAGCTGGGAAGAGGGAACGGGCTTTGGACCGTGGCCCCAAGGCGGGGCCAGGGATGGTTCCGGGTAGTCGGGAGGTGATGTCCTTGCGAAAGCTGAGCCTGATTCTCCTCGTCGGGGCCCTCATCCTAGGGGGCCAGGCCTGGGCCAAGGGCCCGCTCAATTTAGCCATCATCTGGCATCAGCACCAACCTCTTTATTGGAACCGCCTCGCCGGGGAATACGAGCTCCCCTGGGTCAGGGTACATGGGGTCCAGGAATATATCGATTCCTCCAACATCTTGATGGAATTTCCGGGGGTCCACGTGACCTACAACCTCCAGCCCAGCTTGCTTTGGCAGCTCTTGGACTACGTCGAGATAACAGAGGAGGAGCGGGCCAAGGGTGGGCTTTATCAGTACATCGGGGCGGTGGACAACCACCTCAAGTGGATATGGAAGCTTATCGCCGACCCGAGGTCCCTGACCCCGGAGGAGCGGGCCAAGATGCAGGAACAGTTCTTCTGGATCAACGGCTACATGTTTGACGACGATTCGAACGACCCCTACTACGATATGCGCTACGCCTCCCTAAACGCGATGAAGAACGCCCGGCCTCTAACCGACCAGGAACTACTGGATGCCGCTGGGCTGTTCCTCCTGTGGCAGATCTCGCCCGAGCTCCATGAGGCTTTGGGAATCGCAGACCTGAGGGGCAAGGCCGGGTTCACGAAGGACGACATCGTTCGGCTCATCCAGGCCCAGCACGCGGTGCTCTCCCAAGTGGTGGACGCCTACCGCAGCGCGCTGGCCAACGGGAGCGAGCTCATCACCAGCCCGTTTTACCATCCCATCCTCCCCTTGCTCGCCGAGCGGGGTTGGGACGAGGACGTCCAAGGGCAGCTGTCCATGGCCCAACGCCAACACGAGGGACTGTTCGGAGAGCCAGCCACCGGGGTATGGCCGCCGGAGCAGGCGGTCTCAGAGCGGGCCGTGGCGCTCCTGGCCGAGGCCGGGTTCTCCTGGACGGTGACCAATGACGGGATCCTGGCTCAGGCCCTGGGACATACACCCTCCCGGGCTGAACTCACCACCCCCTATACGTTCGATGGGATCACGGTGCTGTTCCGGGACCACGGTCTCTCTGACAAGATCGGCTTTTCTTACGGAAACAAACCCACCCAGGTGGCGGTGGCGGACTTCTTGGAGGGGCTCCGTCGCTACTGGGAGGCCTTGCCTGCCCCCGAGGAGCACCTGCTGGTGGTGGCCCTGGACGGGGAGAACTGGATGTTCATGGCCGGCTACCCCAACAACGGCCGGAACTTCCTCAGGGCGCTCTATCGAGCATTGTCCGAGGCGAATTGGGTGAGGACCGTGACCCCGGCCGAGTTTTTGGCAGAGCACCCAGCCACCACCGGGCTTGCGGACATCCCCACCGGCTCCTGGGGCGGGGACCTCTCCACCTGGGCTGGGGAGCCGGAGGAGGACGAGGCCTGGGCCCGCCTCGCGGCCGCTCGGGAGGCGGTGTTCTCGGCAGGGCCCCCCGAGGCCGCCCTGGGGGCGCTGTACGCCGCCGAAGGCTCGGATTGGTTCTGGTGGTACGGGACCGATCAGGACTCCGGCACGGATGACCTGTTCGACTGGCTGTTCAAGGTGCACCTCGTGGCCGCCTATCGGGCCGCCGGGGTCCCGGAGGACCGGATCCCCCAAGCCCTGTTCCTCAGGCTCGTGATCCCGACGGTGGAGAGCCTGGGTGAGGTGAGCCCCACGCTGGACGGGGTGATCGGGCCGGATGAGTGGGACCAGGCGACGCACTACAGCGGGGAGGGGGCGCTGAGGGGGGTTTGGATAGGCTACTCCGAAAACACCCTGTACGTGGCGGCCCGGCTGGATCGCCCCGCCAGGGATCTGGTGGGAGAGGAGCTGGTGCTGGCACTGTATGCCTCGGGGAAGCCGGGGAGTCCGGCTAATATCGTGACCCACCACGCCGGGGTCCAGTTGGGCTTCACCCTGGCCTCGTCCGTGGAGCTGAACTTCGCCAAACTGCGCCAGGATGGGGCTGGATACGTGTTCCGCTACGACGCCACCCCAAGCGGGGGCTGGCGGCTCGCCTCCCCCATTCGGACGCTCCTCTTTCGCAAGGCCAAGGCCGACGAGGTCGTGGAGTTCCAGCTCCCCTTCGAGGAACTGGGGATAGAGCCCGGCAAGTCCATCATCCTCGCCCTGGCCCTGGAGGGGCCCGGTGCCCTGTTGGGACAGCTCCCGGCCCGGCCACTTCTCGCCAAGGTCCCCCAACTCGTCAAGGGGGTTCAGATCTTCGTCATGGGTGACCCGGCCGGCGATGACCATGGCCCGGGCGGATACGTGTACCCCACCAACAATGTGTTCTCAGTACCGGGGATATTCGATCTGGTCCGCTACGCCGTCTACGATGCTGACGACTCCTGGCAGCTCGTGTTTGACTTCAAGGCGCTTCCTAACCCATGGAACGGCCCCCAGGGCTTCTCCCACCCGCTGATCCTCCTGTTCCTGGACTTGACCGAGGGCGGGAGGACGGACCTCCACAAGGAGGCCGAGGCCGCCCAGGTGGCCTTCGACCCCGAGCACCCGTGGGATGTATTCATTCGCATCGCGGGATGGCCGGCCTACGGCCGGCACCTGTGGACCGCGGACGGGCGGGGTCCATACCTGGTGGGGGTGGCCGCCGACCCGAAGCGGAACCGGGTGCTGGTATCCATCCCCAAGGAGATCGTCCCCGAGATCCGGGGTTGGCACTACGTGCTCATCGCCTCCCAAGACGGCTACGGCAAGGACTACGTCCGGGCCATCGGGAACACCCCCGGCGAGTGGACCGGGGGCGGCTGTGCCGACCCCATGTGGGCGCCGCAGATCTACGACTATCTGGCCCCGGAGGGGACAAGCCAGGAGGAGGTCCTTGCGGCCTATGACCCGGCCATGGGCGAATACCCCGTGCTGTCGCCGGTGGAGGTACGATGACGGGGAGGCGAGAAAGGGGGTGAGAGAGGGGAGAGAAGCGTCTTCGCCAGTGGCAAAGAAGCACAATCAAACCGGGAGGTGGAGTGTATGCAAAGGCTAGGGATTCTAGTGCTGGCAGTGTTGTTGGTGGGCGTATTGGGCCTGGCCTCCGAGCCGGGGAAGCTCATCGTATGGTGTGACGAGACCCGAGCACCGGCGCTTGCGGAAGCCGCACAGAAGTTCACCGCTGCCTACGGGGTACCGGTGGAGGTTCAAGAGGTGCCCTTCGGCGACATCCGGGGCAATTTGGCTGTCACTGCTCCCACTGGGGAGGGGCCTGACGTCATCATCGGACCCCACGACTGGATCGGCGAACTCATCTACAACGGACTCCTCGAGCCGCTCGTTCTCCCGGCGGACCTCCTGGCCCAGTTCGATCCGGCGAGCTTGGAGGCCTTCTCTTGGGCCGGGGAGCTGTACGGTCTTCCCTATGCCACCGAGTGTGTGGCCCTGATCTACAACAAGGATTTGGTGCCCGAGCCACCGGCCACTTTCGAGGAACTGATCGAGATTGCCAAGGTCCTTACCGATCCCGAAAAGGGACAGTATGGTTTTTTGATTCAACAGCCGGATCCCTATCACACCTTCCCCCTGCACTCCGCTTACGGGGGCTACGTCTTCGGCGCCACGCCGGAGGGGACCCTCGATCCCTGTGACATCGGCCTGGATAACGAGGGCTCCATCAAAGGCGCCATGCTCCTCGACCGCCTGGTAAAGGAGGGGATCGAGTTTGCGGGGGCTGATTACCAGACCGTGACTGGGCTGTTCAATGAAGGGCTCCTCGCCATGTTCATCGGCGGGCCGTGGACGCTCCCCGACATCCAGGCGGCCGGGATCAACTACGGTGTAGCCAAGATCCCGCCCATCGAGGGGAACATCCCGCGGCCGTTCGTCGGGGTCCAGGGGTTCATGATCAGTGCCTTTAGTGAGAACAGGCTTCTGGCTCACATGTTCCTCAAGGACTTTCTGGCCACCAAGGAGGTCATGCTCGCCATCTATGAGCGAGGCCAGCGGCCACCCGCGTACTTGCCTGCCCTGGCGGAGCTCGCGGACAACCCCGACATCCAGGCGTTCGCCGCCAGCGCCGCCGACGGGATTCCCATGCCCAAGATCCCGGAGATGGGCTCAGTATGGGGAGCTTGGTCAGACGCTCTGGAGTTGATCGTCTCCCAGAAGCTTGGTCCTGAGGAGGCAATGAAAAACGCTGCCGAGCAGATCCGGACGCTCCTCGGCTGTAAATAAGGGGAGCCGGGGGCCGGTCCAATCGGGCCGGCCCCTTCTACCATGATCTTAAGAAGGGTCCTTACACAGGGGGCAGCGATCTTGGCCCTGGGCCTCCTCGACGCCCTGGGCATCTGGACCTTCTGTTCCCTCCTTTTGCGAGGGGAATACTGGATGGCCGTCGGGTTGGCCGTCGCCCTCGCCCTCATCAACTGGATTTACCTCTCCAAGCGTACCTACCCCCTTAAGTACCTGTTCCCAGGGCTTTTCTTCCTTGTGCTGTTCGTGCTTTACCCCATCGGCTACAACATCTACATCGCCTTCACCAACTATGGTACTGGGCATATCCTCTCCAAGGAGCAGGCGATAGCTCAGATCGAAAGCCGACTGTATCTTCCCCCGGACGCCGAGACGTTCGACTATGTGGTATTCCAGGAAGAGGGGGGAACGGGGTTCGCGTTCCTCCTTTACCCCAAGGAGGGCCCTGCCTTGTTCGCCCGCGAAGGGGAAGTCGTCCCTGTGGCCCCCGGCGTCCCCGGCTTCTTAGACCAGGACGGCGACGGGGTCGTGGACGGGGCAGAGGGGTACAGGCGCTTGGGGCTGCCCGAGGTGGTCCAAAACCTCTCCACACTCCAGGCCATGGAGTTCCCATACGGGGAGAAAATCCTGCGGATGACCTCGCTACAGGAATTCGCCGCCTTTGAGCGCCGCTACCGCTACGACCCGGAAAAGGATGTCATGGTGGATTTGCTTTCGGGCACCGGGTATCGGCCGGTGGAGGGCTTCTTCACCTCCCCGGAGGGAGAGGCCCTCCTCCCTGGGTTCACGATCTTCGTCGGGGGGAGGAACTTCTTCGACCTGGTGACCAACCCGCAGATCTCCGGCCCGTTCTTCCGGGTTTTTGCTTGGACGTTCGCCTACGCGTTCTTTTCGGTCATCCTCACATTCGCCCTGGGGCTCTTTCTGGCCTACCACCTCAACAATCCCTACTTGCGATTTCGAAAGACCTACCGGATGCTCCTCATCGTGCCATACGCCATCCCGGCCTTCATCTCCGTCCTCATGTGGCGCGGGTTCTTCAATCCCGAAGTTGGGGTCTTCAATCAAATCCTGTACAGCCTGTTTGGGATCAAGATCCCCTGGCTCCAAGACCCGTTTTGGGCGAAGGTGGCGTTGCTTCTCAACAACCTGTGGCTCGGCTTCCCCTACATGATGATCATCTCCCTAGGGGCGCTTCAGTCCATCCCTGAGGAGCTCCATGAGGCGGCCCAGATCGACGGGGCTTCGACTTGGCAAAGATTCTGGCGAATCACCTTCCCGCTCCTTTTGGTGTCCTTGGCACCTCTGCTCATCGGTTCCTTCGCGTTCAACTTCAACAACTTCACGAACATATATCTGCTTACAGAGGGCCGGCCACCCATCCCCGGGGCTCAGACCCCGGCCGGGTCGACGGATATCCTCATCTCTTATACCTACAGGTTGGCGTTCGAGGGGCAACGGGGGAACCAGTACGGCCTCGCCTCGGCTGTATCCATCCTCATCTTCTTCATCATCGGCACCATCAGCTGGATCAACTTCCGGTTCACCCGGGCCTTGGAGGAGGTGTCCGAGAATGTATAGGCGCCCGACCCTGGTGGGCACCATCGTTCGGCATCTCATCATCTGGATTACGATCGTGTTCGCCCTGTTCCCCGTTGTGTGGATCCTGTCGGCCTCATTCAACCCCACCAACACCTTGGTCGGCCAGCGGCTCGTCCCCCGGAACCCCACGGTGGGCCATTACCAAGAGCTGTTTACCAATCCCCAGCACCCCTTCCCGATATGGATCCTGAACAGCATCAAGGTCTCCGGGCTCACCGCCCTGTTCGTAGTGTGTCTGACCGCGCTTGGCGCCTACGCTTTCTCCCGGTTTCGATTCCGAGGGCGCCGAGGCGGGCTTATGGCCCTCCTCCTCGTGCAGATGTTCCCCCAGATGCTGGCCATGGTCGCCATCTACCTCCTTCTGCTTCGGTTGGGAGGCTTCCTCCCCGCTATTGGTCTAAACACCCACACCGGTCTGATCATGGTGTATCTGGGGGGAGCGCTGGGCTTTAACACCTGGCTCATGAAGGGCTACTTTGACACCATCCCCCGGTCGCTCGAGGAGTCGGCCCTGATCGATGGGGCCACGCACTTTCAGGCCTTCACCCGGATCATCCTGCCTCTTGCCCGACCCATCCTGGCCGTGGTGTTCATCCTCCAGTTCATCGCTACGTACTCGGAGTACCTTTTGGCAAGCGTCCTGCTCACCGGTGCTCAGCGGTACACCCTGGCCGTGGGCCTGCGCCTCTTCATCACAGGACAGTACACCACTCGCTGGGGGGTATTTGCGGCCGCCTCCATCGTGGGGGCCCTCCCCATCGTGCTCATCTTCTACCTCCTGCAAAACCAGCTCATCTCGGGGCTTACCCGTGGAGCTGTCAAAGGATGAGGCCGCCGGAGTGGGTCAGGGACGCCGTGTTTTACCAGATCTTCCCCGACCGGTTCCGGAACGGGGACGTTTCCAATGATCCGCCCGGGACCCGGCCCTGGGGAGGGCTGCCGGATCGAAAGAGCACCTTCGGGGGCGATCTAAACGGGATCCTGGAAAAGCTTGATTACCTGGAGGACCTGGGCGTGACCGCCCTGTACCTCACCCCGATCTTCAAAGCCCCCTCCAACCACAAGTACGACACTGAGGACTACTTCCAGGTGGACCCGGCCTTTGGAAGCGATGAAACCCTGCGAGAGCTGGTGGCGGCACTGCACGCCCGTGGCATGCGGATCGTCCTAGACGGCGTGTTCAACCACTGCGGGGAACGGCACCCCTTCTTCCGGGACGTCTGTCAGCAGGGCAAGGCTTCCCCTTATTGGGACTGGTTCACCATCTGGGGGGACCGGGTCGTCCGCGAACCTACGCCCAACTACGCTTGCTGGGCCGGCGTCCCCAGCATGCCGGAGTGGAACCACCGAAACCCCAAAGTGCGGGAGTATCTCTTGTCGGTGGTGCGCCACTGGCTTTCGGAGTACCAGATCGACGGCTGGCGTCTGGATACGGTGGACTACCTGCCCCCGGACTTCGTCCGGGACATCTACCGCACGGTAAAACGGGCAAATCCCGATGCCTATGTTCTAGGAGAGGTGATGGGGATCGCTACCTCCTGGTTCAAGTACGAAGCGCTAGACGGGGTGATGCATTACAAGCTTTGGGAGGGATTGGTCAACTTCTTTGCTGAAGGGGCATGGGATGCCGGGCGTTTCGCAGGGTACGTCCGGTCTCTCTTGCGGAGCTACCCCCTGGAGAACAGCTATGCTTGCTACACGCTCCTTGGAAGCCACGACAAGCCCCGTTTTCTCACGTTGTGCGATGGAGATAAAAGACGGCTCCTCCTTGCCACGGCCTTTCTGTTCTCTTTTCCGGGCGCCCCCGCGATTTATTACGGGGACGAGGTTGGACTAGAGGGCGGGGAGGACCCGGACTGCCGCCGCCCGTTCCCCTGGGCGGAAGAGCGCTGGGACCGCGAGATCCTCGAGACAGTCCGGAGGCTTGTCCGCATCCGACGCGACTCCCCTGCCCTGCGGCGCGGGGACTTCGTGCTCGTTGCGGCCCGGGGGCGGCTCCTTTCCTTCTTGCGTCTTTCGGAGGGGGAGGAGGTGCTCGTGGCCCTGAACGCTGGAGAACAGGATGCAAATGCAGCGCTCCCCTCCCCGGGCCCATGGAGGGACCTCTTCACCGGGGAAGAGATCAGCCGGAGGAGGATCCCGGTCCCCGCCTTGGGATTCAGGATCCTGCAAGCTTTTGGTAGAGCTTGAGGTACTCCCGGGCCGAGGTCTCCCAGGAGTGGTTCTCCCGCATGCCCCGCAACATGAGCCTCTTCCAGACCTCCGGGTCCCGCAGGTAGAGGTCCACCGCCCGGCGCAAGGCGGAGAGCATCGCCTCCGGGGTATATTCCTCGAACGTAAACCCGTTGCCCCCGCCTCTCTCTGGATCGTATTCCCGCACCGTGTCCGCGAGGCCCCCGGTGGCCCGCACCACCGGCACCGTCCCGTAGCGAAGGGAATACATCTGGTTCAGCCCGCAAGGCTCAAACCGTGACGGCATGAGGAAGATGTCCGAGGCGGCCTCGATTCGGTGGGCCCACTCCTCGGAAAAGGTGATCAATGCCGCAACCCGCTTTGGATGGCGTCCGGCGGCCTTCTCGAAGAAAGCCTCATAGCGTGGGTCCCCCGTCCCGAGGAGCACGAACTGGACCCCCAAGGCCATCATCCGGTCGAAGGCCTCCATCACGAGATCAAACCCCTTCTGCTCGGCGAGGCGTGAGATCATCCCCACCAAAGGGGCTCGGGGATCGGGCTCGAGGCCGAGCTCTACCTGCAGGCGCCGCTTGTTCTCCGCTTTACCGGAGGGGTCCTCGGCCGAGTAGTTTGCCCATAGGTGCAGGTCAGTCTCCGGGTCCCACACCGAGTAGTCCACTCCGTTCAGCACCCCCACCAAGTCCCCGGCCCGGGGCCGCAGGTATTCCTCCAAGCCCTCCCCTCTCTCCAGGATCTCCCGGGCGTAGGTGGGGCTCACGGTGGTGAGGAGGTCGGCGGCCAGTATCCCGCCCTTGAGCAGGTTCAACTTGCCCCTGTGCTCCAACACCGAGGCGACCGACTCGGACAGTCCCAAGGCCGTGCGCCGGGCCCAGGGGAACACGCCCTGATAGGCCAGGTTGTGGATGGTAAGCACCGTCTTGACCCTGGCCGGGCCGAACCCCGCCCGCACCAGCACCGGCACCAACGCGGTGTGCCAATCGTTCACGTGTAGGATATCCACCCCCAGCTCTCCGGCCAGGACTAGCGCCCCCCGGGAAAGCAAGGCGAACCGCTCCAGGGAGTCCGGGTAGTCCCCGCCGCCCTCGCCGTAGACCTGGTCCCGATCGAAGTAGGGATCGTGGGCGATGAAGTACACCGGCACCTTCCCCCCGGGGAGCCCCCCTCGCAATACCTGACACATCTTCTCCTCCCCGGCCACGGGGACGGAAACGGAACCCACCGGGGAGAGCCGGGTCTTCCCCTCCACCACCCGGTACTTGGGCATGGCGATCGCCACTTCCACCCCCAGCTCTGCCAAAGCCCGGGGCAGGGCCGCGGCCACGTCGGCCAGCCCCCCCACCTTGGCGAACGGGGCCACCTCGGCTGAAACGAAAAGCACCCTCATTTCCCCTCCACCTGCGTTTTCACACTATCCCTCTCGCCAGGAAGCCCGTCAACCGGGACCCTCGCTGAGGGGATGGTACGGAAACCCATACTTGATTTATCCCTTGCAAGTGGTACTATAAATGCGTAGGACCGTACGAAGTGTGGCTCCGTAGGCTGTAGGGTTGTTCCCCATAGCGCAGCGGCAGGTACATGTAGGCGGTCGAAAACAGCGAAAGGAGGGAACAACTTATGGCCATCGGTAAAGTTAAA